>JGI12210J13797_10283781_pt1 | contig 18590 bp, 16 predicted proteins | sample ElkSlonscriptome_3_FD_13797 | JGI IMG/M metagenome (IMG submission 13797)
GGCATCGTGGATCAGCACATGGCGCGGCAATGCATCCGCGAGCGCTTCCAGCCCGGCGCGCACCGAGGCCTGCCGCGTTGCCCCTCCGTCGACGAGACGATATTCACCTACCCCCTGCAAGGCCTCGTCCGCCGTGGCCTGCGCGTCCTTCGCGACGACGATCAGCAAGGGTTTCGCCCCCGCTTTCAGCAGGCTCTCGGCGCTGTGGCGCACAAGCGGCCTGCCGCGCCATTGCCGATATTGCTTGGGCTTGTCACCGCCGACGCGCAGCCCTTTTCCGGCAGCGACGATCAAGGCTGCAAAGGGGGGGAGGGGGGACGATCCGGCCATGCCTGCCCGCGCTTAGGGTCTGGACGGCCTTTCCGCAATCCACTAGGGCTTGCTTAATAAATAGGCAGTTTCCCTCATGACACATTTACCCACTCCCCCGGCACTGGCGCCGATCGCCATTGGTCCGGTCACCATAGCCGAGCCGGTATTGCTCGCGCCGATGACAGGCGTGACCGATATGCCGTTTCGCACGCTGGTAAGGCGCTACGGATCGGGACTGAACGTGACAGAGATGGTGGCAAGCGAGGCCGCGATCCGTGAAACGCGTCAATCGATCCAGAAAACGGCATGGGACCGGATCGAGGAGCCGGTCTCGATGCAGCTCGTTGGTTGCGATCCCGACAGCATGGGCGAAGCGGCGAAGCTGCAGGAGGGCAATGGCGCGGCCATTATCGACATCAATTTCGGCTGCCCGGTGCGCAAGGTGGTCGGACAGTATGCGGGCTCGGCCCTCATGCGCGAAGTCCCGCTGGCGACCAGGCTGATGGAGGCGACGGTCAAGGCGGTCGACGTGCCGGTCACGGTGAAGATGCGAATGGGCTGGGATCATGCCAGCCTCAACGCACCCGAACTCGCCCGGATCGCCGAGGATATCGGCGTCAAGATGATCACCGTCCACGGGCGCACCCGTAACCAGATGTACAAGGGCCAGGCCGACTGGTCGTTCATCCGGCGGGTAAAGGATGCGGTTTCTATCCCGGTCATCGTCAACGGCGATATCTGCACGATCGATGACGCGGCCCGAGCGCTTGAGGAATCCGGAGCGGACGGGCTGATGATCGGGCGCGGCGCCTATGGCAAGCCGTGGTTGCTCGGGCAGGTGATGCACTGGCTGCGAACCGGCGAAAACCGCGCCTCGCCCAGCTTCGACGAACAATACGCCGTGCTGGTCGAACATTACCATCGCATGCTCGACCATTATGGCCGCACCGTCGGGACCAAGATCGCGCGAAAGCACCTGGGCTGGTACACCAAGGGGATGCACGGCTCGGCCGAGTTTCGCAATCATGCCAACATGATCGACGATCCGGACGAGGTGCTTGGCGAGATCGAGCGGTTCTACGCGCCATTCCTCGGCCGTCGCGGTGTCGACGACGTGCAGGCACGAGCAGCCTGATCATGGCGAGCAAGGCGACCGCCGGTTCCGATCTTGCCAGTTTCGATCCTTCGCGGCCGGATGCTGCGGCGCAGATTTCCGGGCTGCTCATGGCGATCATCCTGATCGATCGCAGCGGCCATGTTTTCGAAGCGAACCAGGCAGCGGAAAACCTGCTGGGTTGCAGTTCGAAACGCCTGATCGGGCGCGAGCTGGGCGAGATCATCGGCCCGCTCGATGACCGGGTGGCGGAGCGTTTGCGCGACCCCGATTCCGCGCTGGTGGCGCGCGACATCGTCATTGCCTCTGGCACCGTGGCATCGGGTATCATCGCTTCTGGCGACGGGACGCGGCGGGTCGATCTGACGATTTCGCCCATCAACAGCCACCCCGATTGGCGAGTCGTGTCCTTGTGTGAAACGGGCCATCATGAAACCGGATCGGATGACGGGTCGGTTGCGATTGGCGCACCGGCCATCCTCGCCCACGAGATCAAGAACCCGCTCGCAGCCATTCGCGGTGCCGGGCAGCTGGCAGCGCGCAAATTACCTGCGAAGGACAGGTCGCTCGGCACGATGATAGTCGATGAAGTCGATCGGATCGCGCGCCTGATCGACCGGATGCAGCAATTGGGGTCGCAGACCCGCAATGAACAGGCCCCGTGCAACCCGCATCTGGCGATCCGATCGGCCATCGCGACGCTGCGAACGGCGCGTGGCGGCGGTGTTTCCATTCAGGAGGAATTCGATCCTTCGCTGCCGCCGGCACTGGCCAATCGCGATGCGCTCGAACAGGTGCTGGTCAACCTCATCGCGAACGCGCTTGATGCCGCGGGCTCGAAAGACGATGGCATCGTGAGCATTCGAACCCGCTTCGTGAGCGGCCGCGCCTTCAGCGCGATCCGGTTCGGGCGCGCGGTCAAGCTCCCGCTCGAGATCACGGTAACCGACAATGGCCCCGGAATCGCCGAGGAATTGGGCGAAAGAATATTCGAGCCATTCGTGACCTCGAAGCCTTCGGGACAGGGTCTAGGCCTCGCATTGGTGCGAAAACTCGTTCGCGACATGGACGGCACCGTCAGTTACGAGCGCGATGCGCGGCAAGGGCTGACGCATTTTCGCGTGTATCTGCCCATGGCCGCGACCAAGCGTAAATAAGGAGCGGACGGGAGCATGGCGGGGACGATCCTGTTGGTCGAAGACGACGGCGCGATCGCGACCGTGGTCGCCGCCGCGCTCGATGACGAGGGCTTCGCGGTCGACCGCTGCACCACGATCGCCGAACGCGATTCGAAGCTGGCAAGAACCCGCTACGATGCGATGCTGACCGACATCATGCTGGACGATGGCGACGGGCTCGCCAGCCTTGCCAGCGTCCGCGCAGAAGCTCCCGACATGCCGGTCATCGTGCTGTCAGCCCAGAACACTCTCGATACCGCGGTACGCGCCAGCGACAGCGCGGCTTTCGAATATTTTCCCAAACCCTTCGACCTCGATCAGCTGGTGCGCGCGGTGAAACAGGCCGTCGGTTCGCGCGAGGACAGCAGTCCGCCGCCGCCTGACATGAGCGATGACAGCATGCCGCTGATCGGGCGCAGCCAAGCGATGCAGAGCGTGTATCGGATGATCACGCGGGTGTTGCGCAACGATCTGACCGTGCTGGTTACGGGTGAAAGCGGCACGGGCAAGGAATTGGTGGCGGAAGCTATTCACCAGCTGGGCAATCGCCGGACCGGCCCTTTCGTCGCGGTCAACAGCGCGGCCATCCCGTCCGAGTTGATCGAAAGCGAGCTTTTCGGTCATGAACAGGGAGCTTTCACAGGGGCGGTTTCGCAAGCGATCGGCAAGTTCGAACAGGCCAATGGCGGCACCCTGTTCCTCGACGAAATTGGCGACATGCCGGTGGAGGCGCAGACCCGCCTCCTTCGCACCTTGCAGTCCGGGCGTATCCGCCGGGTCGGCGGCCGCAAAGAGATATCGGTCGATGTGCGCATCATCGCCGCGACGAACCGCGATCTGGAACCGATGATCGCGGCAGGCCGCTTTCGCGAGGACCTCTATTACCGGCTGAACGTGGTTCCGATCGATCTGCCGCCGCTTCGCGATCGGCGAGAGGATATCGACAGTCTCGCCCGGCACTTCCTGATGGAGGCTTCGGAAACCGGCCTGCCGCTTCGCACGCTGAGCGATGGTGCGATCAGGGCGCTCGAACATCGGGCATGGCGCGGAAATGTGCGCGAACTGCGCAATGTCGTCTATCGGCTCGCGCTGATGGGGCGCGAAGACACGATCGATGCCCAGAGCGTGCGGGAAATCCTCGGCAAGGAAGAACCTGCGACGAACAAATCCGGTCTCGGAGGATTTGCGGCCGCGTTGGAGGCCTGGCTGGCGCAGGAGGATCCGGCCCCTGGAACACTGTACCCCAGTGCCGTCGCGGCGTTCGAGAAACCGCTGCTCGAACACGCGCTGGTCCAGACCGGCGGTAATCAATTGCGCGCGGCAAAGCTGTTGGGGATCAATCGCAACACGCTTCGAAAGCGGATCGTCGAACTGGGCATCGAACCGCATCGCTTCGCCGCACCGGCCTGATGCATCGTTTCGGCGCAAGCCTGAATGGCGATTGACGTTTTCGCTTGCCTGAAAGCCACACCGGTGTTGTAATCCTGCAACGATGACGAGTTCGCTAGCAGACAGTTCGGGCGTTCCGGCCGGGGGCACAGCGCCATCCCGCAAGTCGCCGCGACTGTGGCGGCGCTTCGTCGTTGCGGCGCGCCGGGCGAACATCTTCCGCTGGTTCGAAGCGTTTTCGCTCGTGGCTCTCTTTGCCGCGATCATCGCCAATTATTTCGCCTATTCCGATCAACCGGGCGATACCGGTGCGCTTCCTTCGCTGCAGGTCTCGCTCCTGCTCGTTGCCGTGCTCGTGCCGGCGATGGCCCTGTTGGTCCTGATCGGGCGCCGCCTGGCCCTGCGCCGCGCGGCGGGCAGCACGGCGCGGTTGCATGTGCGGCTGGTGTTCTTCTTCTCGATCGTCGCCGCGATCCCGACGCTGCTGGTCTCGGGTTTTGCCGCGTTCCTGTTCCAGACCGGAGTGGCGTTCTGGTTTTCGGACGAATCGCGCGGGCTGATGGACAATGCCAACGCGCTTGCGCAAAACTATTACGATGCAAACCAGCGTGACGTCGAACAGCAGACGATCACCATGGCGACCGACATGCGCGAAATCCTCAGGCGCGTTCCCATCACCGATCCCGATTTTCCCGATTTTTACGCCTATCAGGCGAAGGGCCGGGAGATATCCGAAAGCATAATCCTTCAACGGTTGAGCGATGGGAGCCTGCGCACTGCGGCGATCATGGACCTGCTCGAAGACAACCGCCCGCTCGCGTTCAGCAGCTCATCGCTCGAACGGCTCGACGCGGGCGAACTGGTCGTCGTCGAAGGCAGCGCAGAGCGGATTTCCGCGGTCGCGCCGATTGATCGCGAGGCCGGAATTTATCTCTACAACGCGCGCACCACCGAAGCGACGATGTTCAATTCGTGGGAACGCGCGCAGGCGATCTCGACCGCCTATGAAACCCTCACGGGCGAGGCGCGCACGCTGCAATTGCGGTTCAACATCGCGCTGGTCGTGGTCAGCCTGCTGCTGGTCGGGCTTGCGGTTTGGTTCGCCCTGCGGTTCGCCGATCGCCAGGTCGAACCGCTGACCGAGCTCGTCGGCGCGGCGCACAAGGTCGGGCAGGGCAATTTCTCGCTGAGGGTCGAAGGGCGCACCGGGGCGGACGAGATCGGCCTGCTCAATCGCGCCTTCAACCGCATGACCGCGCAGCTGGAAAAGCAGACCGATGCGCTGGTCAAGGCGAACCGCCAGATCGATGACCGGCGCGCGTTCATGGAAGCGGTGCTCCAATCCGTCACGGCCGGCGTCATCTCGATCGACGAGCAGGGGCAGGTCATGCTGATGAACGGGTCGGCGCAGGCGCTGCTCACGGCCGGGGGCGACGACGTCGTCAGCGGCACGGGTCCGACCGGGCAGACGCTCGACAGGCTCGCCCCGGAAATCTGGCAGATGGTCCAGGCTGGGAAAAGCCGGGCCATCGTAAGCCATGCGAAGGGAAGCGAATTGTTGACCTTTGCCGTCAAGGTCGCGCCCGGTAGCAAGGGCTATGTCGTCACGTTCGAGGACATCACCCGGCAATTGCTGGACCAGCGGCAGGCCGCATGGTCCGACGTAGCGCGGCGGATCGCGCACGAGATCAAGAACCCGCTCACCCCGATCCAGCTGGCGACCGAACGCCTGAAACGCCGCTATCGCAAGCAGGTCAGTGAGGGCGAGGATGCCGAGCTGTTCGATGAACTGACCAGCACGATCGTTCGGCAGGTCGGTGATTTGCGCAAGATGGTCGACGAATTCTCGTCCTTTGCCCGGCTGCCCAAACCGGTGTTTCGTGGCGAGGACATACTCGATCTCGTGCGCCAGTCGGTGTTCCTGCAGGAGGTCGCCCATCCGGGCATAACCTTCTCGGTGTCCGCGCAGGATCTGGATAACCGCCATATCCAGTGCGACCGGCACCAGGTCGGCCAGGCGATGACCAACGTGCTCAAGAACGCTGTCGAGGCGACGGAGGCGAAAGTTGCTGCGCAGGAGGGTCACGCCGGGACTATCGAGGTGGTATTGCAGGGTGATAGCGATCACGTGACCGTCATCGTCGAGGATAACGGCATCGGCCTTCCCACCGACCGCGAAAGGATCGTCGAACCTTACGTGACGACCCGCGAGAAGGGCACCGGCCTCGGGCTCGCCATCGTGAACAAGATCGTCGACGAACATGGCGGCGACATGAGCTTTGCGACTGCCGCGAAAGGCGGAACGCATGTCACCTTGCGCTTCGCGCGCGAACCTGCCGTGACCCAGGGCGAGTTCGCGTGATGGCGGCAGAAATCCCGATCTGCACGGCTCACGTGCGCAAACCCTCGAATAATGAAAACAGCTTGGAAGGAGAGGCGAGATGTCGCTCGAAATCCTGATTGTCGACGATGAGCGCGACATTCGCGAACTGGTCGCCGGTGTCCTTGGCGACGAAGGCTACGAATGCCGCACCGCCGCCGATTCCAGCGGCGCGCTCGATGCGATAGACGAACGCCGGCCCAGCCTCGTCCTGCTCGACGTCTGGCTGCACGGCAGCGACATGGACGGGCTCGAAACGCTCGACGCGATCAAGGCGCGCGAGCCCGATCTGCCGGTGATCATCTTTTCAGGCCATGGCAATATCGACACCGCGGTATCGGCCGTAAGCCGCGGTGCGATGGACTTCATCGAGAAGCCTTTCGAAGCCGAGCGCCTGCTACTCCTGGTCGAGCGCGCGACCGAGACCGAGCGCCTGCGGCGAGAGAATACGCGGCTGCGCGGGTCGAACTGGAGCAGCGCCGACTTCACCGGCAANTCCCCGGCCATCAACGCGGTACGCGCGACATTGAAGCGGGTTGCCAATACCGGCAGCCGTGTGCTGATCTCCGGCCCGGCAGGGGCGGGCAAGGAGGTTGCGGCACGCATGCTGCATGCGTGGAGCAACCGGGCCGATAGCGCGTTTGTCCTCGTGAATTCGGCCCGCATCACGCCGGAACGTTTCGAACAGGAATTGTTCGGCGAGGAATCGGACGGAAAGCAGGTTCGCCCCGGCCTGCTGGAAATGGCGGACGGCGGAACCCTCTATCTCGACGAAGTCGCCGATATGCCGCTATCGACCCAGGCGCGCATCCTGCGCGTCCTGACGGAACAGAGCTTTGCGCGGGTCGGCGGCACGCGCCAGATCGGGGTGGACGTCCGAGTCATATCCTCGACCTCCCGCGATCTGACCGTGGAAATGGAGGAAAAGCGTTTCCGCGAGGACCTGTTCTACCGGCTCAACGTGGTCCCGGTCGTGATCCCGTCGCTAGCTGACCGGCGCGATGACATTCCGGCGCTGGCCGAGCATTTCTTCACCCGCTATTCGACCGATCAGGGAGTTCCCCCGCCAGAGGTGTCGCAGGAGGCCATGGCTGCCCTGCAGGCGTATGACTGGCCGGGAAATGTCCGCCAGTTGCGCAATGTGGTGGAACGCACCATCATCATGGCGCCGCGCGATCGTCTGACCACCGTGGATGTCGACATGTTGCCCGCCGAAATAAATGGCGGCCATTCCGACACTTCGGGCGATGGCCTTACCGCAATGACCGGCATGCCGCTGCGCGAGGCTCGCGAAAGCTTCGAGCGCGAATATCTCCACATCCAGATACGCCGGTTTTCAGGCAATATCTCCAAGACGGCGACCTTCATCGGGATGGAGCGATCCGCCCTGCATCGGAAGCTGAAACTGCTGGGCATGGCCGAGCGACGGGGCCCCCAGGGCACGGATTGAGATATCCAACCGGCACGCCTCTGGCGATGATCGGAACAATATCGCGTAATCATTCATTGCCGTGAGGACGTGCAAAGGGCATAATATTGTCCGGGGGTTCATTTCGTCAGGGTCGCGACCGCAGCACCGAAATGCGGACCGTAACAGCGGCCGCCTAAAAACAGGAGCATGCAAATGTCCAACGGCCGAACGCTTTCGGTGCGATCCAACACTTCCTCCGATGAGCCCGCGCCCGAACCGGCAGGAGATGCAAGACCGGCGAAAGGCGGGACCTTGCAGGATGCCTTCCTTAACCTTCTGCGCAAGAACCGAACGCCGGTGACGATGTTCCTGGTGAAGGGCGTGAAGCTTCAGGGGATCGTGACGTGGTTCGACAATTTCTCGATCCTGCTGCGCAGGGACGGGCAATCGCAACTGGTCTACAAGCATGCGATTTCGACCATCATGCCCGGCAGCCAGATGGATGCCGATCAGTTCGCAAACCGCGGTGGCAATTCGAAACAGCGCATGTTGCAGGACGTTTTCCTCAGCCGAGTGAGCGAAGCGGGCGTTCAGGTCACGATGTTCCTCGTGAACGGCGTTATGCTGCAGGGGCGGATCGCGGCCTTCGACCTGTTCTGCATGCTGCTCGAACGCGATGGCGGGGTCCAGCTTGCCTACAAGCACGCCGTCTCCACCATTCAGCCAGCCTCGCATGTCGATCTGACGGATGACGCCGATTACGAGGACGCGGATGGCGGAGCAGACGGAGTCGACAGCTGAGTTTCGACGATGACCTGATGGACGAGGTGACGCGCGGCGCGCGTGCGCTGGTGCTGTGCCCCGATATCCGGCAGTTCACTTACGACCTCGACGCACAGGAGCGGCTTGCCGAGGCAGAAGGTCTCGCGCTGGCGATCGGCGTCGTGATCGAACATTCTGTCGTCCTGCCGATCCGTCAGATGCAGCCGAACACTCTGTTTGGATCGGGGCAGGTCGATACGATCGCCACGTGGTGCGAACAGTACGAATGCGAACTGGTCGTGGTGGATGGCGGATTGACGCCGATCCAGCAACGCAATCTGGAGGAAAGGCTCAAGCGCAAGGTGATCGACCGCACCGGCTTGATCCTCGAAATTTTCGGAGAGCGTGCAGCGACCGCCGAAGGGCGGCTGCAGGTCGAGCTCGCGCATCTCGATTATCAGCAAAGCCGCCTCGTGCGCAGCTGGACCCACCTAGAACGGCAGCGCGGCGGCTTCGGATTCCTGGGCGGCCCGGGCGAAACGCAGATAGAGGCCGACCGGCGGATGATCCGGACCCGCATGGCACGTCTGCGGCGCGACATCGAACAGGTCCGAAAGACCCGCGCGCTGCACCGCGAACGCCGGGGAAGGGCGCCCTGGCCCGTCGTCGCACTGGTCGGCTACACCAATGCCGGCAAATCCACCGTATTCAACCGCCTGACAGGCGCAGACGTCATGGCCGAGGATTTGCTGTTCGCGACCCTCGATCCGACCATGCGGGCGATCAGCCTTTCGGGCGTCGAAAAGGCGATTCTCTCCGATACGGTGGGATTCATCTCCGATCTGCCGACGCAGCTTGTCGCGGCCTTTCGCGCGACGCTGGAAGAGGTTACCGGCGCGGACATCATCTGCCACGTCCGCGACATGGCGAACCCGGCCCACGCGGCACAGAAGAAGCAGGTGATGGAAGTGCTGGCCGACCTCGACGTTGTCGATGCGGAAACGGGGCAGGGGGATATCCCGATTTTGGAGGTCTGGAACAAAATCGACTTGCTCGACGATGACCGATTGCAGGCCCTTCGCGAGGCGGCAAAAGGCCAGGATGCGGTGCTGATCTCGGCGACGACCGGCGCGGGAATCGATGACCTGGAAAACAAAGTCTCCGACATGCTGACCGCACAGGCGCGCGAGGTGACGTTGAATGTCCCGGCCAGCGACGGGCGACGGCTCGCATGGCTCCATGCCCATGGTGACGTGCTGAAGGACGAAGAAGTCGACGAAGGTGACGGGGAAACACAGCCGTTTCACCGGCTAACGGTCCGACTCAACCCTAAGGAATTAGGTCAATACCACAGCCTATAGCACTGTAGTCACTGTTCTTTTTCGTCGTGCTTCACTGCCTGCCACAATTCCTCCTGCGCTTCGAGAGGCAGGTCGGGGAAGCTGCCTTTTGCAATCGCTTCCATAGCGCGGAAGCGCCGCTCGAATTTCGCATTGGCGGCCCTCAGGGCTTCTTCGGCGCTGACTCCGTGAGCACGGACAAAATTGACTGCGGCGAACAGCAGATCGCCGGCTTCATCAACCTTGGCACTTTGATCACAAGCCGCTTCAAGCTCTTCGATTTCCTCATCAATCTTGGCCCTCGAGCCGCTGGGATCTGGCCAGTCGAAACCCGTTCGGGCTGCGCGTTTCTGAAGCTTTTGCGCGCGCATCAACGCTGGAAGCGCATGCGCGACACCGTCTAGCGCGCCGGTATTTCCCTTCATGGCGCGCTCTTCGTGCTTGATGGTTTCCCACCGCACATCGCCCATCGATCCGCCCTCCGTGCCGAAAATGTGCGGATGGCGAGCCTCCATTTTGTCGCTGATCGATGTGGCGACCTGGTCGAAACCGAACGCTCCAGCTTCCTCGGCCATGCGCGAATGGAACACGACCTGAAGGAGCAAGTCTCCGAGTTCGTCGCGCAGATCGTCCATGTCGCCACGCTGGATCGCGTCGTCGACCTCGTAGGCTTCCTCGATCGTATAGGGCGCGATGCTTCGGAAATCCTGGGCGCGATCCCATTCACATCCGATTACGGGGTCGCGCAGGCGCGCCATGATTGCGAGCAATCGGGCGATCGGGCCGGATGGCGTCGGTTCGGTCACGGGTTCAGGCCCTCATGCATGGAATGATAATATATATTATGTAAAGTCGGAGGTGGCTTACCCGGGCAATCGCGCACCGAACAGGTCGGCAAGCACGAACAGCCCGGCAAAGATCGCCAGCCACATCAGTGCCAATTGCGCGATCCTGCTCCAGCCAAGCCGGAAACTCGCAAGCGCGCTTCCGGCAAGGATCAGCCAGCCGATCAGGAGAACGATCGAGAGGATCGAGCCTTCCATCATGCGGCCATCTCCAGACCATCGTAGCCGACCGTCACGTTCTCCGGCACCTCGTCGACCAGGGTTCGGTAATCCATGCTCTTGTCGAGATGGCTGAGGACGACGCGCGAAGCATTGCAGCGCTCGCCCAGTTCGATGGCCATGGCGAGATGCGCATGGGTCGGATGGGGGTCGCGCCTAAGGCAGTCGCTTACAAGAATATCGACCCCCTCGAACAGATCGACCATTTCACCTGAAATAGAACTAAAATCAGTGGCATAAGCGATGGACCTACCATCCGCTTCGAAGCGATAGCCGGTCGTCTCCCCCGGTCCGTGCTCCATCTGGCACCATTCGATGCCGAACCCCGCGACGATCTTGAGCCGCTCTAGCGTGTCGAGGCTGACGATCGTTGGGTAGCCATCCTGACCTGCGAAAACATACCCGAAGCGTTGCCGCAGTCGCCGCACCGTTTCGGCAGAGGCATAGCCCGGGATCGGGCCGCCGCGCCCGTACCGCATGACGCGCAGATCGTCGATGCCATGGCAGTGGTCTGCGTGGTCGTGGGTCCAGAACACGCCATCGATCCGCTCGATCCGGTTGGCGAGCAACTGCGCCCTGCAATCCGACGATGTATCGATCAACAACCGTTTGCCCTCGTCGCTTTCGACAATGATCGAGACCCGGCTGCGGCGGTTGCGCGGTTCGGACGGATCGCACGCGCCCCAATCGCCCGCACCTCCCTCACCACCGACGCGCGGGACGCCGGTCGACGTGCCGGAGCCTAACATGATGAGCTTCACAATTGCGCTTTCGAAAACAGTTTGAAGAAATTCGCGGTGGTCTGCTCGGCCAGTTCCTGTGGCTCGATCCCGCGCAATTCCGCGACGAAGCGGGCCGTGTCGGCAACAAAGGCGGGTTCGCAGGTCTTCCCGCGATTGGGAACGGGCGCGAGAAACGGGCTGTCGGTTTCGACCAGCAGGCGATCTTCAGGAACGATCTTCGCTGTTTGCTGCAAGTCCTTGGCATTCTTGAATGTCACAATCCCGGATAGTGAGATGGCCAGGCCCAGTTCCAGCACGTCGCGGCCGAATTGTTCCGACGCAGTGAAGCAATGGATCAGGGCCGGAAATGCCCCTTTTCCGCTTTCCTCGCGCAGAATGGCCAGCGTATCTTCCTCCGCATCGCGGGTGTGAATGATCACGGGCAATCCGGTTTCACGTGCGACGTCGATATGCATGCGGAACAATCGCGCCTGCGTTTCGCGGTTCGAATGTTCGTAAAAGTAATCGAGCCCGGTTTCGCCGATCGCGACGACCTTGGGATCCCGTGTCGCGGCGAGCAAAGTCGCGCGCTGCAGATCGGCATGATCGTCGGCGGCATGCGGGTGAATGCCGACGCTGGCGAAGACGTCGTCCTCGCGATTGGCGGTCGCGCACACGCGGCCCCACTCCTCGCGCTTGGTGGAGATGTTCAGGAATGCCCCCACCCCCGCCCTACGCGCGCGGTCGAGCACCTCGGCCTGCTGCTCGACCAGGCCTTCATATTCGAGGTGGCAATGGCTATCGACCAACATCAGGCGGACACCTCGTCTTCGGTCAGTTCGAGCCGGGGGAAGATCGGCGTCGGCTTGTCGAGAATGAAGCCGTTTTCAACCAGTCGCGCGAACCAGCCATCGTCTTCCAGCGCGGCGAAGTCCCGCTCATCCTGAGGGATGCCGAGCTGATCGAGCAGATCGCCGGCTTTCCCCGGAACGACAGGCTGGATTGCGATCGCAAGATCGCGCAAGGCGCAGAAAACGGTCAGCAGGACGACCCGCATCCGTTCCGGATCGGTTTTCTTGAGCGCCCATGGCGCTTGTTCGTCGATATATTGATTGCAGGCATAGACCGCTTTCATCCACGCCTCGATACCCATCGAAAATGAAAGCGTATCGAAAGCACCGGGCAATTCCTTCGCGCAGGCCTGCCGCACGGTACCGAGCAGATCCGCATCGACCTGTGCCGGTTCGAAATTCGTCAGAGCTCCGTCGCAATTCTTGGCGATCATCGACAGGGTGCGCTGCGCCAGATTTCCGAAGCTGTTGGCGAGCTCGGCATTGGCGCGGGTCACGATCGCTTCGGGAGAGTAGCTGCCATCCTGTCCGAACGCGACTTCGCGCATCAGGAAGTAGCGCAGGGCATCGACGCCGAAACGATCCGCCAGCGCGAGCGGATCGGTGACATTGCCAAGCGATTTGGATTCCTTTTGCCCGCGGTTAAGCAGGAAACCATGGCCGAAAACCGCCTTGGGAACTGGCAAATCGGCGCTCATCAGGAAAGCGGGCCAGTAGACGGTGTGAAACCGCACGATATCCTTGCCGATCAGATGCAGGTCAGCGGGCCAGAAATCGCGCATGTCCTGCGTATTGTCGGGAAAGCCCAGGCCGGTGAGATAATTCGTCAGCGCATCGACCCAGACATACATGACATGGTCGCTGTCCTCACCATCATTGGTCGGAACCTTAACACCCCAATCGAAGCTCGTGCGGCTGACGGAAAGGTCGCGCAGTCCCTGTTCGACAAAGGCGATCATCTCGTTGCGACGGCTAGCGGGTTCGAGAAATCCCGGCTGTCGCAGCAATTCGAGCAAGCGGTCCTGATATTTCGAAAGCCGGAAGAACCAGCTTTCCTCGGCGGTCCATTCGACCGGCGTATCCTGCGGCGATAGCTTCTGCCCGCCCTCGCCCTGTTTCAGCTCGCTTTCGTCGTAATAGGCTTCGTCGCGGACCGAATACCAACCCTCGTACCGGTCGAGGTAAAGGTCGCCTGCCGCATCCATCCGGCGCCAGATTTCCTGGCTGGCGCGGTGGTGTTCGGGTTCGACAGTGCGGATGAAACGATCGAACGAGATATCAAGTTTCTCGTCCATCTCGCGGAAATACGACGACATCTCATCTGCCAGATCGCGCGCACTGCGGCCCTGTTCCTCGGCTTTGCGAGCCATCTTCAGGCCGTGTTCGTCGGTACCCGTCTGAAATCGCACCCTGCGTCCGCGAAGGCGCTGGAACCGCGCGACGACGTCCGCCGCGATTCCCTCATAGGCATGGCCGATATGCGGGCGTCCATTGGGATAATTGATCGCAGTGGTGATGTAGAACGGGGCGTTTTCGGTTTCAGCCATGGGCAGGTTCGCTAGACGTGGCAGCGCGCGTGAGCAAGGTGCCGATTTCGAGCGTCAGCAGCCCGGTGTCGAAATTGTATGTCGGAGCATCGCGCGCGAGCTTCACCAGTTCGGCATGGATTTCGCCAAGAGCGGCGCGCTGGGAATTGCTCCGCGCGCTGCGTGCGGCCTCCGCCACGATTGCCTGCGAGAGTTCGAGCACGGCACCGATCCGCTCCCGGTCGGCGCGCGCCCCGATCATCTGTGCCAGTTTCCCGCGAAGGGTAAGATCGCTGTCACCGCGGGCGAGCAAGTTCCGGATCAGGCCGGATATCGGGGCCAGATCCTGCTCGGCAAAGCGAAGCGCTGCGCCATAGGATCCCTCCGCCGCGTGGATCGCGGTCTTTCGCGCATCTTCGCCTTGCGCGGCATCGGCTTCTTTCAGCTTGGCATCGATCTGCGCGTCGGTAAGGATCGGAACGCGAAGCAGCCGACAGCGCGACCGGATCGTTGGCAAGAGCCGCGCCGGGCGATGGGCGACCAGCACGAAATAGGTCCCCCTCGGTGGCTCCTCGAGGCTTTTCAGCAACGCGTTGGATGCGCCCTGTTCCATGTCATCCGCCGGATCGACAATCACCACGCGTCGCTCACCCAGCGTCGGGCGCGTTGTCAGACGGCGTTGCATCGCCCTTATCTGGTCGACCCTGATGCTGCGCGCCAGTTCGTATGGCTTGCCGTTCGCCGCGGCGGTTTGCGCTTTCTTGTCCTTTGGCCCGTAGGTCAGGATGATGATGTCGGGATGATCGCCGGTCGGCTGCGGGACGTTTTCACTCGCGACGAGTTCGCGCGCGGCGTCCGCGGCAAAATCGCGCTTGCCGACACCTTTCTTGCCAGCGACGATCCAGGCATGATGCATGCGCGAACCGCCCATGGCAGCGCGCCATTGTCGCCAGGCGTAATCGTGGTTCGGCCATTTCGGGGCGTTGGTATCCGTCACTGACCGACCTGTTCGAGCAAGGGCGCTATCGCGTTCATCACCTTGGCGTGGACCGCCCCGGGCGCGTCATTCGCGTCGATAATCGACCAGTTCGGCTCGTGCGAGGCAAGGTGAGAGAATGCGTCGGCGACCGCACGGTGGTATTCGCCGCCCCGCCCGCCGATTGCATCGCTCGCATCGCCGTCACGGGCGATGAGCCGTTCGCGCAATCGTTCCTCGTCGACCTGCAGCAGGATCGTCAGGTCGGGGCGAAGATCCTGGCTGCCGAAACGGTGAAGATCGACGATAGCGGTATCGCCCAGTCCCCCGGCCCCGCCCTGATACGCCCGGCTCGAACCGACGAAGCGATCGCATACGACCCATGTGCCGGAGTCCAGCGCCGGACGGATCAGGCGGGCGACGTGATCGGACCGTGCCGCGGCGAACAGCAACGCTTCGGCTTGAGCTCCCCAACCCGCACCCGGCGGGTTCAGCAACAGATCCCTGATCGCTTCGGCGCCCGGCGTTCCACCCGGCTCGCGCGTCGTTTCGACCGTCAGCCCCTTTGCTCGCAGCGCCTCTGCGAGCAATCGCGCCTGGGTAGACTTGCCGGTGCCCTCGCCGCCTTCGAGCGCAATGAAGCATCCTGCGCCGGGGCGATCGTTCATGAAAACCAGCCCGCAATCCCATTGACGATACGCGCGAACAAACCCGCCTCGGCCACGCTCTCGTCTGCAAACAGGGGGAAACTCGCATTGTCCATTCCCGGAATCTCGACGATGAGTGTCGCGACCTGTTTGCCTGCCTTGAAAGGCGCGCGCAGCGGCCCGTCGTAGACGATCCTCATCTCGATATTGTCGGCCTGCCCGTTCGGCACGTTGACCTGCACCGGCCGTTCCGCCCTGAGGCCGACGCTGCGCGCACTGCCGTCCTGGACCTGCGCCTTGCCGATGATTTCATTCTGTTCGAACAGGCGCTTTCTATCGAAGGCATCGAAGCCCCACTCGATGTAGCGGCGCGCCGCGGTGTTGCGAACCGATCCGCGCGGCGATCCTGCAATCACCATGACCAGCCTCTGGCCGTCGCGCTTTGCGGTGCCGAGATAGTTGAAACCCGCTTCGTTGGTATAGCCGGTCTTGATCCCGTCGGCGCCCTGCGTTCTGCCGATCAGGGGGTCGTGGTTGTATTGTTCGATCCCGTTATAGGTGAACGAACGACGCCCGATATAACGCGCATATTTCAACGGGTGATGGCGCAGCATCGCCTCGGCCAGCGTCACGAGATCGCGCGCGCTCGTGAATGTCCGGCCATCATCGGGCCAGCCATTGGGCGTGTTGAAGCGGCTGTTGGTCATGCCGATCGCTTGCGCCTGCGTGTTCATCTGGTCCGTCCATTGTGCCACGGATCCTGCCTGACCTTCGGCAAGCACGATTGAACCGTCATTGGCCGAAACGTTCGCGATGCCCGCAAGCAGATCCCTCACCAGCACCGGATCGCGCGCATTGAGCCACATGGTCGAACCCTTGCCCGCCCATTCGCGCCAGCTTTCGGGGTCGACGCGAAAAACCTGGTTGGGATCGAGCCGGCCCTCCTCGATCAATTCGAAGGCGGTGTACATCGTCATCGCTTTCGTCACCGAAGCGGGAACGAAGCGTCGATCGGGGTTTCGGGCATGGAGCACCTGCCCGCTGGTAATGTCGACCAGCATGGCGACCGGCGCATCTTCTGGCGAGGGGATAGCCGCCTCTGGCGTTGATTGGGACAGTGCCGATCCGGGCACTGTGGCAAAAGCCAGCCCGATGATCAAAAGCCACGCCATGCCGAGCCGATCACGCCCATGCCTCGTTGCGGTCACTCGCTGAATTCCTTGTTCCACGCGGCGACCCATACCCGCGCCCCTCCCGCTTGGCGATAGCCCTGCGACGCTCAGTTCACGATCTCGTTGGCCAGCAGGCCCACGCTCATCGCGTAATAGTTCGAGCAATTGTATTCGAGGATAGCGCGATAATTTCCCGTCAGAAGATAGGCCGGAGCGCCCGGTCCGTCGGGCTGGAACAGCGACACCAGCATGGCGCCGGAAAGCGGGTCTTGCGGTTGAACGCCAAGCGCACGCCATTCATCGACCGTTTTCCATTCGCTGTGGCGTTCGTGCACGCGCGAGCAGACGGGCGAGACGATCTGGGTGCGGTAGGCATCGATATCGAAACCACGAGGCACGGCGGCGCGAACGCCCCAGGGATGGCCCGGACGCCAGCCTGCATCCTTGAAATAGCTGGCGATCGACGCGAAGGTATCGGCCCGGTTGTTGAAGATGTTGGCGCGACCATCGCCATCGCCATCCGTCGCGAGGCGAAGATAAACCGAAGGGAGAAATTGCGGATTGCCGAAGGCGCCCGCATAGCTTCCGACCAACTGGTCGCGCGAATAGCCGCGATCCGCGACCTTCATCAGCGCGATGAACTCGTTCTCGAACAATTCGCGACGCCGACCCTCCCATGCCAGCGTGGCGAGGCTGCGCGAAAGGTCGAAATTGCCTCGGATCGTGCCGTAATTGGTTTCATGCCCGAAAATCGCGACGATGATTTCCGCCGGCACCCCGTATTCGCGCTCCACCGAACGCAGCGCGGCCATGTTCTCGCGATAGACCGCCCGGCCGCGAGCGATGCGGGTCGGGTTGACGTGCGTTTCGATATAGGGCGCCATCGCTGGATAGCCGCGCCGCGTCGGGCTGCCGGGCTGGCCGCGATCCAGTCGAATAACGGTGGGATTCGGCGTCAGGTCGGCGGTCATTCGGGCGATCGTCGCCTCGCTCACCCCATCCGCCCGCGCGCGCGCCTTCAGCAATTCGACATAGGCGTCGAAAGCGATGCCGTCGGACTCCGCGACCTGCGCACTGGCCGATGGCATAGTAGCGATCGCGCCCGCCCCTGCAATCAGACCAAGGGCAAGCGCGACGGAGGAGAGGTATTTTGGAAGCATGGCAGTATTATCTCACGGTCGGGATGAATTGCAGGTGATCGATGTGACCAACGCATACGCTCGCATCACTATCCCGATAGCGGAGCGTCATTCTCTCGCAAGAGATCGTGACATTTGCCCACAGCATCGCTAGCGAGCGCAATCGACGCGGACAGGTGGCAGAGCGGTTGAATGCACCGGTCTTGAAAACCGGCAAGGGTGCAAGCCCTTCGTGGGTTCGAATCCCACCCTGTCCGCCAACCCCTCAATCTTATGGAGCAAAAAAACCAGTCCGTCGCGTTCTCACGACCAACCCCAATTGCCAGCGGGATTTGCGGGATGATCCTGCATCTCGCAAATCATAGCTAATAGACCACTTCCGCAGGCGCACAGGTCCCCCAATGGTCGACGATTGAACGAAAGCCAACATGCTGTGCTTCGTATCGCCAAGTCATAATTGAGGCCGGGCTCCGGAAAACCAGGGAAGTCGTCTGCGAAAGGCCCGGTCGCCCCATTGCTCCCTATAAGGTGAAGAAGATCAGAGTGATATTCGACTGGATCGACAAGCGACGGCCAAAACTGGACCAGAAGCGTCAATCGACCGAGC
>JGI12210J13797_10290995_pt1 | contig 18589 bp, 15 predicted proteins | sample ElkSlonscriptome_3_FD_13797 | JGI IMG/M metagenome (IMG submission 13797)
ATCTTGACCCGGCGTTGTCCGAAAGCGTCACTCTCACCCGACTTTCCCCCTTCGAGCCAGAGGCCGACACGCTTGCAGCGCGCGAGCGGGCGACCCTGCGCTCGATCGGCTATGCGATCGTCAACCGCCGCCTCGCCGCGCTCGCTCGCGGGGCCGACGCGCCGTTCAATTCGGCTCGCTTTTCCTCCGGCGACCTGTTCGAGGATGCGCGCGTCACCAGCCTCACCGTGAACACAGCTGACGGCGAATGGCGCGAAGGCATGCTGGCAGCGGTGCGCGCCGTCAACGAGGCGCTGACCCATGGGTTCACGCACGCTGAACTGAGCGAGCAGATCGCAGGCCGCCGAACGGGACTGCAGAACCTTGCCGCCGCCGCCGACACGCGGACCAATGCCGCCCATGTGAACGCCGCGCTGCTTCTGATCGGCGACGGGACGATCCCGACCGATCCTGCCTTCCGCCTCGCCCTGTTCGAGAAACTCGCCGCGCGGATCACGCCCGAATTGGTTCACGCTGGCCTGATCGAGGATGCCGCCCCGCTCGAAGAGCCGCTGATCCGTTTCGAGGGACGCGTCCCTCCCGCAGGCGGAGAGGCAGCGCTGCGCAGCGCCTTTGCGGAGGCGATCGCGCTTCCCATCGCCCCGCCGGTCGAATTGCGCGCGCGCGCCTTCGCTTACGAGGAGTTCGGCGAACCCGGGAAGGTGGTCGAGGACCGGGTGGACGATAGGCTCGGCATCCGCCTCGTCACGTTCGACAACGGCGTCCGGCTCAATCTCAAGCGCACCGATATCAGGAAGGACCGGCTGCAGGTTCGGGTCGCAGTCGATGGCGGGCAATTGCTCGACACGCGCGAGGACCCTCTCGCCACCGCGATGGTCGCAGCGCTCGCATCCGGCGGGCTTGGCGCGCACAGCCAGGACGAACTCGCCACGATCCTCGCCGGGCGCGCGGTAAGCTTCGGCCTGTCGGCAGCCAGCGACAGCTTCGTCTTGACCAGCGGCACGACCCCGCGCGATCTCGATCTGCAATTGCAGCTTGCCGCCGCGCTGGTGACCGATCCGGGTTACCGGGCAGAGGGCGAGGAGCGCTATGCGCGCTCGATCGAAAATTACTTCGCCAATCTCGACGCCACCCCGGCGCGCGCATTGGGGACGGCGCTGGGCGGGATCCTGTCGGACGGTGATCCGCGTTTCACGCTTCAGCCGGAAGAAGCCTATCTGGCAAAGGATTTCGTCCAGCTGCGCGACGTGCTGGCGGACCGTTTGGAGCGCGGGGCGATCGAGATCGGGATCGTGGGCGATGTCAGTGAAGAGGCGGCGATTGCCGCGGTCGCGGCAACGCTCGGCGCGCTGCCAGAGCGCGAGCTGCATTTTCGCGAGCGGGCCGAGATGCGCATTCGGCCTTTCACGCAGGACCGAGGCCGCCGCGTCCTTGCTCACGCGGGCGAGGTCGACCAGGCGCTGCTGCGCCTGACCTGGCCCACGACCGACGACAGCGATCACGATGAGGTGCTGCGCCTCGCCGTGCTCGCCCGCGCGGTTCGGATCGCGCTCACCGAAAGGCTGCGCGAGGAACTCGGCGAGGCCTATTCGCCGGGGGCCAGTTCCGCGCCCAGCCGGACCTACACCGGATACGGCACCTTCCAGGTGCAGGCGGCGCTCGATGTCGCATCGATCGACACGGCGCGCGCGGCGATGCTTGGCGTGGTCGAGGATTTTCGCGCCGGGGCAATCGATGCCGACACGGTCGAGCGGGCGAAGCGGCCGCTGCTCGAGGATTACCGGAACGCGCTCAAGACGCTGTCGGGCTGGATGAACCTCGTCCGCCGCGTCCAGAGCGAGCCCGAGCGGGTCGGCCGATGGCTCGCCGTGCCCGAACGGCTGGAGCGAATCGGCGCACAGGAAATCGGGGCGACGGCTGAACGCTGGCTCGATCCGGTCGGCGCTCTGGAAATCGTCGTCCTGCCCAAGCATGACTGCGCGCCGGATGCGGCCTGCTGACTGATCGCAAAAAAGGGGCCGACAAGTCGCCTCTTGCCCGCCCCCATTCTGGAAATGGTCCGGGCTCGATCCGCCCGAAACCCTTGTCGTTGTAATCCCTTGGTAACCGACCCCGAAGGAAACGCCAACCACCTGCGGATCGTCGACGAAGGCGGCGAGGATGAAGAACCTGGCCGAATCGGCGACCGGCCCGCTGCAATGCGTGGTGGAGCCGCCGCTCCGTTCGGGTCGAGCACGGTGCACTGCGCACACACCCAGAGCTGCATCAGTTCGCAGATCGCGTGCCCAAACACGGACCATGCCGTGTCCGTTTGATCGACCGTGCCCGGCGGCGGAAAGGGGAAAGCGCGGGCCGCCGGGCGACCTGCGGCCGATGTCGCCCCACCTGCGCCCGCCGGGGAGAGCTGCGAGGAAACCCCTCCCCCTCGGCCCCGAGCCTCGCTATAGGCCCATCGCGCAAGACCCACATTCGCAGGAACAGCCACATGAAAGTCCGCATTCTCGTCCGTCTCAAGCCCGGCGTGCTCGACCCACAGGGCCGCGCCGTGCACCACGCGCTGGACGGACTCGGCTTTGCGGGCGTCGAGGATGTGCGCGTGGGGCGGATGATCGAGCTCGAGGTTGCCGAGGGCACGACCGACGAAACGCTCGCGAAGATGTCCGAGCAGCTCCTCGCGAACATGGTGATCGAGGACTACGCCATAGAGCGAGTCGAGGAGCAGGGCTGATGGGCTTTCGCGCAGGGGTCGTCACCTTCCCCGGCTCGAACTGCGACCGGGACATGGCCGTCGCGCTGGAGAAGGTCTCCGGCGAACCCGCGATCCGGATCTGGCACGGTGATGCAAGCCTGCCGGACCGGCTTGACCTGATCGCGCTTCCGGGCGGCTTTTCCTATGGCGATTACCTGCGCTCGGGCGCGATGGCGGCGAAAAGCCCGATCCTGCGCGCCGTCGTCGAGGCGGCAGGGCGGGGTGTGCCGGTGCTCGGCGTGTGCAACGGTTTCCAGGTCCTCACCGAAGCGGGGCTTCTCCCCGGCGCGCTGATGCGCAATGCGAACCAGACCTTCATCTGTCGCACCGTGCCGCTGACGGTTGCGAACACCGACAGCATCTTCACCCACGGCTTCGAGACGGACGAGACGATCCGCATTCCGGTCGCGCATCATGACGGCAATTATTTCGCCGACGAGGCGACGCTCGACCAGCTCGAAGCGGAAGGCCGCATCGCCTTTCGCTATGGTGAAACCTGCAATGGATCGCGCCGCGACATCGCCGGAGTGCTGAGCGCAAATGGCCGCGTGCTCGGAATGATGCCGCATCCCGAACGCGCGATCGAACCGGCGAGCCACCCGTCGCTTGGCGGGGCCGACGGGCGGCGTGTGTTCGAAAACCTGATCGGCGCTCTCGCCTCGGCCTGAGACAAGGAGCCCGCGAGTGGCCCCGCGCGAGCCTAGGCGCGGGTGCGGCGTTGCCGGGCACTGAACAGGCGGCGCGCTTCCTCGTTCGACATCGGCCGACCGAAATAGAAGCCCTGGATCTTGTCGCAGCCCAGATTGCGGATCAGGGCCGCCTCTTCCGCGGTCTCGACGCCCTCGGCGGTCGTGCTCATCTCGAGGCTCTTTGCCATCGCCACGACCGCGTTGATGATCGCGAGGCTCTCATTGGCGCCCTGCGCCGCGCCCTGGACGAAGGTGCGATCGACCTTGATCGTCGAGAATCTCAGTTTGCGCAGGTAACCCAATGAGGAATAGCCGGTGCCGAAATCGTCGAGCGCGACCGAGCAGCCCAGCGCCATGACCTGTTCGAGCGCGTTGCGTGCAATGCTCGCATCGCGCAGGAAGATGCTCTCGGTCACCTCGACTTCCAGCCGTTCGGGCCTGAGCCCGCTCGCCGCGAGCGCATCGATGACGTCCTGGTGAAAATCGGGTTCGAGCAATTGTTCGGGCGAAACGTTGACGTTGACCTTCACGTGCTCGGGCCATTCGCGTGCCTCGAAGCAGGCCTGGCGCAACACCCACTTGCCGATCGGCACGATCAGGCGGGTGTCCTCGGCAAGCGGGATGAACTTGCCCGGACTGACGAAGCCGTGTTCGGAGGAATTCCAGCGCACCAGCGCCTCGAAACTGACGATGTTCTCGCTGCGCGCATCGACCACCGGCTGATAATGAAGCACGAATTCGTCGCGCCCCAGCGCCTTGCGCAGGCTCACCTCGAGCTTGCGCCGCTCCTCGGCCGAAGCGTGCAGGACCGGCTCGAAGCGACAATGTTCGCCCCCGCCGATATCCTTCGCCTGGTAGAGCGCGAGGTCGGCATTGCGCATCAGTTCCTCGACCGTCTTGCCGTCGCGCGGCCCGATCGCGGAGCCGACGCTCGCGCCGACATAGAGCGTGTGCTGTTCGACCTGGTAGGGCTCCGACAATGTCTCGATCACCAGGTTTGCGACCTCGCCGACCAGTTCATTGTCGCTTGCGTCACGAATCACGATGGCGAATTCGTCCCCACCCAGCCTGCCGCACATCAGCGTGTCGTTCATCAGGCCCTGAAGGCGCGAAGAGACCTGGGCGAGCAGCTTGTCCCCGGTCATGTGGCCGAGCGAATCGTTGACCGCCTTGAACCGGTCGAGGTCGATCATCAGCAGCGCGCAGCGTGAGCGCCATTTCTCGGCATCGAGCAGGGCTTCGCCGAGAGCCTCGGTGAGCTGGAGGCGATTGGGCAGCTGGGTGAGCGTGTCGAAGCGCGCAAGATAGGCGATCTTCTCCGAGGACTGCCGCTGCTCGGTCACGTCCGAGCCGACTCCGCGAAAGCCGTCGAAACGGCCCCGCTCATCGCGCATCGGAGTTCCCGACAGCTCCCACCATCGCTTCTCGCCATTGATCCTTACCTCGACCAGCAGGTTCGAGAAGTTTTCGCGGTTCTTGAGCCTGTCCGCGAGCTGGTGAAGGCTTTCGGGAAACCGTCCCTCGCCCCAGCGCCCGCCGCTGACCAGTTCGAGCAGCGGCTTGCCGGTGACCGCGGCCTGCGAGGCGCCGAGCGCGAAAGCGAAGCGCGGAGAGACCGAACGCAGGCGGCGATGGGTGTCGACTTCCCACAGCCAGTCCGCCTCGTTCTCTTCGAATTCGCGCAGCAGCAGCGAGACGACCTCCTCCTTTTCCGCGACTGCGGTCTCGGCGAGCCGCGCGGTAAGGTAATGCCGCCCGGATTCGATCGCGCCGATGATCGAGACGATGGTGAAGACGATCGATACCGTCATCGTCAGAAATTCTCCGGCGAGTGCGAGGGCGGCAGCCGTTCCCGTTCCGACGATGAGCGAGAAGACCACCACACCGAGCGGAGCGGCGGTGTTGAAGAAGACGCCGCCCGCGATCAGGATCGCGAGAATGTAGAGCATCGCGCCGAATTCGCCGCTCGTGCCTTGCGGACCGAATCCGACGACCGCCGCCGCCCAGAGCAGGCCGGACAGCGCCGGGGTGACGGTCTGGCGGTAGAACTCGCGAGTGGTAATCTTGCGATGCGCCACGTCGCCCAGCGAACGGTCGAACGCCGCCCCGCGCATGTGCACTCCGGCCAGCGCCGCCATCCATAGGGCGATCCACGCGAAGGAGACGCTGTCGCGGAAGAGCACCGCGACGAACACCGCGAACAGGGCATGGGAATAGGAGCGCAGGAAAGTGAGCCCGGAGAGCGCGGAATATTGCAGGCCCCTCAGACGCGCCCATTCCGCACCGCCGCGATCGGACAGGCCGAGCACGGCCGAAGCCTTCAGTCCGGGTATGGCCGGCTGGGAGGGGATTGGGCCCTGATCGTTCACGCTGGCTGGAATTAACCGAGAAAGGTTAGGGGCCAGTAAAGCACTGGCGCGCTTGGCAAGCACCGCAGGCGGCCGCGCGGTCCGGGGGCGATCTGCGGTTCTGCATGGCTTCATGACCGGATGGGCAGGGCCGGACGGGCAGGATCGGACGGGCGGCGCTGATGCGAGAGAAGCGGGCACGATCCGGAGCACCACCGTATTTTCCCCCGCCCGGTCCGGGCTTCGATCTTAACGGGCCCGTCTCATCATTTCTCCCGGCATTGCGAAAATGTCCATCGAAAGGAGAGTGCCCATGACTGGACCGACAGGTTCGCCCCTACCGACGGGATCGTCCCAACCGGCAGCATCGCCCCCGGCGCTCGAGGAAGCGCTCGAAAGTCTCGAACAGCAGCTGATCGCCCTGTACGAGGAAAAACAGGTCTCCGCCGCCGCTGGCGCCGGGACTGACACCATGCACGAGACGATCGCAAATCTCGAAGCCCAGATCGTTGAGCTCTACCGCGAAAAGGAAGAGCTGTGCCGCCCCGGAGGCGTGCTCGCACAGAAGGACGAGACGATCTCCAATCTCGAAGCGCAGATCGTCGAGCTTTATCGCGAGAAGGAAGAGTTCGCCCGCGCGGCCTGACCGCCCGCAAGCTCGCCCCGGTGGGTAGGGCGTCTTCGCTTGAAACGGTTTCGACAGGCCATGCGCCAGCCTGTGTCGATCCGGCCGCCGCGTGCGACCGGAGGCAGGTTCGCCGTGCCTTGCCGGAAGGATGCCGGTCCGATCCCGCGACCGGCCATCAATGACCAATCCACGTGACCATGTTCCCCGATCAATTCCTCAGGAGATTTGCAATGTCTTTCGTTACCGCCGAAATCGGATCCAATCTCGCCTCCCTCTCGCGCGACGCCGCCGATGCCGCGGAATTCGGCATCGTCAAGGTCGACGACGAGGGAAGGATCGAGCTTTACAACAAGTATGAAGCCGAACTCGCCGGCGTGACCCCCGCCGCTGCCGAAGGCCGCAACTTCTTCACCGAAATCGCGCCATGCACCAACAACAAGCTGTTCCATGGCCGCTTCCAGTCGGGTGTCGCCGCGGACGAGCTCGACAGCGAATTCAACTACACCTTCACCTACAAGCTGCGTCCGACCAATGTCGCCATTCACTTGAAGCGTGACCCGGAAACCAAGTCGAACTGGGTGTTCGTGAAGAAGAAGTGACCGGATCCGACGGGCCGGGCCGCCCAGCAGGACGGTCCGGCCCGCCATGCGGGCAAGGCAGATGGAGAAGATACCTTCCAAGGTTCAGGCGCTCCGCCGCGCGCTGCTCGATCCGGTTGAGGTCGAGGCGACGATGTCCGTCGTCGCCCTGACGCCCGAGGTGACAGACGAAATGCTTGGCCTGATCGAGCGCGATTATCGCTCGCGCTGCGAAAGCATCTGCGCGGCGATGGACGACCTCACTTTCGAGGGCGATGAAAGCGAAGCGGAAAAGCACATCCCGCTGACCTGGCTCGCGACCCGTTACGAATGGGCGCGCTGCAACGACCAGATGCAATATCAGACCATTCTCAAGGGCCAGGCCGACCCGATGACGATGGCCCGCGGCTCGATGCTGTCCAAGATCGCCGAAAAGCTCGAGGCGCTGCAGACCCGGCAGGAGCTGTTCTGGACCATGAAACTCGCCGCAGATCCGTTCGGCACGGTGGGCCGGATCCCGCACATGGCGCGGCGCCTGATGTCCACCACCGCCGCTGCCGGGCGCGCCGTGGGCGAGGTGCTGCAGGAATTCCATTCCTCGCGCGAACTTGTCGCCGATGCGTCCGATGGCAGCGACGTCCTCGACAAGCTCGACAAGTCGATTTCCCGCGCGATCGAATGCGTCGATCGCAGCGTCGGGATCGAACTCAATGACCTTCACGCCGCGCTCGAGGCCGAACTCGTGGACCGCCTCGCCGATGCCGGGGTCACGGCACTGATCGAATTGCGCAATCCCGATGGCACCGAACTCATCCCGCCCGATGTTTCGGACTTCTTCTTCGCCCTCGCCAGGAGCTGGTTCGACCACCTGTTCGCCGGCTCGGTCGAAGGTTCGCCCGAAGAGCGCGAGGCGAACGGCAAGAACGCGCACCTGACCCTGAACTGGCAGCTCACCCGCGACGAGCGCAAGCTGTCTTTCACGCTCTGCGACGACGGAAAGGGCACGAGCGGGTTCGAGGTCTCGCGCGAGGCGCTGGCGCCGGGCCTCCATGTGCGCCATTCGCACGATCCCGGAACCGGCAGCGAACTGGTCATGGAATCGAATTTCATGCTCAACGGCAATGCCGAATATCTCAGCTTCTCGGTCCATAACGGACGCGACTGTTCGACCCTTGCCGTGCCGGCGCAGTATGTAAGCTTCATCGAACTGGTCGATGCAGCCCGGCTCGCATCCGCCGCCAAACTGCTCGCCACCTCGAACGGCGATTACTACCCGGTGCTCGACACTTCGCGCGCGGTTTTCGGCGCTTGCGTCGATTACGAGCGGGATCTGGTCGTCTTCGCCGATCTCGGACAGGCGGGCCGGTTGGCGCTGCGGGCGAACGCGATCCACGGCATCATGCGCGGGCGGGTCCGTCCGCTGCCATTCGATGCTGGCGGCAACAGCGTCGCCGGCGTTCTCAACAACAGCGGGGACCTCGTCATGGTCCTCGATATCGAGGAAATGCTGACATCGTGAATATCGCAGCTCATGTTTTCGAGACCGACGAACCGCCTCTGACCGTCGAGCCGGAGCGTGAGGCGACAGGCCGGCTGGATGGCCGGACGGCTCTTCGCGCGATGCGCGACCTCGCCGGTTTCGGCGATCCTTCGGTGCCATTCATCGCCACGCAGGACGAGTTCGACCGGGCGACACGCAGTTACGAGGCGCTGATCCAATTCCTCTCTGCACATCCCGAGAAGCGCATCTACGGCATCCACACCTATTACGGGGCCGATATCGAGGATCCGCGCGATCCCGCCGACTGGCGCCGCCAGCAGGCCGAATTGCTGCGCTATCTGCATGTCGGCGTGGGCGAGCCGCTGTCCCGGACCGTGGTGCGGCGCGCGCTGCGCATCCAGGCGAGGAAATCGCTCCAGGGTTTTTCGGCGATCCATCCGGACACGATCCGCGGCCTCATCGAATTGTCGAACGGCGACGCCCTGCCCGAAGTGCCGCGTTACGGCAGCCTCGGCGCGAGCGGCGATCTCGTGCCGATGGCCCATGCGATTGCCCCCGTGATCGAAACCGGCGGCGTGCGCGGCCCGCGAGATGTGCTCGGCCTCGTCAACACCAATTCGATGATGAGCGCGCTGGCGGTGGAACTGTTCGGCGAAGTGCGCGCCCTGTTCGCCGGGACCTGCCGAGCGACCGCCCTGGCCAGCATCGCGCTGGGGGCCGGAGACGAGTTCTGCGCGGGCGGGACGCTCGCGATCAATCCGGCCCATCGCCGCAACCGCGAGGCGGGGTTCATGATCCTGCGCGAACGGCAAGCCTTCCTGGAACGGAACGGATGCGAAAAAGCGCCAAGCCTGCCCGAGACTGCGCCGCAACTGCGCTATTCGATCCGCTGCGCGCCGCAGGTCCTTGGCAACGCGCTCGCCCAACTCGATTTCGCCGCCGAGCGGATCGCTGCCGAAGCGCTGTCGGTGTCCGACAATCCGATCATCGAAAGCGCGGACGGGACGGTCGCGATCGCGCATGGCGGGCTGTTCTACACCGCAGGGCTCGCGACGGCGGCCGACCAGATGCTCGACGTTGCCTGCAAGTGCGCGGAAATGCTGAATCGGCAGACCTTCCTGCTGGTCGATCCGCAGCAAAGTGGCGGGCTGCCGCGCAATCTCGAAGGCTCACGCGGCGATCACGTCAAGGGCATCCATCAGCTCGTCAATGCGCTCGAACAGTCGCTGCGCGCTGGCGGCGTTCCGGCTCGCAACATGACCTCGCCCGCAGAAGGCTACAACCAGGATATCGTGCCCGGCAGCATGGCGGCACTCCTCAATCTGGCCGAAAGGATCGACATCGCGCAAGAGCTCACGCGGGGCGCAAGTTTCGTCTCCGAGCGCGCTGCCCTATTGCGCTGCGATCGCGCGGTGCCCGACCGCCTTGCCCTTGCGGCATGGCCCAAATTCACGCCGCCGGAAGCATGAGGGCAACCTTCAAGCAGCTTCTCAAGGGCAGCGGTACGCCGGTTCTGCAGGCCCGCGATGCCGATTGCGAAACCATCCTTTCGGCGGGCAATATCTGGACGAGCGCCCATGCCCGCCGGATCGAACTGCGCGAGCGTGGCCTCGATCCCGGCGACTATTTATGCTGCGCGCCGCGCGGGAGTTTTCAGGCCATAATCGACTTCGTCGCCTGCGCGATCGGCGGCTTCATCTATGCCCCGGTTGCCACCGGCTGCTTCGGCAGCCTGCGACGGGAATTGATGAACATATCAGTAGCATGCCGAGCGAGCATGATGCTCTGCGACGAGCAGGGCCGTCTTGAATACCATTCATCACGCCTTCCCCCGAGCTTCGCCGCAATCCTGCCCGAACCCGGTGCGCTGCTGGCCTTGCCGCTGGCCGCCAGCGCGGACGGCCCGTCTTTTCGTGTTTTCACCGGGGACACTGTCGAGAGCGGCTTGGATCGGCTGACTCGCGATCTCGGCACGGTGTGCGGCGCCACCCGGCTGACAGGGCGCTGTTCGCATCATGATGCAGGCTTCGTCGCCGACCTGCTGCTTGGCCTGTGCAACCGCCAGACGATCTATCTGCGCGGCGACGGCGCATCGTCCGCGGCACAGATCGTGCGCGAAGCGCTCGAACTTGAAGTCGACGATCTCGTTCTTGCCCCCAGCTCGATCGAGCCCTTCGTGATGGCGGCAGGTCGGCTATGCGAGCGGGAATTGGCGGCGCTCGCCCGGATTCGCCTCCACACCGGGGGCGACGCCATCTCGCAGCGCCAGCGGGAGATGGCGTCGGCCCTGTTCGGCAAGGTTCTTGTCGAACCGATTGCCGCCGCGCTCGGTCCCGTGAACTGACCCTAGGGGCGATCAACCCGGTTGAGGACAAGCAGCAGGCGCGGCCCGTTCGCGCTCGCGATCGGGGGTGAGCGGTGGATGGCTGGATGATCGGTCGCGAGCCTGCCCTTGAAGATGCCGACATCGCCCGTGTCGAGCTGATTGATCCGTAGTGGCTCTGCGCCACGGCGTATCCTCTCGGCATCCCTGCGCGTGAGCCATTGCGGGCCGGGCCCGACATAGCTCGTGATGAGCCGCGCGATCACGTAATCGGCGTGAAACTTGCGGCAGGAATCTGTCGAGACGACTGCAAGGCGCAGATCGAGCTGCGCAATTCCCATTACCGAGCAGAATTTGCCGGCAAGAAGATCGACATCGTCGGCGAGAGCCCGGTGAAGATGCTTTCCGCCGAATCCATGGCTCGCAAGCGCTGCGACGAAGCGGGGCGCGAGGTCGGCACGTGATGCGCTGAAATGGATGTCGCGAGGATCGCCACGCAACATGCCGCTCCAGTCATCGGGCCTGTTGCGTTGCCAAACGGCGAGACTGCAGGCGTCGTCCCTGACCGAGGCCAATATCCCGGCAGAACTGGAAAGCGCTGCCCCTGTGGCAGAGAGGCTCGCAACGGCATTGTCTTCGAAGGTCGGAGCGGTCACGACGCAGGCCCTTGTGCGGAAAATGTTATGTTGTAACATTATTCTATCGCCTGTCATTCTCTCTTTCAAGAGAGCCATGAAACCCGCCGCCGCAACCCCATGGTCCGATCGGTTCGGCATCGCCCTTTCGGGGCTTTGCGTCATCCAGTGCCCCGCCCTGCCCGTGGCCCTCGCGGCGCTATCCGTGCTTGCCTCGGCAAGCCTTCGTTGCGTGAACCCGGCAGGGCATGACGATTTCGAAGAACCACATCATTCCCGTCCAGCCGTCCTGGCGCAAGGTCACCATGAGCAGCGTGCCGATCGATCTCGATACGCAGATGGGATGTTGCGAGAGAAGGCTTTCAGGGTCGTGTCCTGACGAGGAACGCGAGAGGGACATGGGATTTTTCCATCACATTCGGCCAGGCCGGGGGCACGGCTGCAATCGTCAACGCAGATTCCGCATCGACCCTCGGAGATCGATGCTCGCGCCTTCACAGCTGGCTCCCGATCGCGACACTATCGCACGAAATTTCGGGCTCGGCGGATACATTCGAGCCGCTCGGGGATTGACCGGTCGAGGAGGCATGCTTGACCGAGACAATAGCCGTTAACGGAATTCCGCGTCCGCTCCCCGACGACCCGCGTGTGAGCCTGCTCGATTTTCTCAGGAACGATGTTGGCCTGACGGGCACCAAGAAAGGCTGCGATCACGGCCAATGCGGCGCCTGCACGGTGATCGTGAACGGCATTCGCATCAACAGCTGCCTGACGCTCGCCGTGATGCACGAAGGCGAGAGCGTGACGACGATCGAGGGCATCGGAACGCCCGACGAGCCATCCGCGCTGCAGCGCGCCTTTCTCGAACATGACGGGTATCAGTGCGGCTATTGCACGCCTGGGCAGATATGTTCGGCGACCGCCATGCTCGAGGAACTCGCCAATGACTGGCCAAGCGACGCGAGCGAGAAGCTGGAAGGCAAAGTCGCGATCAGCGACGATGAAATCCGCGAACGCATGAGCGGCAATCTGTGCCGTTGCGGTGCCTATGCGAACATTCTTACCGCCATTCGCGAAGTCGCGGCGGGCAAAACCGCATGAGGCCGTTCCAGTACAATCGTGCCCGCACGCTGGCCGACGCCATGCAGATGACCCACGATGCCGAAGCGACGCCGATCGCGGGTGGAACGAACCTGCTCGACCTGATGAAGCTTCAGGTCGAGACGCCCGGCCAGCTTGCCGATATCAATCGCATCGGCTTGACGGGCATCGATGATATCGAGGGCGGCGGCCTTCGCATCGGCGCACTTGCGACCAACACGGTCACGGCAGCGCACCCGCGCGTGCGTTCGGATTACCCCGTTCTCGCGCGCGCAATCCTGGCCGGGGCCTCGCAACAGCTGCGCAACCGGGCCACAACCGGAGGCAATTTGTGCCAGCGCACGCGGTGTTACTATTTCACCAATATCGATCAGCCCTGCAACAAGCGCGATCCCGGCAGCGGATGCGGAGCGATCGACGGCGTTGCGAGGCTCCATGCCGTTCTGGGCGCAAGCGAACAATGCATCGCCACCTATCCGGGCGACATGGCGGTGGCACTGAGCGCGCTCGATGCGACCGTTCATGTCGCCGCACGGGACGAGACGGAGCGGCGGGTTCCGGTGCGCGATTTCCACTGCCTGCCGGGTGATACGCCGTGGCGCGACAACGTGCTCGAACCCGGGGAGATCATTACCGCGGTGACGCTGCCGCCCCCGGTGGGCGGAACACAGGTCTACCGCAAGGTGCGCGAACGGTCATCCTATGCCTTCGCGCTGGTGTCTGTCGCTGCCGTCGTCGAAGTCCAGGACGGAGTGTTTTCGCGGGCCGATCTCGCTTTCGGCGGATTGGCGCACAAGCCCTGGCATGACCGGCGCATAGCGGAAGCCCTTGTCGGGAGCGCGCCGTCCGACGAATTGTTCGACGAAGCCGCCGACATCCTCCTCGAAAGCGCGCAAGGCCACGGCGAGAACGATTTCAAGATCCCGCTCGCCCGGCGCACCTTGCACGCGGTCCTTTCCAGCGCAGCGGGGGAAGCGGCATGAGCGTTCATTTCAAGCAGGACGAGCCGGATACCGCCAACCACCTCGACGACATGAAGCAAGGCGTGCTCGGCCAGCCGCTGCCGCGCATCGACGGTCTCGCCAAGGTCACCGGAACCGCGCTTTACGCTGCCGAATACAAAACCGACGATTGCGCGCAGGGCGTGCTCGTCACCTCCACCATCACTCGCGGCGAAGTCACCCGGATCGACAGAGACAGCGCGCTGACCATGCCTGGCGTCATCGCGGTGATCGACGATCCCAGACTGATCACCCGCGCCGCGCAGGGAACGGCCGGCGAAGCGCCGCAGCAGGCACCGCGCACCGTCTGCTATTGGGGCCAGCCGGTCGCGCTGGTCGTCGCCGATACGTTCGAACAGGCGCGCGACGCGGCCAAGCACCTGATGATCGAATACCGCGAAGAGGAAGGCGCGCCGCTTTCTCCCGATGCCGCCGAACCCGAAGAGCAGGAGGGCGAGACCGTTCACCAGGGCGACCTTGCCAGGGCCATGGCAGAGGCCGCCCATCTCGTGGATGTCACCTACACGACCAAGGGCCATTCATCCGCAGCCATGGAACCGCATGCTGCCATGGCCCAGTGGGACGGTTCGCGGCTGACGGTCCACGCATCGCTGCAGATGCTGAATTACAATATCGCCGAACTGGCGGATGCCGTTGGGCTCGCCGAAGAGAACGTCCGGCTTATCGCTCCTTACGTCGGCGGCGGCTTCGGCTCGAAGCTCGGCATCAGCGCGGAAGCGGTCGCTGCATCCATCGCTGCCATGACGCTTGGCCGTCCGGTGCGTGTCGTGATGTCGCGCCAGCAGGTGTTCCAATGTGTCATGCGCCGTTCGGAAACGACCCAGCGCCTGCGCCTCGCGGCAGATGCGCAAGGCAGGCTCGTGGGATTCGGTCACGAAGCGCTGGTCTCCAACCTTCCGGGGGAGGCTTTCGTCGAACCGGTCCTGCAGTCCTCGCATTTTCTCTACGGCGGCGAGAACCGCGAACTCATGCTGAAGGCCGCGCGCATTCACCGGATGACCGCCGGATCGGTCCGCGCACCGGGGGAAGCGGTGGGCATGCCTGCACTCGAAGCGGCGATGGACGTGCTCGCGCAAAAGGCCGGCATCGATCCGGTCGAACTGCGCCTGAAGAACATTCCGGACGACAATCCGGAAAGCGGCTTGCCCTTTTCCTCACACAAGCTTGCCGAATGTCTGCGCCGCGGGGCCGATGCCTTCGGCTGGAAGAGCGGCCCGCGCCGACCGCGCCAGACACGAGAAGGCGAATGGTGGATCGGCGCCGGCATGGCGAGCGCGGCGCGCGTACACAATGTCACCGAGGCAAAGGCGCGCGTCACCCTGAAGAAGGACGGGATCGCGCTGGTCGAAACCGACATGACCGACATCGGCACGGGCACCTATACGATCGTCGCCCAGATCGCGGGCGAGATGCTGGGCCTCGATCCGGACAAGGTGCTGGTCGATCTGGGCGATACCCGGCATCCCAGGGGGCCGGGTTCCGGCGGCAGCTGGGGCGCATCCTCGATCGGGTCGGCCGTTTATGTCGCCTGCATGGCCATTCGCGAAGAACTGGCCGAACGCGCCGGCATCCGTGAACAGGAACTCGACCTGAACGGCGGCAAGACCGCCTCGGGCCGGGGGCTGGTCGAATTGCTGGACGGGCGGGACTGCTCGCGGGAGGGGCATTACGAGCCAGGCGATATCGCTCAGGATTTCACCGCATCCGGTTTCGGCGCGTTCTTTGCGCAGGTCCGGGTCAATCACTTCACCGGCGAAACGCGTGTCGACCGGATGCTCGGCGCGTTCGGGTTCGGGCGCGTTCTCAATGCCAAGACCGCGCGTTCACAATGCATCGGCGGCATCACCTGGAGCATCGGCGCCGCATTGACCGAAGCGCTGGAGTTCGATCCGCGCGACGGCCATCTCGCCAATTGCGACCTCGCCGAATACCATGTGCCGGTGAACCGCGACGTGCCCGATCTCGAGGTGATAATGGTCGAGGAACGCGATCCGGCGGCCAGTCCGATCCAGGCAAAGGGTATCGGCGAACTGGGCATGTGCGGCGGTGCGGCCGCCATCGCCAACGCGATCCACGATGCCTGCGGAGCGCGGATCTATGATTACCCGATGACGCCCGACCGCGTGATAGCGGCGATGCCCGATTGATGCTGGGCGAGATTGCACGGCGGGCGGTTCTGGATGAGGACCACAGGGCGCTGGCCGCCGCATGCAAGCCGGGGACCGGACTGTGCACCATCGTCGACATCGAAGGCAGCTTCTCTCGCCGTCTGGGGGCGCAAATGGCGGTCCTGAGCACCGGCGATACGGTCGGCAGCCTTGCGGACGGTTGCCTCGAAGCGCAGCTTTCGGCCGACATTCGCAGCCTCGATCGCCCGGCGATATCACGCTATGGCCGAGGCTCTCCGAAAATCGATTTTCGCCTGCCATGCGGCGGCGGGCTCGATATCCTGCTCGATCCGGCTCCGGACCGGGACGCGTGCAGGAACGCGTTGGCGCACCTGTCCAACCGGGAACCCGCGCGGCTTGCGTTGCCGGAGATTTCTCCCCTGGCCGAGCGGCGTTACCTTCCCGCGCTGCAGCTTGTCGCAATGGGCGAAGGGCCGGAACTGCAAGGGCTCGAGCGACTTGCCCACGCCATGGGCATAGCGATCGATGCACGAACGAAAGAGCGGTTGGCGCTGGGAAGGCCGGCGCCCGATTGCACCTTCGACCCGTGGACCGCTCTCGTCCTCATGTTTCACGACCATGAATGGGAACCGGCATTGCTGGAACAGGCGCTGGCCGGAGACGCCTTCTATATCGGCGCGCAAGGCGGTGAGAACGCACGGATCGAACGATCGCTGACGCTCGCCGCGAGGGGCGTCTGCGAAGAACAGATCGCCCGCATTCGCAGCCCCGTCGGCCTCATTCCCGCTTGCAGGACACCTGATGCGCTGGCCATCTCCGTGCTTGCCGAGATCGTGGGGCAATACGAGCGGATCCTTGCCGGGCCTTGAACCCGGCATCGCGCTGGTCCTGCTGGCTGCCGGTCGGAGCGAACGTTTCGGAGGCGAGAAACTGCTGGCGTCATATCGCGGCAGGCCGCTGTGGGAATGGTCCGCGATCGCTGCCGAGGCGGCGGGCTTCGAAGGCCTTTACCTCGTCCTGGGCGCCCATTCGACGATCCCGCATCGCCCGGGATGGAACAGGGTCGTCAACCCCGATAGCGCGCAGGGCATGGGCACCTCGATCGCCGCCGGAGTGAGCGCCGCTGCGGCAAGCTCGCGTATCGTGATTGCCCTTGCCGACATGCCGCTGGTCACGCCATCGCACCTGCGCAAGCTCGCGCGCGCTAACGGGACGGTGTTCACCCGATATCACGAGGGCGCCGCCGGTGCGCCCGCCGGTTTTTCCCCGCAGGTCTACGAAGATCTTCGAAGTCTGCGCGGTGATGCAGGCGCTCGCAGTCTCGCCCTACCGGACACCGGCCTTATCGACCCGCCTGCCGACAGGCTGCTGCTCGATGTCGATACCAGGCAAGACATTTCCGGACAGGCTGCAAAACCGAGGCCCTGAGCACAGGGACGCGCGCTGTTTCAACAGGGTCATCGCGCCGATCAGCGCAGCTGGCTGTCCTTGCTCCCGCGTCGATTGATCCCGGAATTCGATCGGACAGTGTCGCGGCGGGACTGGCAGGTGACGCAAGTCTTGGCGCCGGGCAAGGCGCGGCGGCGAGCCTCGGGTATCTCGTCACCGCAATCGGAGCAGTACAACTCTTCCCTCTCGCCCGACGGTATGCCGCTGCGTGCGCGCTTGACGGCATCGGCAATCGTATCGTCGATCTGATCCTGCACCGCGCCATCGCGCGTCCAGCCGCCGGCCATGTGAACTCCTGAACTCGATCCCGCGCCACAGACCAATCTGGCACTTGCGAGAATTCTTGCAAGGGTCTCACGGTCGTCTCCGTGGGCTCCCACGCGATTGGCGCGCAGGGGTTTGCACGTTCAGGAGAAGCGGGCGATTGGCCTGCCGACTGCCGCGACACGAAACGACCGCTTCGTTGGGCCTCATCGTCAAACGCCAAGACAGAAAGAAAAACGTTGCGAATCAATTCCCTGTCTCCGAACTGAAGTCACCGACCGAGATGTGCGCGGCAGGACATTACTTCCCGAAGTCCTCGCATCGATCACCGTTCAGTATCGCCGGCCAAAGGGTTCGCCGCGACCGCAAGCGTTTTTCAATCCCCGTTGTGACGCTCACGCCCGTGCCGAAACTCGCCGGCGGATCATCGGGATCGACCTTCTCTACGAGCGCGGGATCGTCGATATCGCCCCAAGGTTACCGGCATCGGGTACGCGGCACGGCTCAAAGGCGAACTGAGGCCGCGCCCCTGAAGGCGGGCTTACTCGACCGTCACTGATTTGGCGAGATTGCGCGGCTGGTCGACATCCGTGCCCTTCACGACGGCGACGTGATAGGCGAGCAGTTGCACCGGGATCGCATAGACCAGCGGCGCGATCAGCGGGTGGACGACCGGCATCTCGATCGTCGCGATGCAGCCCTCGCCCGCTTCGGCGAGGCCTTTCGCATCCGAGATCAGCACCACCTGTCCGCCTCGCGCGCGAACCTCCTCCATGTTCGATACGGTCTTCTCGAACAGGGGGCCGGACGGCGCGATCACCACCACCGGCACATCGTCGTCGATCAGGGCGATGGGGCCGTGCTTCATTTCACCGCTGGCATAGCCCTCGGCATGGATGTAGCTGATTTCCTTGAGTTTAAGCGCCCCTTCGAGCGCCAGCGGATAGTCCTGCCCGCGCCCCAGATAAAGCACGTCGCGTGCCGGGGCGATCAGGGGAGCCATGGCAGCGATGTCCTCGTCATGATCGAGCGCAGCGTTGAGCGCCGCCGGGGCCTCGAGCAATTGCGCGACCACCTCGCGCTCCTCCTCGCGCGTGAAATGGCCCTTCTTCACCGCCATGTGGGCGGCAAGCGCGGCGAGCACGGCAAGCTGGCAGGTAAACGCCTTGGTCG
>JGI12210J13797_10265248_pt1 | contig 18587 bp, 16 predicted proteins | sample ElkSlonscriptome_3_FD_13797 | JGI IMG/M metagenome (IMG submission 13797)
TTTCCCAATCGGCAAGGAACGCCTCGATCCCCGCATCGGTCAGCACGTGCTTGAACAATCCGTGGATCACCTTTGGCGGCGCGGTGATGACGTCGGCGCCGATCTTCGCCGCTTCGAGCACGTGGGTCGCGTGCCGGATGCTGGCGACAAGGATTTCGGTGTCGAACAGGTAATTGTCGTAGATCAGGCGGATATCGCGGATCAGGTCCATCCCGTCGAACCCGTTATCGTCATGACGGCCGACGAAGGGCGAAATGAAGCTGGCCCCCGCTTTCGCCGCGAGCAGTGCCTGGTTGGCGGAAAAGCACAGCGTGACGTTCACCATCGTGCCATCGCCGGTCAGTTTGCGACAGGTTTTCAGGCCATCGACGGTCAGCGGCACCTTGATGCAGACATTGTCGGCGATCTTTCGCAGCGTCTCGGCTTCTTTCATCATCGTTTCATGGTCGAGCGCGACGACTTCGGCGCTGACCGGGCCATCGACGATGCCGCAGATCTCTTTCGTCACCTCCAGAAAATCGCGCCCCGATTTGTGGATCAGCGATGGATTGGTGGTGACCCCGTCCAGCAGGCCGGTATCGGCCAGTTCGCGGATGTCGTCTATGTCGGCTGTGTCGACGAAGAATTTCATTCCCCGGATTTCCTTATGTCTGCGATCTGATCGCTCGTGGCGTTGATTCGGTTTGTGTCGGTCGATGGCACACCGCCGATCTGGTGGCCAGCCACGCGTCGGTGCGATCGTGTGCGTGCTGGCATGCGATAGGCGAAAACTGCGGTTGCCAGATCGATGCGATATTGGATAGAGGCGCCGATATGAGATATCATGGACTAGCACCGGGAAAGTTTCTTGCGACCCTGCTGATTGCCGCGGCATCGACCCTTGCTTCGCCTGCACTCGCGCAGGAGGGAGAAGATCCGATCGAAGAGACGCAGTTCTGGCTGGAAATCAGCGCACAGAAGGATCTGGGTGACGGGTTCGCGATCAGCACGCAGATCAACCCTCGGATCCAGTTGGACGACATTCGCAGGGACCAGTTGTTTCTTAGGCTCGGCGTGGATTACGCCGCCTCGGATTTCATCCGGCTTGGTGGCGGCATGATAACGCTGGGCGAATACGACCCGACCGAAATCCGGCCTTACAATTACGTCGATCTGGGCGATGGGCCGCTGACCTTCCGGACAATGGCAGAATACCGTTTCTTCGAAGGGGCCGACCGGATGGAACTGCGCCTCAGACAACGCGCACAATTGGCGCAGCCGATAGCGGAACGAACCAGGTTCATCCTTTCCGGCGAGGTGTTCTATACCGCGATAAAGCGCAATCGCGATCTCGACCCGCGCATCACGCAGTGGCGGGCGATTGCCGGGATCAACCATCGGGTCGACGCCAACCTGACAATGACCGCGGCCTATCTTGCGCTGGGATCGCCCCGACCGGACAGGCGCGACGGGCTCGCTCACATCCCGACGCTGATCCTGAATTACAGCTTCTGATCGGCTCCCTTGCCTTGTCGGATCAGATCGCGTTCGCCGCGCCGAACACGCTGATCAGGACGGGGTCGTTGGTCCGTTCCGGGTTGGCCCTGATCAAAGCTTCTTCCGTCCCGATCTCGGTCCAGATCGCATCGTCGATATTCCCTGCTAGGCGCTGCGCCACGCCGCCGACATCCGCCCCCGTGGCGGCGTTGAGCAGTTCGGCCACCAGCGGGTCCGAGGCGATCCGGATCGCATCGCCCAGTTCGGGAACCATCGCATCGATCAATTGCCCGCCCAGTTCGCCCCGCAGGGCAAGCGTCGCGGCGCGCGGGCCGCCACGGACGAGGTCGATGGCGTTTTCAAATCCGATCACCCGCACCGCATCGGTGACGATCGGGGCTGCGCGATACGAACCTTCGATCGCGATGTCGGCAAAGGCATCTTCCAGCCGATCCTTGAACAGGGCGGAGGTCAGCACCCGCGAAAGCACGTCGCCGCGCGTGCCAAGCAGTTCCCCCAAGCCCAGCACCGCGACCTGTTCGTCCCAGTAACCGCCGGGCTGCGTCAGGCGGACGAAGGCATTCTCGCTCGCCTGCAACAACAGGCGGCGTATCGCCTCCGTCATGCTGAACGCGGGCAGGCTGGCACAGGCCGGCAGCACCAGCGCCGTGCCGAGGCCGACCATGCCAAACGTCCCCATGCGCAGCACGCGCCGACGGCTGGGCTGGCTTTGAAAGGTCGGCAAATCGGTCGGCTGGGTCATACTGGTTCTCCGTTGGACTGGAATAACATTCGCAGGCGGCATATTGATCCGGCCAGATGAACCGCATTCGAATACTCGTCCTCAACGCGGCGCTCGGCGCGCTCGATTACAGCGTGCCCGACAATGCGGGAAATGTGCCGGTGGGAAGCGTGGTCATCGCCCCGCTTGGCCCGCGGACCGTGACCGGGATCGTGTGGGACGAAGGCCGCCTGCCGGGCCGCGAAGTCGATGCGGCAAAGCTGCGCCCGATCCGCGAAGTCTTGCCGGTGCCGCCACTGTCCGAGGCGCTGCGGCGGCTGATCGAATGGACCGCCGACTATTACTGCGCGTCGATGGCCGGGGTGGCGCGCATGGTGTTATCGAGCGGGGGCGCGCTGGGCGGACCGACGACCATGACCGAATACCGCCTGACGGGCGAACAGGGCACCGGTCGCCTGACCGCGCAACGCAAACAGGCGCTGGAGCGATTGGCGGGCGAACAGGGCACGATCCGTGAACTTGCCGCGCAATCGGGCGTGTCCGAGGGCGTGCTGCGCGGAATGGTCGGCGCAGGCGCGATCGAACCTGTCGCGGTTGCCATCGATCGCCCCTATCCCGCCGCCGATCCGGACTATCACCAGCCGCAACTTTCGCCCGATCAATCGCGGGTCGCGGGCGAACTGGTAAAAGCGGTCGAAACGCGCGCCTTCGCACCCATCCTGCTCGATGGTGTGACCGGCTCGGGGAAAACCGAAACCTATTTCGAACCGATTGCGCAGGCATTGCGGATGGGGCGGCAGGTGCTGGTGCTGCTGCCAGAGATCGCGCTGACCGAAAATTTCCTGACCCGGTTCGAACAGCGGTTCGGATCGGCCCCGGTGCTGTGGCATTCCTCGCTGAAATCGACGGAGCGGCGGCGGGCATGGCGGGCCATTGCCAACGGGTCGGGAGGCCGCGATGGCGGGGGCGGCGCGCAAGTCATCGTCGGGGCGCGATCGGCGCTGTTCCTGCCTTATGCCGACCTCGGCCTGATCGTCGTCGACGAAGCGCACGAGATCAGTTTCAAACAGGATGAGGGCGTGCGCTACAATGCCCGCGACGTATCGGTCATGCGCGCCCGGTTCGAGGATATTCCGGTCATTCTCGCTAGCGCGACCCCGGCGCTCGAAAGCCTTCACATGGCGAATACGGGGACCTATCGCAAACTCGATTTGCCGAGCCGGTTCGGCGGGGCGGAATTGCCGCCGATCAAGCTGGTCGATCTGACCATCGAAAAGCCCGCCGCCGGACGCTGGCTTTCCGCGCCGGTGATCGAAGGGCTGGAGGCACGCTTGCAGGCGGGCGAGCAATCGCTGCTGTTCCTCAATCGCCGTGGCTATGCCCCGCTGACCCTGTGCCGCAATTGCGGACACCGGTTCAAATGCCCCAATTGCAGCGCGTGGCTGGTCGAACATCGCCTGTCGTCGCGCCTTGCCTGTCATCATTGCGGGCTGGAAACCGCGCCGCCCGAAAAGTGCCCCGAATGCGGCGAGGCGGACTGCCTCGTCGCCTGCGGGCCGGGGGTGGAACGGATCGCGGACGAGGTGCGCGACCTGTTCCCCGAAGCGCGCGTGGCCGTCGCCACGTCCGATACGCTGGGATCGCCCGATCGCGCCGCAGAGTTCATCGCGCAGGCCGAAGCAAAGGCGATCGACGTCATCGTCGGCACGCAATTGGTGACCAAGGGATTCCATTTTCCCGAACTGACGCTGGTGGGCGTGGTCGATGCGGATCTCGGGCTCGAGGGCGGCGATTTGCGCGCGGCGGAGCGCACATATCAACAGGTCGCGCAGGTCGCCGGGCGTGCCGGACGCGGGGCGAAACCCGGCGAGGTGTTGTTGCAGACCCGGCACCCCGATGCCCCGGTGATAGAAGCGCTGGCAAACGGCGACCGCGATGCCTTTTACGAAGCCGAAACCGAGGCGCGGCGCGATGCGGGCGCCCCGCCGTTTGGCCGGTGGGCGGCGATCATCCTGTCGAGCGAAGACGAACGCGAGGCGCGCGAGGCGGCGACCCGGCTGGGCGATACGCGCCCCGCTATCGACGACCTGACCGTGCTCGGCCCCGCCCCGGCGCCGCTGTCGCTGTTGCGCGGGCGATATCGCTATCGTTTCCTCGTCAATGCGCGGCGCAGCGCCAATCTCCAGGCGGTCCTGCGCGACTGGCTGGACGCCCACGATTTCGCGCCGGGCATCCGGGTCGGGATCGACATCGACCCCTACAGCTTCGTCTAGACCGCGCAGACGCCGATCGGGAGCGCGGACGCAGTTCGTGCGTTGCACCGCCAATGACAGATAACGACAACCGCCCCGTCCTCGTCCCCATCCTCGGCGATCAGCTGACCCGCACCCTCGCCAGCCTGCGCGGGCGGACGAAGGACGATACCGTCATCGTGATGATGGAGGTCTGGGACGAGGCGACCTACGTAAAGCATCACAAGCAGAAGATCGTCCTGATCTTTTCCGCCATGCGCCACTTCGCCGCCGAATTGCGCGATGCCGGGTGGACCGTCGATTACACCACCATCGATGACGAGGACAATTCGCACAGCCTGACCGGCGAAGTCGCCCGCGCGGTCGAACGCCGCGATCCGCGCGCCATCCACGTGGTCGAAGCGGGCGAATGGCGCGTGCAGGAGCAACTCGAGGAATGGCCCGACAAGTTCGATTGCGAAGTCGAGATCATGCCCGACGATCGCTTCATCTGCGGGCGGGCCGAATTCGCCGAATGGGCCAAGGACCGCGACAATCTGACGATGGAGCATTTCTATCGCGAAATGCGGCGCAAGACCGACATCCTGATGACGAAGGACGGCAAACCGGAGGGCGGCGACTGGAATTACGACAAGGACAATCGCAAACCGCCCAAGGACGACATGGACACGCCCGATGTCCCCAAATTCGAGCCGGACGATACCACGCGGGAAGTCATGGCAATCGTCGAAGACAGGTTCGGCGATCATTTCGGCGATCTCGAACCGTTTCGATGGCCGGTCACCCGCGACGAGGCAGAAAAGGCCGCCGATGCCTTCTTCGCCCAGCGGATAGAGAAATTCGGACCCTATCAGGACGCCATGGTCCACGGGGAGGACGACATGTATCATTCGATGCTGTCGACCAGCATCAACCTCGGCCTGCTGGACCCGCTGGAACTGTGCAAGCGGGCCGAAAAAGCCTACGAGGACGGCGATGCGCCGATCAATTCGGTCGAAGGCTTCATCCGCCAGCTGATCGGTTGGCGCGAATATATCCGCGGGTTCTACTGGCACTTCATGCCGGGGCTGGAAAGCGACAACAAGCTGAACGCGCAGCGCGCCCTGCCCGAATTTTTCTGGACCGGCGAAACCGACATGCGGTGCCTGGCCGATTGCATCCGGTCGACGCGGGAAAACGCGCACGCCCATCATATCCAGCGGCTGATGGTGCTCGGCAATTTCTGCCTGATCGCCGGGATCAATCCGCGTGAGGTGCAGGACTGGTATCTGGTCGTCTATGCGGACGCCTATCAATGGGTCGAATTGCCCAACGTCTCTTCGATGATCCTGTATGCCGATGGCGGGAAACTGGCGACCAAACCCTATGCGGCGAGCGGGAATTACATCAACAAGATGTCGGATTACTGCTCCGACTGCCGCTATTCGGTCAGCAAGAAAACGGGAGAGGACGCCTGCCCGTTCAATTCGCTCTACTGGTATTTCATGGACCGTCACCGCGATCGGCTGGCGAACAATTACCGGGTCGGGCGGATCTATTCGACGTGGGACCGGATGGGCGATGACAAGAAACAGGACTACCTCGATACCGCGCAGAATTTCCTCGACAACCTGACCCCCGCCAATCCGGGATATTCCCGCGCGCAACAGGGGTGACGCGACCCGCCTGCGATCCGCGATCGGTTGAAAGGCCGCAGGGTGGCCTTTATTCGCCGCGCTGGTGCCGCTACCGCTCCGCGTCACACGCCGCCGCCCACCAGACGGCACGACTGGCGAAGACGACCATAACCGGAGAAACGATCCATGCTGACGATCCACCACCTGCGAATTTCGCAATCCGAACGCATCGTCTGGTTGTGCGAGGAACTGGGCCTCGAATACGACCTGAAGCTTTATGATCGCGATCCGCAGACCCGGCTCGCCCCGGCCGAACTGAAGGCGCTGCACCCGATGCAGATCGCCCCGCTGATCGAGGATACGCACGGCGGAAAGCCGCTATTGCTGGGCGAAAGCGGCGCGATCGTCGAATATATCGTCGGCAAATACGCGCCCGACACCAATCTCGTCCCCGGGCCCGATCACGCCGATTTCGCCGATCACCTATACTGGTTCCATTTTGCCAACGCGACCTTCATGACCAATGGCATGATGCAGATCGCGGTCGGCGCGCTGGGCGGGGAAATGCCGCCGCCATTGGCGAACAGGGTGACCAATGCCTGGAAACAGGTCGAACGGCGGTTGGGCGAAGCTGATTATTTCGGCGGCGCGCAATTGACCACCGCCGACATCATGATGGTGTTCCAGCTGACCACCAGCCGCGCTTTCAACGCGATGAGCATCGACGGAATGCCGAACCTGCAAGCTTATCTGAAACGGATCGGCGGGCGCGATGCCTATCAGCGCGCTATGGCGAAGGCGGAACCCGGATTTCCGCCGAAACTGGACTGATCGACAGCACCGCCATCAGGTCTCGAACTTTTCAGGCCGCAGCACCTCCGCCGCGCTGAGATAGACGATGCCGGAAAATTGCGCGAAATATTCGCTGGTGATGGCCTGTGCGATATCGCGGGCGCGGTCGGCGTCGAGCATGATGAATTCGATCCGCACGATATCGAAATCGCGCACCAGCGACGGCCGTTCGTGCGTCCGGGTCAGGTGGCGGCCTTTCCCGCTCCCTTCGACGATGGTGTAACCGGTCGCGCCGTTTTCCTCCATCGTGCGGACGATGCGATCCTGCAGGATGCGTTCGGCGATGATCGTGACGGTGGTGGCTGAAAAGGGCATGGACGGATCTCCTTGACTGCGGGATCTTCTGCGGGATGATAGCGCGGCGTCGATCAGGCGGCGAACACGAATTCGGCGATTGCGATGAACAGCGGGATGCAAACGGCGATGGCGATCGGCGTGCCCACACTGGTCGATGCGCCGATGAACGCCGACGGATTGGCCCCCGGTATCCCGGCGCGCAATGTCGGCGGGCCGGATATGTCGGAGTTCGACGCGGCGATAACCGCCAGCAGCACGACCCCGCCCGGGCTGAACCCGACCATCACATGGGCAAGATAACCAAATCCGAACCCGATGAAACCGTGCAGGATCGGCGCGACCAGCGCATAGGCGGCATACCATTGCGCCACTGCCCGCAATTCGGACAGCCGCGACCACGCCTCCATGCCGAGGACAAGCATCAGAATGGATAGAAACCCGCGAAAGAGCAGGTCGTAGAACCCTTCGTACAGGTCCTGCGGCTGAATCAGGAAACCGATCGCCATGCCCAGCAACAGCGCAGACAGGGCGGACCCGCGCAGCGATTCGGCGATAATGGCGCCGACGCCGGCGGACCTGCTGTCGCCTGAGGTTTTCTTTCGGTGCAGATTGGCCAGCACGATGGCGAGGATCAAAGCGGGCACGTCCATGAAGGGGTAAAGCGCCGGGGCCCACGCCTCGAACACGATCCCCCGTTCATCGAGTGCGACCATCGCCGCTGCCAGTGTCGAGGCGCTGACGGCCCCGAACAGCCCGGCGGTGGCCAGCGCATCGTCGCGGCGGACCTTTGGCAATCGGCCAAGGGTGACGCTGCCGATCAGCACGATCACGCAGCCGGTCAGCGCAGCGAACAGGGCCGGCAAGGCAAGCTCGCTGAAATTCGCCTCGCGGATCTCGATCCCGCCATCCAGCCCGACGCTCATCAACAGCATGAAAATGATGAACCGATAGACCGGGTCCGGGATCGCCAGCTTGCTGCCCGATGCGGCAAGCACGATGCCGCCGATCAGGAAAGCGAGCGTGGCGGATTGCAATTGACCGACGAAACTGGCGGCGAGGGATTCCATGACGGCAGGCTCCAACGAATTCGCGCCGATCCGGTGCGGTCGGCGTGGATGCGATCCTGCTAGAGCGTCAGATTCGATCTGTTAAATATATTATCTGGAACCGATCGATCACCAAAACAGAACGATTACGTGATCATAGCAGCCGCTCGACCGCGGGATGAAGGAAAGCGTGTTCGGGGATAAGCACGGCAAACTGCTCCGATACTTCGGCCAACGCGCACGCTTCCACCAGTTCACCCGAAGCGAGTTCGTCTTTCACCACGATCGGCGGCAAAATGGCGATGCCCGCATCGGCACGGGCGAGCAGGCGCATCATCGCCATGTCATCGACCTCGGCAACGATGGAGACCGGTTCGCCCAATCCCTCGATCATCAGGTCGATGCCATTGCGAAATCCGCTATCGCGCGTGGGCAGGATCAGCGGTTCACCAACCAGCAATTCGGCATGATCGCTACGCCCGGCGATCCGGTGCGGCGTCCCGATCACGCCGACCGGACGTTCGTCGATGATCCGTGCCGTCCAGCTGGTCGTGGCATCCCGCAACGGCACCTGGTTGACGAGCACGATGTCGAGCAGATGCGCCTCCAGCGCGGGCAGCAATTCGCGGATCGAACCCGACCGCACCGTGAAGGGAACGCGGTCCGCGCCGATCAACGGTTCGAGCAGCTCCAGCTGAAAATTGCGCGACAGGGTCGACAATGCCCCGATCCGCAGCGGGTGGACCATGTCGCCGCTATCCGATGACAACCTGCGCGCCAACGCTTCGCCGCTTTCGAAGATGACTTCGCAATGCGACAACGCGATCCTGCCCGCCGGGCTGAGGACCAGGGTGCGACCTTTCCGTTCGAACAGCTTCTGGCCCAGTTGCGCTTCGAGCTTGGCAATCTGGGTCGACAGGGCCGATTGCGACACGTTGAGTTTATGGGCGGCGCGGGTCAGATGGCCTTCCTTTGCCACCGCCCAGAAATACCGCAGGTGATTGTAGTTCAATGTCACGGTGCCGCTTCATCGCATGGTAATCGGGCATGGCAATCGGAAAAACGCCAACACGCCGGTGTGCACCGCTATCGCATCGTTCCCCTCGTAATATGCCGATGGCCGCTTATACAGGCGGCGATGACCAGAATTTGCCGCTCCCTGTTTTTCGCATTCGCGTTGATCCCGCTTGCCCTTGCCGCGATGGCTGCGCCCGCGTCTGCCGATCCCGGAGATATCGATGCGGCGGCGCGCGGGGTCGTGCGAGTCGTGTTGATCGACAGCAGCGGGGAGGAGATCGCTCCGATCACCCACGGCAGCGGTTTCGCGGTCACGCCGACGAAGATCGTCACCAATGCCCACGTCATCGAACAGGCCCTGCTGGATGATACGATCCGGATCGGCATCGTGCCGAGCGAAGGGGACGCGGCGACATTCGGTAGCCCGGTGGCGGTTTCGCCGCGCAACGACCTCGCCCTGATCGAAGTCACCGACGGCACGCTGCGGCTGCCACCGCTAAGCATATCGGGCGGGATCAGCGGCGACATGAAAGAGGTTACCTCGGTCGGGTACCCGATGAATGTCGACCTGGCGCAGGGACTGGAGATGAGCGACATTTTCCGCGCCCAGCCGCCGGTGAAAAGCCGCGGCTTCCTGTCGGGTCAACGGCCGAGCCGCCAATTCGATACAATCCTGCACACCGCCCCCATAGCGCGGGGGAACTCGGGCGGGCCGCTGCTCGACAATTGTGGACGCGTGGTCGGCGTCAATTCGTTCGGAGCGGATTCGGATGGATCGGACGCGGAATTCTATTTCGCCGTGTCATTGCGCGAATTGCTCCCTTTCCTGCGGGAAAACGGCATCGACCCGCGGGTCAACGCCCTGCCCTGTCGCTCCATCGCCGACCTGAACGCAGCGGAGCGCGCCCGGTTCGAACGTCAGCGCGAGGAAGCGCGCGAGCGGCTGGAGGAGCAGCAGGAAGCCATGCGCGAACGCCGGTCGCAGGCCCGGATGCAGGCGCAGATCGAGATTCTGGAGGAGCGCGACAATGCCCTGCTTCTCGGCATCGCGCTGTTGCTGATCGCGATTGGCGCGGCCTATTTCGCGGTGCAGTTCAGGCGGTCCGAAACAGAGGAAGACGGCATCCCGGTCCGCGCCATCGTGGCCGCCGTCATCGCCGCAACGGCAATCATCCTCGCCGCCCTGGTCTGGATTTCGAGGCCCGGTTTCGCCGAGGTCGAGGAACGGGTCGCCCAATTGCTCGATGACGAGACCGTCGCAGAACCGGGCGGGGAAACACCGCTGGAAATCACTCCAGGTGGACGCGAAGGTCGCCTGATCTGCACGCTTGTGCCCGATCGCAGCCGGGTCGTTTCTGCGCGCACCGACGATGTCGCATTCGAATGGGGAGCGGGCGGCTGCGTCAATGAACGCACGCAATATGCCCGGTCGAACGGGGAATGGATCAGGGTGCTGGTGCCGGGCGACGAAGCGGCTGTTTCAGTCAATACCTTCGATCCCGACACGCGCGTTTTCCGCACCGATCGGTATCTGTTGTCCCGATCGCAGATGGAAGAGGCCCGCGCCGCCCGTCGGCAATACGATGTGCCGAGCTGCGGCGTGACGGACGCGCCCCGGATCCTGAGCGAACAGCAATCCGCCCTGCTGGCCATGTTGCCCGACCGCCCGAACGAAAGGCTGGTCTACAATTGCGAACCCGAACGCGAAGGAATGATCGGGATCGACCAGTAAACCGGAAAGATCTTTTCAGATTTGGTCGATTGCGCTAAAAAGAATTAGTAAGCCATAAAATTTTGTTTATGAGGCTGATAGCGTTCACTATGCTTCTTCCCCGCATTCTTGGGATCGCGTTGCTTGCTTTCGGCGCAATGTCGCCCGCCGTTGCATCAGAACAGCCCTCCATCGATCCCGACGCCTATGGAAAAAACAACAATGCGCCCATCGATGCCCCATCGGAAATAGAGGTTCGCGGTCAACGACAGCTTGATGAGGATACCGTTTCGGACGGTATCAGAGACATCGCCGTCAGCCGGTTGCCGAACGAGCCCCGTGCGCAATTTTCGGACCCCCTGTGTCTGCATGTCCAGGGTCTGGGGAGGAAGCTGAGCGAAAGGGTTGGCAACAGGGTACGCGCGCACGCAGTCGAAGTGGGCATCGATATCGCAGACGAAGGATGCACGACCAATGCGTTTATCCTCGTGGTCGATCGACCCGCCGTTCTGATCGAACGGCTGCGAAAAACCATGCCGGCCCTGTTCGATCACCGCGTCACCGGGCGCATCCGCCGCGAGGCAGAGCTCGGCAACCCGGTCATCAGCTGGAACGTCCAACGTCTTAGTTCGCGCTTTTCAAATGGTCCGATCAGAGATGGAGCGATCAATGCGGGCGGTGGCCTGTTCGATAATCAGGTCGCCAATGTACCGACCGCACGCGGCCTCTGGCCGACTCGGTTGCGCAATGCCTTTGGCATCGCTCGAACCGGGGCGTTCGTTGTTTTCGATGTTCGCCAGCTGAATAATATCCATATCCGACAACTGGCCGATTACGCGACCATGCAATTACTGGCGACACCCCGTCGTCAAATCGAAGTCGAGGAACTGGCCGCGCCCACGATCCTCACCCTTTTCGAAGAAGATGCGTTGAAAGCGCCGCGCGCAATGACCCGGCTGGACTGGTCCTATCTGAAAGGGCTCTACGCCCTGCGGCCCACTGATTGGGGGAGTCGACTGATGACCTCGGCGAAGAAGGTGAATGCCAATCTGCCCGCAGAAGATGGCGAACGGCCCTGAGGTCTCACCTTCGCCTAAGCCGCCAGCGCGTCTCCGCTTAATGTAATGCGATGCATTTCACGGGTGTGGCCGTGATAATCGTTGAGCGCGTTGTGCCACGTCGTGCGATTGTCCCAGATAGCAACCGTCCCCGGTTTCCATTGCAGGCGGCAGGTGTTGTCCGCCCTCAACGCCGCATCGAACAGTTTTTGTAGCAGCGGCAGGCTTTCCTCTCGCGTCTGGCCGACGAAATTGATCGTGAAGGCGCTGTTGACATAAAGCAGCTTTCGCCCCGTCTGCGGGTGGCGGATCACCACCGGATGTACGGCCCCCGTCTTCACGTCCTGCCCGCGCAATGCCTTTCCCTGATCGGTCTGGGCATACAGGCCATCCTCCTTGTAGACATGGTCGGCAGTATGAAACGCCTTCAATCCCTCGATCTTCTCTTTCAGATCGTCGGACAGGGCATCGTAGGCCGCGCCCATATGCGCCCATTCGGTATCGCCGCCTTTCGGCGGAAGCTCGCGCGCGACCAGGATCGATCCCATTGCGGGGATTTCGTCATAGGAATGATCGGTGTGCCACGCGCCGCCGATATTGGTCTGCTGGTCCGGCTCCTTCTTTACGATGGCGATTTCCGGATAGGCCGCGTTCAGCGGGAAATAGGCGTTGAGATCGATCCCGCCCCATCTTTTGGCGAATGCGATGTGGTCTTCGGGTGTGAAAGTCTGATCGCGAAATGCCGCGACCCCGTGTTCGTAAATGGCCTGCTTGAATTCGCGCATTTCGTCGTCGCTGCAATCCGCGAGGGTGACGCCGGTAATTTCCACGCCGCATTTGGGCGCCATCGGTTTGATCTGCATCGAATCTCTCCCTGAATTGAAATATGCGACAAAGGCGGGTGCGTTGCAATCGGCGCCGCGCGCAGCTCCCGGTCAGAAACGACCGGGTCCGACACGAAAACGCCGGTCCGATGGCTTGCGCCCAGACAAGAGTGTTGCTAGGCGCGCGCCAGCCCTGCCGTGGTGTTTTCAACGCCCGATGTCGGGGCCACCGCACTGCTTTCGACTCACCTTTTCTCGATGAGGATTTCAAACGCGTGGATATTTCCGCCGGTATTCAGGCCAGTCTGGCAGGTCGCTACGGCTCCGCCTTGTTCGATCTCGCGAGCGAGAACGGCAGCGTGACCGCCGTGGAGAGCGATCTCGAAACGTTGAAAGCCGCGCTTTCGCAGACGCCCGAATTGCGCGAGGCCACCACCAGCCCGCAATTGTCGCGCGCACAGCAGGCGCGCATGCTCGACGCTATTGCAAAACATCTTTCGCTCAGCGATCTGACCTCGAATTTCCTCGGCGTGCTGGCGAACAATCGCCGGTTGTCCGCGCTGCCGGACATCATTGCCGCGTTCAAATCGATCGCCGCGGCGCAGCGCGGCGAAGTGACGGCACAGGTCACCAGCGCCCATCCGTTGACGCAGGAACAACTCGCTACGTTGAAAACCAAGCTGACGGCGCGTCAGGGGCGCACCGTCATGCTGTCGCACGATGTCGACCCCGACCTGCTCGGCGGGCTTGTCGTCACCATTGGATCACAGCGGATCGATGGTTCGATTCGCACCCGCCTCAATTCACTCGCCCAAGCTATGAAGGCGTAAGCCAAACAAAAACGCCATTAAGGCTTAAAGGACACGCAAAATGGAAATCCGCGCCGCAGAAATCTCCAAGGTCATCAAGGACCAGATCGCCAATTTCGGCACCGAAGCGCAAGTCAGCGAAGTCGGTTCGGTGTTGAGCGTGGGTGACGGTATCGCCCGCATCCACGGCCTCGACCGGGTTCAGGCCGGTGAAATGGTCGAATTCTCGAATGGCGTTCAGGGCATGGCGCTCAACCTCGAAGCGGACAATGTCGGCGTCGTGATCTTCGGCTCCGATGCCGAGATCAAGGAAGGCGACATCGTCAAGCGGACCGAGACGATCGTCGACGTTCCGGTCGGGAAAGGCCTGCTCGGCCGCGTGGTCGATGCCCTGGGCAATCCGATCGATGGCAAGGGGCCCATCGAATCGACGCAGCGCAGCCGCGTCGAGGTGAAGGCGCCCGGCATCATCCCGCGCGAATCGGTCAGCGAGCCGGTGCAGTCCGGCCTGAAAGCGATCGACGCACTGGTCCCGGTCGGCCGTGGCCAGCGCGAACTGATCATCGGCGACCGTCAGACCGGCAAATCCGCCGTCGCGATCGACACCTTCATCAACCAGAAGGGCGTGAATGCCGGCGAGGACGAATCGAAGAAGCTGTACTGCATCTATGTCGCGGTCGGTCAGAAGCGTTCGACCGTCGCGCAGATCGTCAAACAGCTCGAAGAAAACGGCGCGATGGAATATACCATTGTCGTCGCCGCGACCGCGTCGGAGCCCGCTCCGCTGCAATATCTCGCGCCGTATACCGGTTGTGCGATGGGCGAATTCTTCCGCGATAACGGCATGCACGCGGTCATCGTCTATGACGATCTGTCGAAACAGGCCGTCGCCTATCGCCAGATGTCGCTTCTGCTTCGCCGGCCTCCCGGTCGTGAAGCCTATCCCGGCGACGTTTTCTATCTGCACAGCCGCCTGCTCGAACGCGCGGCCAAGATGAATGGCGACAACGGGTCTGGATCGCTGACCGCGCTGCCGATCATCGAAACGCAGGCGGGCGACGTTTCGGCCTATATTCCCACCAACGTGATCTCGATCACCGACGGGCAGATCTTCCTCGAAACCGACCTGTTCTTCCAGGGCATCCGCCCGGCGATCAATGTCGGCCTGTCGGTATCTCGCGTCGGCGGGGCCGCCCAGACGAAGGCGATGAAGAAGGTGTCGGGATCGATGAAACTCGACCTGGCACAATACCGCGAAATGGCGGCATTTGCCCAGTTCGGTTCCGACCTCGACGCATCGACCCAGAAATTGCTGAACCGTGGTGCGCGCCTGACGGAGCTGCTGAAACAGGCGCAGTTTTCGCCCATGCCGTTCGAGGAGCAGACGGTCTCGATCTTTGCCGGGACCAATGGCTACCTCGACGATGTGCCGGTCGACCGCGTGACCGATTACGAAGAACAGATGCTGGCCCATATGCGCGCCGAACATTCCGATATCCTGACCGATATCCGCGAATCCAAGAAGTTCGAGGACGAGGTCAAGGAGCGGACCGTTTCCGCCCTCAAATCCTTCGCGAAGAAATTCGCGTAAGGGAGCGATAAACCGTGGCGTCACTCAAGGAACTCAAGGGTCGGATCAAGTCGGTCAAATCGACCCAGAAGATCACCAAGGCCAAGCAAATGGTCGCAGCGGCCAAGCTGCGCCGGGCGCAGGCCGCAGCCGAAGCGGCGCGCCCGTACCAGGAACGGCTGGCCGCTGTGATGGCCAGCCTCGCGGGCAAGGTATCGGGCGACAGCGCGCCGAAACTGCTTGCGGGGACGGGTTCGCGGCAGCGTCACCTGCTGGTCGTCATCAACACCGACAAGGGCCTGTGCGGCGGTCTCAACGCAAATATCGTCAAGGCGGCGAAGGCCAAGGCGAAGGAATTGCTGGCCGAGGGGAAGGACGTGTCCTTCTACCTCATCGGCAAGAAAGGCCGCGCGCCGATAAAGCGTGATTACGCCGACAAGATCGCCAGCCATTTCGATACTTCCGACGTGCGTCAGCCCGGTTTCGAAGAGGCCGACGCCATCGCTGCCGACCTGATAGATCGGTTCGAGAATGCGAAATTCGACGTCGCACATCTCGTTTATCCAATTTTCGAATCCGCCCTGTCGCAGAACCCGACGGTCGACCAGTTGATCCCGGTCCCCGCGCCCGAATCTGCCGATACCGGCGATGCTGTTGTCGAATACGAACCGGGCGAAGAGGAAATTCTCGAAGAATTGCTGCCCCGTTACGTGAAAACGCAGATTTTCGGAGGCTTGCTGGAGCGGGAAGCCTCGGAACAGGGAGCCTCGATGACGGCGATGGACAATGCCACGCGCAACGCCGGCGACCTCATCAAGGATCTGAACATCGAATACAACCGCAGCCGTCAGGCCGCGATCACGACCGAACTGATCGAGATCATCGCAGGAGCCGAAGCGCTATGAAAAACCTTGCCATCCTCGCCCTTGCCGCGCCTCTCGCGCTTGCCGCCTGCAACGAGCCGGACGGCGATACCGCCAATCTTGGCTCCGATGCAGTCACCGCCGATCTCAGCCCCGACGAGGCTGCCGGCGATGGTGGCGCGCCGGAAATGGCGAATGTTCAGGCGGCAATCGATGAAGAATGCCCCGCCCTTCGCGCCCGTGTGTCGATGGCGACTTGCCTGTCGCAGGGTATTGGCGGCGAGGAATTCGAATGCGACTATTCCTTCGCGCAGGATCCCGAAGGCAGCGAGCGCACGTTGACATTGACCCGCAGCGGCGATGACGCCGACTGGGACCTGATGGCGGAACCCGACTTTTGCGGCCCGCTCGATCGCGCAGCCGAGATGGCCAGCGAACCCGCCGATGCGGACATCGACACGCAGCCCGAAGACTAGCAGCGAAAACAAACCGATTTGAATGGGTCCGAGCGGCCCGACCGGCACGATAGCCGAAACCTGAGCAGGAAAATTTGAAATGGCCACCGCACCCGTATTGAACCAGACCACGAATGGCACGATCAGCCAGGTCATCGGCGCCGTCGTCGACGTGCAGTTCGAAGGCGAACTGCCCTCGATCCTGACCGCGCTCGAAACGAAGAACGGCGGAAACACGCTCGTTCTCGAAGTCGCGCAGCACCTTGGCGAAAGCACCGTTCGCACGATTGCGATGGACGGCACCGACGGGCTCGTCCGCGGGCAGGAAGTCGTCAACACCGGTCGCCAGATCAGCGTTCCGGTCGGCGCGAAAACGCTGGGCCGGATCATGAACGTCGTCGGCGAGGCGATCGACGAACGCGGCCCCATCGGCGCGGAACAGACCGCCCCGATCCATGCCGAGGCACCGTTGTTCGTCGACCAGTCCACCGACGCCAGCATCCTCGTCACGGGGATCAAGGTCATCGACCTGCTGGCTCCCTACGCGAAGGGCGGCAAGATCGGCCTGTTCGGCGGCGCGGGCGTCGGCAAGACCGTGCTGATCCAGGAACTCATCAACAACATTGCGAAAGGCCATGGCGGCGTTTCCGTGTTTGCCGGAGTGGGCGAGCGCACGCGCGAAGGTAACGACCTCTACCATGAATTCCTCGATGCCGGCGTCATCGCCAAGGACGAGGACGGCAATGCCATTTCCGAAGGGTCGAAGGTGGCGCTGGTGTTCGGCCAGATGAACGAACCTCCCGGTGCGCGTGCCCGCGTGGCGCTGTCGGGCCTGACCATGGCGGAATATTTCCGCGATCAGGAAGGGCAGGACGTTCTGTTCTTCGTCGACAACATCTTCCGCTTCACGCAGGCCGGTTCGGAAGTGTCCGCGCTGCTCGGCCGCATCCCGTCGGCGGTGGGGTATCAGCCGACCCTGTCAACCGACATGGGCAACCTGCAGGAACGTATCACCTCGACCAACAAGGGGTCGATCACGTCGGTTCAGGCGATCTACGTGCCCGCCGACGATTTGACCGACCCTGCCCCGGCAACCTCGTTCGCTCACCTCGATGCGACCACGACGCTAAGCCGTGCGATTTCCGAACTGGGCATCTACCCCGCGGTCGATCCGCTCGATTCGACCAGTCGCGTGCTCGAACCGCGCGTCGTGGGTCAGGAGCATTACGAGACCGCCCGCCGCGTTCAGGAAACGCTGCAGAAGTACAAGAGCCTGCAGGACATCATCGCGATTCTGGGGATGGATGAGCTTTCCGAAGAGGACAAGCTGACCGTCAGCCGCGCGCGCAAGATTCAGAAGTTCCTGTCGCAGCCGTTCCACGTGGCCGAGGTTTTCACCAATATTCCGGGCCTGTTCGTGCAGCTCGAAGACACGGTGAAAAGCTTCAAGGCGGTGGTCGATGGCGAATACGACCACCTGCCCGAAAGCGCGTTCTACATGGTCGGCGGGATCGAAATGGCCGTCGAAAAAGCTCAGAAAATGGCGGACGAGGCTTAAGCGACACCAGATGCTTTGTTGCCCGATCGTGAGGCCTGTCCCGAAATAGGCAGTCTCCGGTCGGGCCAAGCGGTGTTTGACGGTTCATTCCAAATGACGCGTTGGCGGCGACGGTTCGAGAACCGATCCTCGATTTGCCGTCCCCGCTAATTGCAAACTTCGCCATTCGACAGATACTTGAAACTGGAAAATCAGCCCATGCCCCTCCACTTCGAACTCGTCACCCCGGCCAAGCTGGTTCGCTCCGAAGACGTTCACATGGTCGTAGTCCCCGGTGCCGAAGGCGAATTCGGCGTGCTTGAAGGTCACTCGCCCTTCATGTCCACAATTCGCGATGGCGCGGTGCAGGTCTACAAGTCCGAGGGCGGATCACCCGAAACGATCGAAGTTCGCGGCGGATTTGCCGAGGTTTCGGAAAAAGGTCTGACGGTGCTGGCCGAA
>JGI12210J13797_10017407_pt1 | contig 18580 bp, 12 predicted proteins | sample ElkSlonscriptome_3_FD_13797 | JGI IMG/M metagenome (IMG submission 13797)
TATCGAGAATTTGATCATGCAACCTAGCAATCTACAACACAAACTTCGGATTCTACTTAGTCTCAGCTTTTCATTATTGGTTCCTTGGCAATCATTCGCTGAATCGCCAGCGAACCGTTCGTTTACTTTGGCGAGTATGGATTCTCGGGGGGCAAGCACAAAAAATTTATCGAACCAACATCCGCTCGAACCGATACTCCTATGGGCGCGCGAAAACGAGAAACGGATCGCACGAGAGGTGCGCGACTACACCTGTTTGATGGTCAAACGGACACGAGTCGATGGGGAATTGCAAGCTCGACATTGCTTGTTCGCCAAGGTCCGGCACCGCAAGGTCGTTGATGGAAAACTCGTCACACCGTTTAGTCTTTACCTGAAGGTTTTGCGTCCGCACAAGATCAAGGACCGTGAAGTACTCTACATCGAAAACGCTAACAACGGCGAGATACTCGTTCGCAACGGTGGTCGATGGTTATCCTCTATGACCGTTAGCTTGGACCCCCATGGAACGATGGCGATGCGAGGCAATCGCTATCCCGTCACCGAGTTTGGTGTCTATCGATTGGTTGAACGATTGATTGAAATTGGCCAACGCGAAGTACAATTTGACGACTGCGTAGTGAATGTCGACGACCATGTCACCTTGAACGATCAGGTATGCACGAAAGTTCATGTCACTCACCGTGAACCCGCCAACCATTTCGACTTTCACCAAGCCAATCTTTTTATTGACAACAAGCTCCGATTGCCGGTCCGATTTGAGTCTTACGATTGGCCAAAAGAAGGCGAAGAATCGCCGGTGTTAATGGAAGAATACAGTTACCACCGGCTGCAGCTCAACGTGGGTCTAACCGACAACGATTTTGATCGCGATAACCCTGACTACGGCTTCAGCGGATGAGCTCTTTTCGCTCACGATCGCAGATGCTCTTTTGCCCTTTGCTGTGGCATACAGAAAAAGGTAGGCTGGGCAAAGCCTGGCTAGCTGGGAGGAAGAAGCCAGGCTCTAAAAACTGCACGACATGAAATCGCCCGAAGGGTGAACTCGCTCGTTGACCCAAAAAACAATTATCCAACAAGCCGATGCATCGAATCGGTTTCGTCGGCCAGTAGATAATAGAAGGTGACTCGGCATTTTGCGGTGTCCCCCTGCATTTTCTGGCAAACGGTCTCGATCGCCTTGTCAGCGGTCTCATTGTCCAAGTCGAGCGTCTTGGAGCAGTAGTTGTCGCGTACGGCTGCTAATTCATTTGGATCGTTTGCTGCGACAACGGCTGAATCACGGTTTTTCAACGCGATGCCGAGATGTCCGACGAGCGAATCGACCGCATCTTCACGAGGTGAATCAACGTATTTCTTGACATTTTCTAAATACTTGCTCATTGTTCGTCCCATTTCCTGTAGAAGCAAAAAGTTCCGTATGACAAGATTGTCGCCCAACACCGGCGGGTTGTGCAATCCCCCTAAAAGAAAGTCTGCCTCTCCCTTAGTGACAATCTATTGCTCGATCGGATAGGATAGGGTTCAAGACTTCCATTCTTTTCTCGGTCGTTTTTGCGGCCCCGTCCTGCTCGTTGGGATTGATTTTTCTTGCAAAAGCGGGTTCATGCGTGGCCACCAATCGAATGCATTCTACTACACGATTTGAACCGAATCCAACGATCACGCTACATGGTTCACCGCACGGAAAAACCGATACGGAATTGGTGCGGCGATACGATGATTTGCTGCAGAAACGAAAAATTAGTTGGACCGGGCACCATCATTTGTTGAGGCTGCTCGGTCGTGGTGGCCAGGGTGAGGTCTATTTGACCGAGTACCGGGGGACGGATGGATTTACCGTTCCCGTCGCCATGAAAGTGTTTTCGCCCGAGCGATATCCTGACAGCCGGTCCTATGACGAAGCGATGGCCCGTGTCGCTTCCATCGCCGCACGCGTGGCACTGATCCAACACGACAATTTACTTGATGTCCAGAATTTCTTCGAACGCCATCGGATTCGCATTATGATGATGGAATGGGTCGATGGCTACGATTTGCGGCAACTCGTGTCGCCACAATGTTTGGAATTGCTCGGCCATCACGTCAGCCAGCGGCGTTGGTCTTACATCAACGAAGTGATCATTACCGAAGGCCCGGCGCAATCGCGTTTCAAAGCAGGAGTCGCGGTCGCAATCGTCCGCGAGTGCTTGGCGTCGCTCGCGGCACTGCATCGCGAGAACATTGTCCATGGCGATGTCAAACCGTCAAATATCATGCTCAAACGATCGGGGCACACCAAGCTGATCGACATGGGATCGGCATTCGACTACACCGATCCACCTCGTGACTGCGAATGTACACCCATTTACGCTGCTCCCGAAGTCCTCGAAAACAACCAAGTCACCCCGCGAAGTGACCTCGCCAGTGTGGGGTATGTGTTGATCGAACTGCTGAGTGGCACCAGCCCGTTCGCTGGCAAGGAAAGCTTGCGGCAACTATTGCAAGCCAAACGCGAATTGCCATCGCGGTTGCATACGGTTCTACCCGAAGACGTTCTGCGTAACGAACTATTGATGAATTTTTTACTTGGCTTGATCGCTCCCGACCCCAACCGTCGTTTCCCCAGTGCCGAAGCGGCGGAGCATGTCGAACAAGGTGCCGCAGCGTTTCATCGTCAATTGATTCGCAGTGACATGGCAACCGAGTACGACAACGATATTCGAGTTTGGTTAGAGGAATTGCGACAACTTGAAAGTTTCGAACCTTAGCACCCCTTTAGTAAAATGGATCAACAACATTTGGATGTAGCGATCACAGCGGCCCGAGCTGCTGCGGTTGAATTAATGGCCCGGCGAGAGGATCGGGTCGTGCGTGAAAAAGCCCCCAAAGATCTGGTAACCGACGCCGACTTGGCAGCACAGCAAGCCATTCGCTCGATCCTTTTCAATCATTTTCCCGATTATGCTTTTGTCGGCGAAGAGGAAGGCGAGACCGAACCACCCCAAGCGGTTCGCCGCGGTGACAAGGACGCAGCGCCCTGTTGGGTCGTCGATCCGCTCGACGGAACCGTGAACTACGTTCATCGACTACAAAACTTTGCCGTGTCGATAGGGCTGTTCGCTGCTGGCAAAATGCGTCTGGGGGTGATCTTCGATCCCGTCTACGACGAAATGTTTACGGCAATCGATGGTGGTGGAGCCATGGTCAATGGGCGGTCGATGCGACCAAGCGGCTGCCGACAAATCGATCAAGCACTCTTTTCCTGCAGTTTTCCTGCAGGCATCCAAGGCGATGCACCCGAGGTGCAAAGGTTCGTGCGAGTGCTTGAACAATGTCGCTCGTTACGCCGACTCGGATCCTGTGCACTCAACATGTGCTACGTTGCCGACGGACGGCTTGACGGTTATTGGGCCACCAGTGTCCAGCCCTGGGATGCGGCTGCCGGAATCGTGATCGCTCGTGAAGCGGGTGCCACTTTGTCTCAGTACGATGGATCACCACTCGATGATTGGAATCCCATGTTTTGCCTAAGTGCCTCTGAGGAGCTGCAAAACTCAATGGTCGGATTGTTGACGTTGCCGTAGTGGTCGTCTGTTAAACCGCGTGCCCATCGGGCCGCGCGTTCAATGCATACCACGCCGACCGATGCCGATGTGATTCAGCGAGCGAAGACGGTCGACCGAGAGCGACTCAGGTAATCTTAACGCAATCTTCATCATCCATTAGCGCAACATGCCTCTTTTAAGAATGCGGACCTGTTATCCTTTTCGTCTTCAAAGCAAGTGAATTTCAAGTCGAGTACTTTCGCTAAAAAGGCAGTTTAATGAGACGTCGAGTTTTTCGTTCTTTAGTGGCCGCAGTCGTTTGCGGATTGTGGGTTCCCGCTTCCACCCAAGCCCAAAACACCAGTCTACTGGGAAAGGTGGAGATTGACGGCAGTAGCACGGTTTACCCCATTAGCGAAGCGGCGGCGAGTGGTTTCACCAACGATTTTCCTAACGTGAAAGTGAACGTTGGCGTCTCGGGTACGGGTGGCGGTTTCAAGCGTTTCACGGTCGGACAAACCGATATCTCCGATGCGTCGCGACCGATCAAGGCGACCGAGTTCAAAGCGGCTCAAGATGCTGGGGTTAAGTTCTTCGAAATTCCCGTCGCCTATGACGGCTTGACGTTGGTCGTTCACAAGGACAACGATTTTGTCGATCATTTGTCGGTGGATGAAATCCGCAAGATCTTTACTGCGGAAGCGTCCGCGAAAACGTGGTCCGAAGTCCGTGACGGTTGGCCCAAAAAGCCGATTAAAATTTTTGCTCCTGGTACGGACTCGGGAACGTTCGACTATTTTAAGGAGGTCGTTGCCCAAGACGACGGATCGCTACGATCGGATATGAGCACGAGTGAGGATGATAACGTCCTGGTCACTGGCGTATCGGGTTCACCCAACGCGATCGGATTCTTTGGAGTCGCCTATTACGAAGAGAACAAGGACAAGCTAAAATCGGTTCCAATCCTTAATCCTGAAACCGACGAACCGGTCTCGCCTGACGCGACAACAATTGAAAATGGCACCTATGCTCCCTTCAGTCGGCCACTGTTCATTTACGTCAATGCACGGTCTTTTCAGCGTCCCGAAGTTCGGCGGTTTGTTGCCTATTATTTACAAATGGCTCCTAAGTTAGCTAAGCAGACCGGATACGTTGCATTACCAAAGTCGGTCTATGCAGAAGCGATGAAGCATTGCCGTGGCGGAATCACTGGCACCCACTATTTGACGGAAGACTTAGCGAAACGCAGCGGTGCGGTAACAGAGCTTTACAAGACTACCAGCGCGGTAAATTAAGTGTCCACAGTTCTCCATAACGATCCTCTCGCTCAGCAGCGAATCGACAGTTACTTTGCTCGCCAACGGCGAAGTTTGGGTGCCGTTCGATTGAAAGAGAAGGGCATCTTTTTCTTGCTGATTTGTTGTGGGTTGTTTTCCGTTCTCATCACCGTGGCAATCATCGGTGTGTTGCTTGGTGAAACGATCACCTTCTTCAATTTCGAAGAGGTAACGCTAAGCAATTTTCTGGGTTCGACCCAATGGACGCCACTGCTTGGGGCGACCAAGAGTTTCGGCATATGGGGATTGATTAGCGGCACACTGTTAATCACCGCAATCGCGATGTGTTTTGCTTTGCCGCTCGGTTTGATTACAGCGATCTATTTGAGCGAGTATGCACCTCGAAAAGTACGCAGTGCACTCAAGCCGATCCTGGAAATTCTGGCCGGGATTCCCACGGTTGTTTATGGGTTCTTTGCACTGACGACGATCACACCGATTCTGCAGTGGCTGCACGAAGGATTCAATGTCTACAACGCCATGAGTGCTGGAATTGCGGTCGGTATTCTTTGTTTCCCCACCGTCTGCTCGCTTGCCGAAGACGCATTGCAAGCCGTTCCAAAATCGCTTCGCGATGCAGCCTACGGACTCGGTGGAACTCGCTTTGATGCGTCGGTGAAAGTGATCGTGCCAGCGGCACTTAGCGGGATTATCAGTGCGTTTCTGTTGGCGATCGCTCGGGCCATTGGCGAAACGATGATCGTCGCCTTGGCCGCAGGCAGTCGACCGCAATTGACCATCGATCCTCGCGATGAAATTCAAACGATGACTGGCTTTATGGTTCAAATGGCGGGTGGTGACGTTTCCAACTTTGGAACCGAGTACTACTCGATGTACGCGGTTGCCTTCACCTTGTTCTTAATCACACTGTCCTTAACGATGTTTGGCAACGTGATTCGAAAACGGTTCCGGGAGGCGTATGAATGAGTGACACGTCCACGAACCCGTCGACGAATCCGACCGACGGCAAACCAGCCACCGACAACCGCCGCCGAATGCGAACGGATGCTCGGTTTCGGCGACTGTGTGTGGGGATTGCCACGATCTCGGTGTTGGTTTTGGTTTTGCTGCTGGCCTCGATTTTGTATCAAGGCATTCCAGCACTCTCTTGGACCTTGCTCGGCGGCACCCCCGAGCCTGAACCCACGGATGCCGGAATGTTTCCAGCGATCATGGGGACCATTTGGATCTGTACACTGTGCGCGGCAATCACGTTGCCGATCGGAGTTGCAACCGCGGTTTTACTCGAAGAGTTCAAGCCACGCACGAAAATCGCGGCTTGGTTCTACAGCGTCATTCAATTGAACATTAGTAATTTGGCAGGCGTGCCCAGCGTGGTCTATGGAATCTTGGGTTTGACCGCTTTTGTGTCGATGTTTTCTTTTTTTGGAAACGCATCCAAGCCGGGTCAGGCGGCTTGGGAAGTTGGTGCAACCTACTACGACCAGTTTACGAATTTAGGCAGTGACCCCTTTCTGACGATGGGTGAAGAGGTTGATGAGCGATACTTCCTCGTGCCAGTTGAAAACCGAGCGGATCCGCCAACGGTTCCAGCCGACGGGATGAAGGCTTTTGAAAATGATGGCGATCGATTGGTGCCGGTCGAGGTACACGTGGTCGACACGATGGGTGAATTGCCAACCGATCCCGAAGTGCTTTCCGCCAGCATCGACTCGGCGGCCGTGCCGGGACGGATCAGCGAAAAGTCATGGTATTATTTTCAGTTGCCACTCGGCCGTGGAGTGCTCGCGGGGGCGTTGACGCTCATGTTGGTGATCCTGCCGGTTATCATCATCAGCACTCAAGAATCGCTGCGGGCGGTGCCTTCATCGCTGCGTGATGGGGCGCTTGGGATCGGAGCGACACCATGGCAGGTCGTTTGGCATGTGACACTGCCATCGGCGATTCCTGGAATCATGACAGGATCGATTTTGGCGATGAGTCGTGCGATCGGAGAAACGGCACCGATTCTGATCATTGCCGGCATTGTCTACATTCGTACGGCCCCTCAGCATTTGATGGATAGCTACACGGTCATGCCGCTGCAGATTTATAACTGGACAAGTCGACCTCAAGAAGATTTTCACCAATTGGCGGCGGGTGGGATTATCGTTTTGCTCGGAATTCTACTGTCCTTTAATGCCATTGCCGTCGTCATTCGCCAGCGAATGCAAAAACCGCTAAGCTAGATACAAGAATTGACTGGAGAAGAGGAACATGTTGTTGCCTGGAACTGCAAGAAAGCCAAAGTCAGTGACGAACTCAAAACGAAGCGAAGTCTCGGTGGAAACCGAAGCGGAACCGAATGCTGCGTCCGCATCCAACTCGGCTAGCCACGAAAATGGCGATTCAACCATGCCGATCGCCATTCGTATCCGAGAGTTGAGTGCTTGGTATGGCTATTTCCAAGCACTCGATTCGATCTCAATCGATATACCCAAGAACAGCGTGACGGCGTTCATCGGGCCGAGTGGTTGTGGGAAAAGCACACTGCTGCGCTGGTTCAACCGGATGAACGACACCGTGCTTTCGGCTCGTGCCGAAGGAGAGGTTCGGCTTGGTGATTTGGATATTTTGAGTCCTCAAACGGACACCGTCGATCTGAGACGCCGCGTGGGAATCGTTTTTCAAAAAGCGAATCCGTTTCCCAAAAGTATCTATGACAATGTCGCCTTTGGCCCTCGACTTCACATGCGGCTGAACAAATCCGAACTCGATGAACTGGTCGAATGGTCACTACGTAAAGCGGCGGTTTGGGAAGAAGTGAAGGATCGGCTCCACGGTTCGGCATTGGGATTGTCGGGGGGCCAACAACAACGACTTTGTATTGCTCGGGCGATTGCTGTCGGGCCTGAGGTGCTGTTGATGGATGAGCCTTGCAGTGCCCTCGATCCTGCCAGTACATTGGCGATCGAGAATCTGATTTATGAACTGAAAGAACAATATTCGATCGTCATCGTGACACACAACATGCAACAAGCATCTCGGTCGAGTGACCAAACCGCATTTTTCTATGCGGGTCGACTCGTTGAGTTCAGTAATACTAAGCAAATGTTTACGCAACCTGAACACCGTCAAACCGAAGACTATGTCAGTGGCAAGTTTGGTTAGGCTCTGTCCGAAAAGGGGTCTGACCCTTTGGAGATCGACCCTTTGGAGATCAAAGCCGTTTTCTTTGTTTTATCGTTTTCTCGGAGAGGGTCAGACCCCTTTTCGGACAGAGCCGACGCAAAGTTGATTCCCATTCCTTGATTGCTTTTTATGTCAAAACATCTACAACGTGGACTCGATGCGCTGCGTCAATCCTTGGTTTGCCAATTTGCAAGTGTCGAACAGATGATTCAATTGGCGGTACGGTCGCTTGTCGAGCGGCGGACCGATCTGGCGGACCGCGTCATCGCAAGTGACAAGGAGGTGGACGATGCGGAGATCCACATCGAAGAAGAGTGCCTCAAGCTGCTGGCGCTTTACCAACCGGTCGCCACTGATCTGCGGCGGGTCGTGATCGTCATCAAGGTCAATAGCGACTTGGAACGGATGGCGGATTTAGCGTGTAATATCGCCGAACGTGCTCGCGCACTCGATCGCTATCCCCTCTTTGAGCCGCCAGCGGAATTGTCCGAAATGGTGCATGCGGCCACCGATATGGTTCGAAATGCGCTCGACGCTTTCGTGGAAGAAGACCCCGCGAAGGCAGCGGAGGTCATTCGTACCGATTCTCTCGTCGATACGCTCAACCGAGTGGTGATCGATCTGTTGCATGAGATGATGATTCGTGATCCCGAGTTCATCGAACCGGCGGTTCATTGCTTTAGCGCGTCTCGGCATTTGGAACGCATTGGAGACTTGGCCGAGAGCATTTCGGAAGATGTGATCTACTTGGTCGAAGGTGAAATCATCAGGCATAAGCACGGGGTTTTCTTCGACATGACGCAGAACAGGTGATTCCGCTTCTCGCATTTCCCTTTCCGATCATAAAGCCTTGCGGGCCTAGTCTTTTGCGAATCGACAAGCAGGCCTTTGGCTGACTTCTGCTTCGACGTGCGGCCTACCGGTTTCGGATTTCACCGGCGGGCGAAGGCCCCGTTATTGACATTTCTGAACAAAATAGCGACCCTTTGGTGCTTGAGTTCACAACTATTACCCCCCACAGGCTGACTATGTCCGAAACGACTGCGGATCTCATCTATACTTACACCGACGAAGCACCCTGTTTGGCAACCTTTTCCCTTTTGCCAATTGTCGAAGCTTTCACCAAAACGGCTGGCGTGAAAATTGCCACCAAGGACATCTCGTTAGCGGGCCGGATTTTGGCGATGTTCCCCGAGGCTGTCGCCGAAAAAGATCGATCGCTCAGCCACAATGCGTTGGCGGAACTCGGCAAGTTAGTCAAACAGCCCGCAGCGAACATTGTCAAATTGCCCAATATTAGCGCTTCGATTCCGCAGTTGAACGAAGCGATCTCTGAATTACAAGCCGCTGGTTTCTCGGTTCCTGACTATCCAAATGATCCGAAATCGGATTCAGACAAAGAAACTCGAGCGAAGTATGCCGTCGTACTCGGCAGCGCCGTCAACCCAGTCCTTCGCGAAGGCAATTCGGATCGCCGAGTCGCCGCTCCGGTTAAGAAATACGCGCAGGCTCATCCCCATTCGATGGGCGATTGGACCAGCGATTCACCGACTCGCGTCGCCCACATGACCGAGGGCGATTTTTATGGCAGCGAAAAATCGACAATCGTCCCCAACGCGGACTCACTCAAAATTACGCTGGTCGATTCAAGGGGTGACGAAACCGTTCTGCGTGAAGCGGTCCATGTCGATGAGGGCGAAGTCGTCGATGCATCGTGCATGAGTGTGGCGAAGCTACGCCAATTTTATGCTGCCGAAGCCAAAGCCGCCCGCGACCAGGGCGTCCTTCTGTCGCTACATCTCAAGGCGACGATGATGAAGGTGTCCGATCCTGTACTCTTCGGTCATGCCGTCGCCGTCTATTTCGATCATGTATTCTCCAAACATGCCGAAACGTTCGCCAAACTCGACATCGATCTCAAGAACGGGATGGGCGGTGTCGAAGCGAAACTGAAAACATTACCTGAAGACAAGCAAACCGAGATTCGAGACGACATCAATGCGGTGTACCAGCAAGGCCCCGCGTTGGCGATGGTCGACTCGGACCGCGGAATCACGAATCTGCATGTGCCAAGCGATGTCATCATTGATGCGTCGATGCCTGCGGCGATACGGACGTCAGGCATGATGTGGGGGCCTGACGGAAAACTGCATCCGATGATCGCCATGATTCCCGATCGCTGCTACGCAGGTGTTTATCAGCAAGTGATCGGCTTTTGCAAAAAGAACGGTGCCTTCGATGTCACGAAGATGGGCTCGGTTAGCAACGTCGGATTGATGGCCAAGAAGGCGGAAGAGTACGGATCGCACGACAAGACATTTGAATTGCCACATTCGGGAACCGTCCGCGTCACCGATTCGAAGAATAACCTGTTGTTTGAACACGCTGTCGAAAAGGGAGACGTTTGGCGAATGTGCCAAACCAAAGATGTGGCAATCCGCGACTGGGTGAAATTGGCGGTCGAGCGAGCACGGCTGACCGGTAACCTCGCCATTTTCTGGCTCGACAAAAACCGTGCCCATGATGCAAACCTGATTGCCAAAGTCGAAACCTACTTGAAGGATCACGACACCTCGTCATGTGAGATTCGCGTTCTCGATCCTGTCGCCGCAACGCAGGCGACTTGCGAGCGAGCCCAACAGGGACTCGATACGATCTCGGTCACTGGCAACGTCCTGCGTGATTACCTAACTGACTTGTTCCCGATCTTGGAATTGGGAACAAGTGCAAAGATGTTATCGATCGTCCCTTTGCTTGCGGGCGGCGGCTTGTACGAAACGGGAGCTGGCGGATCGGCACCCAAACACGTGCAACAATTTGTCAAAGAAGGCCATTTGCGTTGGGATTCGCTCGGCGAATTCTTGGCGTTAGCCGTTTCGCTCGAGGATCTTGGACGGAAAAAGGAAAATACGAAAATTCAAGTGCTGGCCGAAGCCCTCGATAAAGCCAACGAGATGTTCTTGACGAGCAACAAGTCGCCGTCTCGAAAAGTGGGCGAGCTGGACACTCGCGGAAGCCATTTCTATCTGGCAATGTACTGGGCGCGCGCCTTGGCCGACCAAACCAAGGACGCGGAAATTGCCAGCACGTACCAGCCCATCGCCGAGGCAATTGAACAAAATGAAACGAAAATCGTTGAAGAGCTCAATGGTGCCCAAGGCGACGCGGTCGATCTCGGCGGTTACTATCTGTTTGATAAACAAAAAACAGGTCGTGCGATGCGTCCTAGCGAGACGTTTAATTCGATTCTGGCCAAGCTGGTTTAGGCTGCATGAGCTTGCAGCGTTAGGCTTGCCGGATCAGTTTTCGAAACGCTTCGGTTAACTGCTTTGTCACCGGGCCAGGTTTACCGTTGCCAATGGTGCGGTCATCAATCCTCACCGCTGGGATCACTTCAGCGGCACTTCCAGTCAAGAAGCATTCGTCGGCGACGTAGACGTCATAACGTGAAATGGGAATTTCACGAACTTCGACCCCCAGTTCGGCTGCCAGTTCTAGAACAACGTCGCGAGTGATCCCTTCCAAGATGCCTGCGTCGACCGGCGGTGTGATCAATACGCCGTTGCGAACGAGGAAGATGTTGTCGCCAGTGCATTCGGCAACTTCGCCTTTATGGTTTAGCATCAACGCCTCGATACATCCTGCCTTCAATCCTTCGATCTTGGCCATGATGTTGTTGAGATAGTTGAGCGACTTGATCCGAGGACTAAGAGCCGCAGGATGGTTGCGGATCGTCGATGCGGTGACAAGTTCGAGTCCGTCTTTGTAGTATTCTTCGGGATACAACTTGATCGTATCCGCGATAATAATGACTTGTGGATCGCTGCATCGGAACGGGTCGAGTCCGAGCGGGCCTACGCCGCGAGTGACGATGAGCCGGATGTAGCCGTTATCCAAATCATTTTTTGCGACCGTTTGGTTAACGTCGATTGTCAACTGATCGATCGACATCGGGATCGTCAGGGCTATCGCTTGGGCGGAATCCCACAATCGTTTTAGGTGCTCACGAAGCCGAAACACTTTGCCATGATAGATTCGCATCCCTTCGAAGACGCCATCGCCATAAAGAAGACCATGATCAAAAACGCTAACCTTGGCGTTCTCGCGGTCAAAATACTCACCATTAATGTAGATATGTTGATTCATGTTTAGGTTGGTTGGTTGAAGAGAGGTTTTTCGAAATCCTAGAGTTTAATCAATATCCTGGGCCGTGACCGCGTCGATCAACTTGGCATCGAAATAATTTATTTCCATCGCTGCGTCAACGACAATCGATTGGGCTGCAATGCCGCTGCTGCGCGGACTCAACAGAAACGCAGCGGTCGATGCGACTTCGTCCGTCGAGACGGCCCGGCCACGAGGGATCACTTTTTCGGCATACAAATACGAATCGACATACCCTGGAATCCCCGCCGATGCACTCGTTTTTAGCAGGCCCGCCGATACGCTGTTGAATCGAACTTCGCTGAATCGGCTGAACGATTTTGTCAAGAAAGCCAACGAGGATTGTAGAGCGGCTTTGATCGGTGCCATAAACCCATAGCTTTCGCTAGCCATCCGCGTCGTACTGATTCCGATCGTCACGACCGATGCGTCCTTTGAAAACCGATCCTTCAGCGCATTACAAACGCTGATTAGCGAGTAGGCCGAAATATCGACCGCTTGCAAAAATTGTTGACGTGTCGTTTCATGGAACGGGCGAATCCCTTCGGGGTAATCCGCGAACGCGATCGAATGGACCAAGCCATCGAGCATCACACCTCGGTCGATCAACACATCCTTGAGCGCATCGATTTGTGATTGGTCTTCGACATCACACACGATCATCTCGGAATCGCCGAGCCATTTTGCCAAGCTCTCCTTGCGAGACTCGCTGCGGACGGTGTAAATCACCTTCGCACCCGCTTGGCGAATCGTTTTGGAGATGGCATAAGCGACGCTCTTTTTATTGGCGACGCCCATCACCAGGATCGTTTTATTCTGCAAGCCCAAAAAGTCGAAGACTGGTTCGGCGGAATGATTCTCGTTCACATCAAGCCTTGTATTTCTTACCCGTATTAAGAGATCGTCTATCAAGTACGAGCAAACTTTAACAAGCTATCCGTTTTTCACAAGTTGAGGAGCGACATGTTCACCGAACGCGTTCCATTTGGTCGAGTGACTTTCGCTTAAGCTTGCTGGCGGCGGCTCGATCACAAACAATCGTCGTGCCATGATGCCACTGCAGAATACTGGCGGGAACCTCCGGGTCGATATCTCCTTCGATCGCTCGGCAAACGGCGCGGGCGTTGCGGTCATCGGGGACCGCGCAGTAGATCGTCTTGCACTTCAAGAGTTGTTGGATCGACATCGTAACCGCTTGCTGTGGGACTTTGCCCAGCGACGCGAACCAGCCTTCGCCGACTTGTTGTTTGCGAAAGGTTTTGGCGAGCTTGATGTTGATGTAGGGATCGACAATTTGAAAGTCCGCTGGCGGTCCGTTCATCGCCAAGTCACCCGATTCACCCATCGAGATCAGAGCCAAATCGATCGTGCTGTTTTGCAGAGGTTCGGTAATCTGTTCAATCGAATTTGCTATCGGCTGTTTACCGTCGATGTCGTGAAAGTCGGCCAAGGACACTTGGTTTGCGAAACGCTCATGCAAGTAACGGCACACCGATCCTGGATCATCGCTCTTGATGCCAACGTATTCACCGATTTGGTAAGCCACGACGCGCGACCAATCGACCTTTCGCTGTTTTACTAGCGCAGCGATTAACTCGAATTGAGCCGAACCGGACGACAATACCATCGACGCTTTACCGTTTTCCTCGATGGCTTGAAGAAGCGTTTCGGCGGCATGTTTGGCAATCCACTTGCCCATCGCTTGCCGGTTGGCTGCTAAAATCGTACGCATGATCGTTTTCGGGGTTTGGCGATTTAGGTTAGACGACGTGGTCTGTGAAAGCGTGTTTGAGTACGTCCATTGTGCCAGACTCAGAGGGAAAGAACGAGGTGTAGCGAATATTTTCTTACGGCGGCACCGCCGCAATGTCGCTCCGCTCTCCGAGCGGATTGCGTCCACCGATTGGCTCGTCCCATCTTTCGCAGCCTAACGCGATAACGCACTTCCGCTCGGAGAGCAGAGCCACAAACGAGAAGTTTTAGTATTCGTCCTAATAAACCGCTGGCCCGTTCGTTGACATCAAGTTCGCCCTGCTAGAATAGGGGCTTCTGTGTTTCAATCTACTTTGGGTGCGTCATGTCGATTCGCAAATCTTGTTTCGCTAGCTTTCTTCTCCTCGCGTCGGCTGCGGGCGTGTTGGTTCCGACTTGGATTTTAGGTCAAAGTACTGGTCAAGAGCTGGGAGAGCAAGAAATGAATGTGGCCAAATCAGGCTGGGAAGGTGTTCAAGAAGCGATCAATAAGGGATTGCCGAAAACCGCCATCGAAAAGCTCAAACCGATCATCGAGAAAGCGAAAAACGAAAAAGATTACCCCGAAGCGATTAAAGCTATCGCGATGAAAATTTCTCTCGAGGGGAACATTCAAGGCAATCGCCCCGAGGAAAAAATTGTTCGTTTGGAGCAAGAGATCGAAAACGCTCCGGCGGAAATGAAACCGATGATGCAATCGATTTTGGCCAATTGGTACTGGCATTTCTTCCAACAAAATCGCTGGCGGTTCATGCAGCGGACGCAAACCTCCGATCCCGTTAGCGATGATATCGAAACATGGGATCTGGCTCGCATTCTTGAAGAAATCTCGATGCATTTTGACAAAGCTCTTGAGAATGAACCGCAGTTGAAATCGACGCCTATCGACGCTTACGACAAATTACTCGAAAAAGGTAACGCCCCCGACAATCTCCGCCCCACGCTTTGGGATTTTGTCGTCTATGACGCGTTAGATTTTTACCAAGCGGGTGAGCAGGCTGGTTCGCGAGCGGAAGACGCGTTCGATCTGATGGCGGACAGCCCAGTGTTTTCGTCGGTCGATGAATTTTTGGCATGGCAACCGCAAACGGAGGACAAAAGTTCAGCGACGCTAAAGGCGATTTCGCTGTACCAGCGACTGCTTGCTTTCCACAAAGACGATGACGATCGATCCGCATTTCGAGATGCCGATTTGGCCCGCTTGGTGTTCGGAAACAACCAAGCCTTTGGCGAAGAAAAAGCAGCTCGCTTCAAAGCGGCACTGAGCCGCTTTGTCGAACAGTATTCCATTGACGAAATCGTTGCACGGGCACTGCACCATTGGGCGCAAGTCGTTCATGACGAAGATGACTATGTCAAAGCTCACGAGATCGCTAGCCGTGGCTTGAACCAGTATCCTGACTCGGTCGGTGGACGTCGCTGCTATAACTTGATCCAACAGATCGAGGCTCCTTCGGCAAACGCGACGACCGAACGAGTTTGGAATGATCCATGGCCAACGATCGACGTGACGTATCGCAACGTCGAAGAGGTCTACTTTCGAGTCGTGCCATTCGACTTTGAGGAGTTTGTCAAGTCCGACCGATGGTCGCCAAGCCAACAAGACCAAGAACAACGGAAAAGACTTTTCTCTGCCAAACCGATCAAAGCGTGGTCCACAAAGTTACCGAAAACGGAGGACTACCAGGAACGACTCAAGCAAGTTGAGGTGCCAATCGACGTGCCGGCCGGATCGTATTTTCTAATTTCCAGTTATCGCGAAGACTTTAGCGAAACCGACAACCAACTTAGCATGACCGAGATCTGGGTTAGTGATTTGGCGTTAGTACTACGCACTCCGTACGGCAAAGGAATGATCGAAGGGTTTGTTCTCGATGCGAAAACAGGATCGCCGAAGGCCGATGCAATCGTCCGCATGTGGTCGCGAAACAACCGTGGCGTTCGCACCAAACGACCGACGTTGCGAACGGACTCGAACGGCTTGTTCACCTACAAAGGGGCACGGCAAAATGGACTGCTCATTCATGTTGCCGCTGACGGCAACGGGCTGTCGTCCGAGAACAACGTTTCGGTTTACGAGAACAGAAACCGACCAAACACGATCGAGCAAACTCGCCTCTTTACCGATCGCTCGATCTATCGGCCTGGCCAATCGATTCGTTACAAAGGGATTTGTCTGCAGTTCAACCAATCGACCAACCACTATCAAACGATTGCCAACGAAGATGTCACGGTGGTTTTCCGCGATGTGAATGGCAAAGAAATTGAAACGGTACAACATCGAACAAATGATTACGGTTCTTTTTCAGGCAGCGTCACGGCGCCTCGCGACCGCTTGATGGGTTCGATGTCATTAGGGGTCAAAGCAGGTCCCGACGGGCAAACATCGATTCGAGTCGAAGAGTACAAACGTCCGAAATTCAAGGTGACGATTGATCCTGCAAAGGAAGCCGCGAAGCTTGGTGGCTTGGTCAAAATTGAGGGCGATGCAACGGCGTACACGGGGGCCGCGATCGATGACGCATTGGTCAACTACCGAGTCGTTCGCGAAGTACGCTTTCCCATTTGGTGGTCTTGGTCCTATGGCCGATCCTGGTTTCCCAATCAACCAAGCGGCGATCAAGAAATTGCTCATGGAACCGTTCGTACCGATGTGAACGGGAAGTTCAAAGTTGAGTTTTCGGCGACTCCTGATTTGTCAGTCCCTAAAGAAAGCGAACCAACGTTCGTCTACACCACTTATGTCGACGTGACCGATTCAGCGGGCGAAACACGATCCGATCAGCGAACCGTTCGTGTCGGGTATACCGCCCTATCCGCCGAAGTCACTGCCGACGATTGGTTGACTAGCAAGGAGCCGGTCGAGTTATCGATTCGCACCACGTCGCTCGATGGCGAAGGGCAATCGACAAAGGGAACGATCAAGGTTTACGCGCTCGTGCAACCTGAAAACGTCGTTCGTCCGAAGCTTTCTCCGAATGTTTATGCTCATCGCGGCGGTGGAGACGAACCTCCAAAAGACCTGTCCGATCCGAGTTCTTGGGAACTAGGCGAACAGGTTGCCGAGGAATCGTTCGAAACCGACGGAGCGGGTAACGCGAAATGGTTCGTCCCGCTCGATGCTGGGGTATATCGTGTCAAGCTGGAAACGCGAGATCGATTCGGCAAGTCGGTTTCAGCGTTATTGCCCATCGAAGTTCTAGACCTTGATGCCAAAAAGTTTACCATTCAAGTCCCCGAACGATTCTATACGAAACAGGGCTCGGTCGAACCGGGCGAGACCTTCCGAGCGGTTTGGGGCAGTGGTTATCCGACCGCACGCGTGTTTGTCGAGATCGAACATCGCGGCAAAATACTGAAGAGCTATTGGTCCGACCCCGAGACGACTCAGTTGTTGATCGAGCAACCGATTGACGAATCGATGCGTGGCGGGTTGAGCGTCCGCACGACGATGGTCCGCGAAAATCGAGCGTACATGAATACTCGGAAAATTGAGGTGCCGTGGTCCAACAAGAAGCTAACGGTCGAATGGGAACACTTTGTCTCGATGCTTGCTCCAGCAGCAAAGGAGACTTGGACCGCCATCGTTCGCGGCCCGGATGCGGAGAAGACGGCTGCCGAAATGGTAGCGACGTTATACGATGCGTCACTTGACGCGTTCCAAAACCACGCTTGGCAAAACAACTTTAATGTCTTTTACCAAGACCATTCGAATATGGGTCTGAGTTTCCAAAACTCGCTACAACCACTTCAAAATCTTCACTATGGATGGCGAGTTGACAGCCAAGACGGTTCACTGACCTATTGGCACTATTCCAATCAAATCATCCAAAATTTGTGGGGCTATCAATTCAATCGCAGGTCATCAAGGGGAAGAATGATGTTTGGTGGAGCAGTGGCCGAAGGTGGGATTTCCTCGGCACCGATGGCTGCCCATTCGATGAGAAGCGACATGATGGCTGCCGATTCCTTTAGTGCCGCCGGAGAACTTGGCGTTGAAGATGAGCAAGCCAAATCGATGGCCCCTGGTTCGGCAGCGCAACGCGATGAAGCCGATGTGCAAACTCCGGGCGATAAAGACTTAGACCTGGGCAGCGTTTCGGCTCGCAGCAATCTGAACGAGACGGCATTTTTCTTTCCTCACCTTATCGCTGGCGACGATGGCAGTGTACGGATCGAATTTACGATGCCCGAAGCTCTCACCGAATGGAAATTCATGGGCTTTGCCCACGACACCGAACTGCGTGCTGGATTGTTGACGAGTACAACCGTGACGGCAAAGGATTTGATGGTCCAGCCCAACGCACCACGCTTCGTTCGTGAAGGAGATGTGATCGAATTCACCGTCAAAGTTCTGAACCAATCGCCGACATCTCAAAGCGGACAAGTTCGCTTGTCGTTCGCCGATGCAAAAAGCGGCGACAACGTTGACGAAGTCTTGTCCAACGAAACCGGTGATCAATCGTTCGATATCCCAAGCGGCGAATCGCGGACGCTTTCGTGGAAGATCAAAGTGCCCGAAGGGATCGGTTATCTAACTTACAAAGCGGTCGGGTCAACGGGCAAGTTGTCGGATGGTGAAGAAGGCTATTTGCCCGTGTTATCGCAGCGAGTCTTGGTGACCGAATCGTTGCCATTGCCGATTCGCGGCAAGCAAACGAAACAATT
>JGI12210J13797_10283945_pt1 | contig 18560 bp, 13 predicted proteins | sample ElkSlonscriptome_3_FD_13797 | JGI IMG/M metagenome (IMG submission 13797)
GCCCGTCCATCTCGGGCATCTGCACGTCCATCAGCAACAGGTCGTAGGGCACGTCGCGCACCATGGTGAGGGCCTCGCGCCCGTTGCCGGCCAGGTCCACCCGGCACCCCAGCCGCTCGAGCAACCCGGCCGCCACCCGCTGGTTGACGGGGTTGTCCTCGGCCACCAGCACCCGGCTGCCACGGAACGACAGCGAGGGCCGCCCCGCGCCTCGGCCCTGCAGCAGGTTGCGGGTGATGAGCGGCACCCGCTTCTGCTCGAGGTGGGCCCCCCACGCGGTGGCCATCACGTCCATCAGGTCGGACTGGCGGATGGGCTTGGTGAGGTAGCCCGCGAACCCCAGCGCCTCCAGCCGCTCTCGCTCCTGGTGGCCGTTGACCGAGGTGAACAGCACCAGCACGATCGCCGCGCCCCCCGGCTGCTGCCGCAGGCGCTCGGCGAAGGTCAGCCCGTCCATGTGGGGCATGTGCTGGTCGAGCACCACCATCTCCCAGGGCACCCCGCGCACGCGGTCGGCCTCGATCCGCTCCAGCGCCTCTTCACCGGAGGCACACCCGACCGCGGTGATCCCCCAGCGATCGAACTGCTCGAGCAGCACCTCGCGGTTGACGGGGTGATCGTCGACCACCAGCACTCGCACCCCGCGGATCTCCCCCACCGGCAGGGCCGACTCGGAGGTGCTCTCGTCGAGCTCGAGCGGCAGGTCGACCCAGAAGGTGGACCCCTGGCCCGGCGCGCTGGACAGGCCCAGCCGGCCCGACATCAGCCCGGCCAGCTCGCGGGAGATCGCCAGGCCCAGCCCGGTGCCGCCGTACAGCCGCGTGGTGGAGGCGTCGGCCTGGCGGAACTTGTCGAACACCGCGGCCTGGTCGGCGGGGGCGATCCCGATCCCGGTGTCCTCCACGCGCAGGCGCACGCGCAGGGCGTCGTCGCTCGACTCGTCGGCGGCGGTGCGCTCCACCCCGAGCAGCACGTGCCCCGACTCGGTGAACTTGATCGCGTTGCCGGCCAGGTTGACCAGGATCTGCCGAATGCGGCCCCCGTCGGCCACGAAGCGGGTGGGCACGTCTACGCCGTAGCGCACCACCAGCTCCAGCTGCTTGTGGGCCGCCCGCAGCGCGAGCTGGTCGGCCACGTCCTCCACCAGCGTGCGCAGGCAGATCGGCACCGGCTCCAGCTCCAGGTGCCCCGCCTCCACCTTCGACAGGTCGAGCACATCGTTGAGCAGATCGAGCAGGGCCTGGCCCGACGAGCGCGCCGTCTCGGCGTAGCTGCGCTGGGCCGGCGACAGCCGGTCGTCGAGCAGCAGCCCCAGCATGCCCAGCACCCCGTTGAGCGGCGTGCGGATCTCGTGGCTCATGTTGGCCAGGAACTCGCTCTTGGAGCGGTTGGCCGCCTGGGCCAGCCGGCGCTGCCACGAGAACACCAGGCCCAAGCCCACCAGCAGCCACATGGTGGCCACCATGCGGATCGCCCGGTCGAAGTTGTAGGACCGATCGCCGGGCGTGGCGTCGGCGATGAGCAAGAAGGCGACCGAGGTGAGGGCGCAGACCATCACGCCGGTTCGCACCTCGTACAGCAGCATGACCGCCTGCGCCGTGACCATCATCATGAGCACCTGGGGGGCGTGGATCCCCTGGGTGGCGTAGGAGACCACTCCCGGCACCACGATGAGCAGCACGGTGAGCGCTCGGGCCAGCCACCGGGTGGGCAGGCCGCGGCGCACCGCCACCAGCATCACCGCCAAGACCGACCAGACCCCGCCCATCACCAGCGCGAGGCCCGGCCCGCCCGTCACCACTTGGGAGAGCGCCACGAAGGGGATGACCGAGCACATCGCCACCGCGCAGCCCACCGCGATCCGGTCCTGGCCCAGCTGCTCGCCCGGGCTCGCGACGGCGGCGGGCGGGAGGAAGGCGTCGGTGACACGGATCGCCCGCGCAGCGAGGGCTTCGGCGGAGAGGCGGCTCGACATGCTCCAGGCCGGTCGACCTCCACCCTACACCGAGAACCGGGCGCAGGTGCCAGGCCGATCGTCGACACGACGACGCGCTTTCGACGCAAGGCCCCCCGTGCATCCCCGCCGTGCGGGCGCTGGGCTCACCGCCCCGCGGTGGAGCCGACGCGACGCCACGATGCCCGAGCGGAACCCGCGAAAGCGTGCCGCCCACGGGCTGCCCGTCATGGGGTCGGGGTTTCACGGGGGCTGCTAGGCTGCGCGCCCCGATGGACCGCCGAGGCTACGTCTACCTGCTCGCGGCCGCGTTCTTCTTCAGCGGCATGACGGTCTTCGTCAAGCTCGCGGGGCGCCGGCTGCCGGCCGAGGAGATCATCCTCGCCCGCGCGGTGGCCGGGCTGGTGCTGTCGACGTGGGCGGTGCGCTCGGCGGGCCAGCGCATGCGCGGCCATGCCACCGGCCTGCTGGTGCTGCGCGGCCTGCTGGGCTCGGCGGGCCTGTACTGCTTCTTCTACGCCGTGACCGTGCTCCCCCTGTCGGAGGTCACCACCCTCCACTACGTCAACCCGATCTTCACCGCCCTGCTCGCGGCGCTGCTGCTCGGCGAGCGCGTGGGCGGGGGGCTGGTCGCGGCCCTAGCGCTGAGCCTGGGCGGGGTGATCGTCGTCGCGCGGCCCCAGCTGCTGTTCGGGGGCGAGCAGGTGCTCGACCCCACCGCGGTGGCCATCGCCCTGATGGGCGCCGCATTCGCGGCCGGGGCCTACGTCACCGTGCGTCGGCTGCGGGAGACCGACCCTCCCATGGTGGTGGTGCTCTGGTTTCCCCTGGTCGCCACCCCGCTGTTCCTGCCCCTGGCCCTGCGGGTGTGGGTGTGGCCCACCCCCGTGGAGTGGCTGGTGCTGCTGGGGCTGGGCATCACCACCCAGATCGCCCAGGTGCTGCTCACCCGGGGCCTGCACCTGCTGCCGGCCGGTCGCGGCACCGCGGTGGGCTACGTGCAGATCGCGTTCGCCATGGTCTGGAGCGCGCTGGTGTTCGCCGAGCCGGTCGACGGCCAGGAGCTGGCCGGCGCCGCGCTGGTGGTGCTGGGCACGGTGGTGCTGGTGGTCACCCGACCGCGCCCGATCGCCCCGCCCACCCCGCTCGACGCCCAGGTCCCGCCCGAGGCCGACATCGAGACCGAGCCTCCCCACGCGGTCACCGCTCGTCGCCCGCCGTCGGCCTCGCCGCCGCGGTGAGCGGGGCCGCAGCGCGGCCCACCCCACGGCCGCCCGGGCCGATTTGCGCCCGCGCGCGGCGGCCCTGATCCTGCAGGGGGTCGTTCGACTCCCGCGATGTCCGCCTCGCCTCCACGCCCGAGTCGCGCCATCCCCGATCGCCTCGACCACCTCACGGTCCAGGAGTTCAGCCGGCTGTTCGTCTTCGCCGTCCGAGCCCGCATCGCCGTGGGGCTGAGCCTGGGCCTGGTGCTGGGCCTGGTGTGGGCGACGGGCCAGCCCGTGGCGCCCTGGCGGCTGCTGCTGCTGGGCTCGGCCGTGGTCGTGCCCCTCGCGACTGGCCTGCGCGACCTCCCCCACCTTCGAACGGGCCGGCTGCCGCCCGAGAAGATCATCGGCTTGCTGGCCACGATCCTCTACGTGCAGAGCGTGATCATCGTCCTCACCGGCGGCCTGTACAGCCCGTTCGTGGTGATCCTCCCCGCGGTGAGCTTGGTGGTGGGCCTGGGCACGGGCCAGGTGCGCGCCGGCGCCATGCTCATCGGGGCCGAGGTGGGGCTGGTGGGGCTGCTGGCGGCCGACGCCGCGCTCGGCCCGGGGCGGGTGCTCGCGTCGGTCGAGTTCCCCGGCATGCTCCCCGGCCGCGGCGGCCCGGGCTTTCCCTTCGCCATGGCCACCCTGCTGACCATCGCCCTGCTCATCCCGCTGGTCGTGGGCCTGCTGTCGCGCGGGGCGGTGGAGCGGGCGGTGGCGATCGCCCGCGAGGCGCAGGCCGAGACCGTCGCCACCATGCACGATCGCAACCGCGAGCTGTGGGCGCTGTCGGGCGCGGTCGCCCACGAGCTGAAGAACCCGCTGGCCTCCATCCGGGGCCTGGCCGGCCTGCTCGCCCGCCCCCTCGAGCCCGACTCCACCCCCGCCCGGCGCATGGCCGTGCTGCGCGAGGAGGTCGAGCGCATGGGCACCATCATCACCGAGTTCCTCGAGTTCTCGCGCCCGCTCACCCCCATGACCCAGCGCCAGGTCGACCCCGCCGTGATCGTCGAGCGGGTGAGCGCGCTGCACCGGCCGCTGGCCGCCCAGCGCTCCATCCGGCTGCGGGCCGAGGCTCGCCACACCGCGCCCGTGACGTGCGATCCTCGAAAGATCGGCCAGGTGCTCGCCAACCTGCTGCACAACGCCATCGACGCCAGCGCCCCCGGCACGGAGGTGTGGCTGCGCGTGCTCGCCCACGCGCGCGGCGTGGCGTTCGAGGTGCGCGACCACGGCTCCGGGCTCGACCCGGAGATCCGCGGCCGGCTGTTCCGCCCCGGCGCCACCACCAAGCCCCAGGGCAACGGGATCGGGCTGGCCGTGGCGCGGGCCATCGCCGAGCAGCACGGCGGCACGCTCGAGCTCCACGAGCATCCCGAGGGCGGCTGCCGGGCCACCCTCGTGGTGCCCTCGACCCCGCCGCCGCCGAGCCCCGCCGTCGAGCCGAGCCCCACCCCTCCTGCCGCCCCGGAGCCGCCATGAGCCCCACCGTGTTGGTCGTCGACGACGAGCCCGCCGTTCGCTTCACCCTCCGCGCCATCCTCGAGGACGAGGGGATCGCCGTGCTCGAGGCCGGCGACGGCCAGCGGGCGCTCGAGCTGCTCGACCAGGGCGCGGTGGACCTGGTGCTGACCGATCTGACCATGCCGGTGATGGACGGCCTGACGCTCTTGGCCCGGCTGCGCGAGCGGCCGCAGGGGCCTCCCGCGATCATGGTCACCGCCAACGGCTCGGAGCGCACCGCGGTCGAGGCGATGAAGCGGGGCGCGCTGGACTACTTCGCCAAGCCCTTCGACGCCGACGAGGTGGCCCGGGTGGTGCACCGCAGCCTCGGCACGGCCGCGCTGGTTCGCGACAACCAGCGGCTGCGGGCGGGCCTGCAGCTGGGGCAGACCATGGTGTTCGCCTCGGACGCCATGCAGCGGGTGGCCGAGCGGGTCGAGCGGGTGGCCGACAAGGACATCACGGTGCTGGTGACCGGAGAGAGCGGCACCGGCAAGGAGCTGGTGGCCCGCGCGCTGGTGCGCGGTTCGACCCGCGCGACTCGGCCCTACCTGCGCTTCAACTGCGCTGCGGTCACCATGGAGCTGGCCGAGGCCGAGCTGTTCGGCCACGCTCGCGGGGCGTTCACCGGGGCCGCGCGCAGCCGGCCGGGCCTGTTTCGCGAGGCCGACGGGGGGACGCTGCTGCTGGACGAGCTCGGGGAGCTGTCGCCGGCCATCCAGGCCTCGCTGCTGCGCGTGCTGCAGGAGGGCGAGGTGCGGCCGGTGGGCGAGGAGCACCCGCTGCGGGTCGACGTGCGGGTGATCGCGGCGACCAATCGGGACCTGCGGCGCGAGGTGGCCGAAGGGCGGTTCCGGGAGGATCTGTTCTATCGGGTGAACGTGGTGGAGGTGCACGTGCCCCCGCTGCGCGAGCGCCCCGAGGATATCCTGCCGCTGGCCGAGCACTTCGTGGGCCGGAGCTGCGAGCGCTTCGGGCTAGAGGAGCGGCGGCTGTCGCAGCACGCGAGGGACCAGCTGCTGGCGGGGCGGTGGCCGGGGAACGTGCGGGAGCTGGAGCACGCGATCGAGCGGGTGGTGGCGCTGTCGACCGGGCCGGTGATCGAGCGGATGGACGGGCTGGCGGAGTCGGGCGATGGGGCGGGCGCTGCGTCGGGCGCTGCGTCGGGCAACGATGCGTCGGGCGGGGCGGGCTCGAGCGATGCGACCGGCGGGCTGCGGGAGCGGGTGGCCGCGTTCGAGCGGGGGATCCTCGCCGCGGAGCTGGAGGCGTGCGGGGGCAATCACAGCGAGCTGGCGCGGCGGCTGGGGCTGAGCCGGACCACGCTGCTGGACAAGCTCGAGCGGTACGGGCTGCGGTGAGGATGGGACGAATGCCTACGGCTTCGAGAGGAACCGGCTGTGCTCGAGGATGCTCCAGATGGCTGAACGAGCCGCCATCGTCGACCCGTGACGCCCTCGTTGGCTCTCCGCGAGGAAGCGCTTCGCCTTGGCTCGTTGGTCTGGCGTGCTCGAGCCAGACACCGCTCGTTGATAGTGAAACTCGACGCTGGTGATCGTACTTCGACGATTCTCGGGCAACGGCTCGCGATTGAGACCCAAGACTTCGATGGTCTTGCGACCTCGGTCGGTGTGCCCCACGAGAATTCCGGTCTCGACGTCGAGCGAGAGGTGCTCCGCTGGATCTTCGACCAGGGGATTGACGAGCAAGGGCCGCTCCGCGCTCAGATCATCCGTAGACGACCACGCCCGCGTGCTCTCGTCTTCGAGAGGGAACCGGTTCCTCTTGTAGCCACCGTTGCAGTCGTCGCACGCGAGCAGCAGGTTCTGCCAGTCATAGGCCAGCCAGTAGTAGCCGGGGTGACGCTTCGACGTGCCGTCTGGCCGGATGCGCTCGATATTCCGATCCTCCTCGTCGTCCACCGCCTTCTTGGGTCGGAAGTGCTCTACATGCAGAATGTCCTTCTGTGTCTCACAATATGCACACTTGCTGAAGAAGGGTGCGAGCCCCTTGTCCTTCCTGTCACAGTAGTACTTCTTCTTGATGGTGCGCCGTGCGTAGAGATCCGACCGAGGCTCGACCGCTTCACCCTTCCCGTGCTCGTGATGGTCGACGAGCGCTCGGGTGGCCTCCTCACAGGCCTTGCGCCACCGCACCCATGCCTCGTCGGCAGGCTCGGGGAATTCGATGCGAATCACGGCTACGGCTCTCCTGCGCTCATCAGCTCGCTGAGCTGCCTCCGCAGCTCGAACTCCAGGGTCTCGTCCACCGGCTCCTGGCCGAGCTTCTCGAGGGCCTCTCGAACGGCCGCTTCCACCCTCCGCTCGTAGGGCGTCTCGCCGACCAGGAGCGTCTCCTGGAGCGCCTCTCGTAGCTCTTGCACCTCACGTTCCTCCTCGGATGTGCGCTCCTTGCCGAGCAACTCGGTGTACCGGGCGATTCGCGACGCGCTGTCGGGGCTTCGCGTCGTGGCCAGCCCGAAGCCCTTGTGCGAGGTCAGCACTTGATCCGCCCGCAGCCCACGGAACTCGCGAGGATCGACGCGCCGCGCGTGTTCCGGCTCGTCGTCGGAGAGCTGAACCAGCAAGCCGTGCTCGCGATCGGCCAAGCCGAGGGTCAGCAGCGGGGTGTGGGTGCTGGCAATGAACTGCAGGGCGGGAAACTGCTCGTGGAGGAGCGCGATGATGTAGCGCTGCCAGCGGGGGTGCAGGTGCTGCTCGAGCTCGTCGATGAACACGATCCCGGCGATGTCCTCGTCGCGGGCGAAGCGGCCCGCGTAGGCCAGCCAGCCGACCAAGTCTACGACCCACTGCGTGGTGCTGCGGTAGCCGTCGCTCAGGGTCGGGAGGCTGGCCGAGACCCAGTCGCCGCTAGCCCACGGCCCGTGGATCTCCATGCCCTTCGTGCTCGAGTACTCGATTTGGGCACGCTCGGGGTCGAGCATGAGGATCTCGAGCAGCTTGCGCTCGATCCGCTGTCGGTCGCCGGTTCCCTGGCGGCGCAGGACCAGCTCGGGATTCTGAAGCGAGGTGTCGTCGTCGAACAGCGAGCGCACCGCGTCGTAGCGGCTATAGCCCGTGTGGCTGAGATCGGCGGTTCGCGTGCGGTTGGTCCCGTAGCCGCACACGAACACCTGTGCCGCTTCGAGGGTCCACTCGGTCCGCCGGAGCCGCTCCTGGCCCGCTTCACCATCGGCGTCGGCGGTGATCTCGGTGACGCTGCGGTAGCGCGTGCCGGCGTCATCGACCAACGTGAGGGTGATCCGGGCTTCAGTGCACCCGTAGCGGATCAGCTGACCGGGCGTGGCCTCGAGCAGGGCCGCGGCTTCGGACTCGGAGCACAGGCCGAGGGCGATCGAGCGCAGGAGGGTCGACTTGCCTTGGGCGTTGTCGCCGAGGATCAAGATCCACTCGGCGGCCGATCCCTCGGCGTCGAGTGAGAGGTCGAGCGCCTCGAAGCAGCGGATCGACTCCAGCTCTACGCGTTCGAGCCGAACCGCTGGCGAAGCCTCGGTCGTGATCGCCCCGTGGCTGGGCTGGTCACTCTCGCGGCGCAGCGCAGCGAGCTGGCGCTGAAAGTGCGGGAGCTCGAGGACGGCGGGATGGACGTCGTACCAAGGCTCGGGGTCTCGGTAGTAAGACAGGAGGTTGGTCTCGAGCATCCGTGCGACGGTGTCGAGCTTGCGACCATCGTCGAGGAGGAGGTAGCCCTCGAGATGAATGCGGGCGAGCAACTCGAGATCGTCACGAAAGACGAGGGAGGTGTAGGGCTCGAACGTCTTGTGCTTGATCCGGCGCCAGGCCGAGGCTGAGATCGGAAAGGCGGACTCCGAGAGGACCTCACGCAAGATCTGGACGAGCACGCGGGGCGAGCCTGCCGACCACGCGATGGCCTCATCGACTCTCACTTCGTAGTCCGCCCCGAGCATGTCACCGAGATTCTCGTCGGGTACGCGCCTGCGCACGATCTCTCGCAGACCACCCACTCCACGCTCGAAACGAGCCCGTGTTCCGCGATCACGGATGCGGATCAACGGTAGCGCATCGACGCTTGGCACATTGCGCGTGAGCAAGGCCGGCGGAACCGTGTAGATGATGTGGATGGGTAGCTCGGCCCGGAGAGCGACCCGAAAGAACCGCTCGGCGCTCCGCACGACGTCGGCCCAAGTGTCGGAGTACCCCTGACGCTCATTGAGAGAGTCTACGGCCAGAACGAGCCCGAGCGATCGATGAGGCAGGGCACGGACTCGATCATTCAGCGCCGTCAGATCTGCGCGAAGATACTCGAAGAAGTCCTCTCGCTTCTCATTTCCGAGCCGTCGAATCCAGTCTGTACCCTCGACGAAGAGTTCTGGATGCCTCGATTGCCACAGCTCATCGAATCGGTCCGCCCACTCTCGAACGGCCTCCTCTGGGTCCTTCTTCTCACTCTCTACAACTGAAACAGCTCTGAGCACGCCGCTCAGGATCGCGATGAACGTCTCCCCTACATCGACGAGAGCATCGTCTCGGAGGAGGTGGACACCAACCGTCAACGCGCCCGGCTCCGCCTCGCCACGCGGCTTCAGCCTCTCGGCAAGCCGCCGCAGCTCGGTCGACTTCCCGCACCCGGGCGGCCCCGTCAGCAACCAACACGTCGGCTTCGATGCTCGTTCGATGGTCCGAGCGACCCGCTCGACCCAATCCTCGCCCCGGGGGCTCTCGTCCGCGCCCATCGTGTCGATCCGTACGTAGCGGGGATCTTCGGGATCGAGCGGCTCATCGGGATCACACCGTCGATAGAGCTCCTTCAGCGTGTCCGGGTCCATGAATACCGGCGAGGGTACCCGCCCCTTACGGCCTCGCCAAGCAGCCCGACCCAGCTCCCTGAATGCGCATTACCCCCTGATTGTCCGCTGACGACGCCCAACCGAGACGCCGCGAGCGGCGGCCGGCCCTCTCATGCCCAGCCCCCGCCTCTACTCGAGACGTAGCGGGCAAGAGCCGGCTCCACGCCACGGCCCTCGCTCGGCTCACCTCCACACCCTACGCCCTGCGGCAGGCGCGACGGACTCGCCAGCCGCCGATGCCCAGCAGCACGAACAGCGCCCAGCCCATCCCGCCGGCGCCGCGGCGATCCATGGAGGCGTCGCCCTCGCTGTCGAGCTCGCCGTCGGCCTCGCACATGGTAGCGCTCGCTCTGACAGCCGATCTGGCAATCGATGCTGCACACTGGCTCGCACTCGGTCTCGTTCTCGCCGTCGCACTGCGCGTGGCAGTCGTCGGCGCAGGTCTGCGCGCACGACGAGCGGCACTCGCCGTGGTCGTTCACCCCGTCGCAGGCCGCGGTGCAATCCTGCATGAGCTGCATGAGCTGCAACTCGCGCGGCTCGGCACGCCCGTGCTGACTAGGGATTCGAGATCAGCAAGTATCCTCCAGCGAGCAACAGATCGCTCACCCCATCTCGGTTCATGTCCGACGCGACCATGGGGCCAATGATCGTGCCCGGGACGGACTCGACGGCAACGGGGAGCCATTCCACGCCAGAGCCCCCCCAGATCCAGAGGCCGTCTGGACCGACGGCACGAGACGCATCTGCGATGATTTCGACACTGCCATCGCCGTCGAAATCACCTGCGACGGCGCGGTGCATGGGGAGTTGTAGCTCCAACGGAGAGGCGAATGTGCCGTCCCCCAGCCCACGGATGAACAGCGGAAGCTCCCCTTGGAAATCACCACCTCGATCGATGAACAAATCGGTCATCCCATCGCCATTGTAGTCGCTAGGCACCAAGGTCGGTGCCGCGGGGAGCTGTGGGACCGTCGGCAGGGTGATCTCGGGTCCCAGGACCAACTCGAACGGCGCCGCCATCCCCTGCTCCTCGTAGCGATTGAGCAGGATGTACATGTCGTCGAAGGCCTCTTCGTAGTTCGGGCAGAACTCCTCACCGTTGCTCGGATGCTGGCCATAGCCGTGGTTTCCCAGCACGACCAAGTCATCCCGAGCGTCTCCGTCGAAGTCGGCCACCGCCAGATTCAGCGCGTGACACGGCGGCTGGGGCAGGGAGTCGCTGACCTGCGCCCAGGTCCCGGCCGGGTCGAGCCGCCACACTGCGAGCGGGCCTCGGTTCGCACGAACGATCTCGTCGATTCCATCTCGATCGACGTCGATGGCCACGAACATATAGCCGTCCGCTGGTCCACCCGGAAACGATGAGCCCATCGCGGTGACACTCAGCGTCGCGCTCGTCGTTTCATAGAGCACGAACTCATCGTAGTCGCTCGTGACGACCTCTACGGCCGGGTCGGCGTCGAGCTGCAGCGGCAATCCCCAACGGATGGTGTGATCGAACTCCGCGCTGGTCGTGCTGACGACTGGCCCGACGATCGGACCGTTGGCCATAGTATCGAGAATCGCAACATTCGATCCATTCTGGCCCGCAATGAGCACGCGTCCGTCGTCGAACGGACGCAGGATATTGAAGGAGAGCTCCTCGGGCCAGGTCAGCGGCACCTCGATCCAGCACAGCACCCCCGGCACGGCGATCCCATCGCCACACGCGCTCCCGTCGACCTCCGTCCCACTCGTCTCCACCGCTCCGCTCGCGCCGTCGCCAGCGCTGCTGCCCGAGCCTTCGGCCCCACTGCTTTCCACGCCCGGACCACACCCTCCAAGGATCGTCGTCAGGACGACCACCGCCCCACGCCAAAGCGCCGGCCTCTCTGGACGCCCGAGCCGCGTCGTGAGCCGACTTCTCCGGTCCACGCTCATCGCAATTCCATACTAAGTGGTCAGGAAACTCCTCGTAAAGGTTTTCTGACCGAGAAGACCGAGAAGACAGCTTCATGCTCGACAGCGAGGGCCGAGGGGCTACCCATCGGCAGCGGCAATGTGACCCAACGTCCCCAACGGCTCGAGCGGTGCGGCGATGAAAGACCGAGACTGGAGACCTGATCTCGCGATCCCACGGGGTCGCCATGACTCGCCGGGCTCGGCCTTCGTATCCGCATCGCTCCTCGAGATGTCACACACCTCGCACCCCCCGCCCCTCCTGGTGTGACGCCAGCGCGCACCCGAGCGACGGTGACGGGCACAGGTCTGCGGCCCGTGCATCGAAATATTGCGGCGCATCCCGCCAACCCCATGACCTTTCGCCGTGCGGCGATCGTGGCACGGCACCTGCACCACTTCGGCGAACGATTCTCCGGACCGATCCCGAGCGCTGGCCCCGACCGTGCCGCGCCCCGAGCGACGGAACGCCCGAGACGACGAGCCCCCGATGACACCCAAGCACCTGATCTCGACCGCACTGACCACGACCGCTCTGCTCGCCTGCGTGGGCTCGAGCGCCGGCTGCGACGCGGAGGACGCCGCCCACGAGCCCTCCGATCTCCGCATCGTGATGAACACGCCGCCCACCGACGAGCTGGCCGCGACCGAGGTCGAGCCGGTCGACGACATCCGGCTCACCTTCCGCGCCGTCGAGCTGCACCACGTGGACGAGGGATGGATCACCCTCGACCCGGCCGACGGCGACGCCGAGCTGTACTTCGGCGAGGCCCCGCTGGCTCTGGCGCACGACGCCCTCCCCGAGGGCCGCTACGACCAGCTGCGCGCGATCATCGACGAGGCCGAGGTCTTCATCGGCGACGACGCCCACCCCCTCGATGTTCCCTCGGGCAAGACCTCCGGCTTCGAGGTTCACGGCGAGTTCTGCGTGTTCCACCACCACCGCGGGCACGAGGCCGACGGCCACGATGCATCCGCGCACCGGCTGGAGCTGCGCTGGAACCACGACGAAGGCATCCACCACAGCGACGAGCGCGGTTACTGGCTGGAGCCTTCGGTGAGCCTCGGCGAGGCGCCGAGCTGCCCCGAGATCGGGACCGCGCCCGCCAACCTCTGAGCCATTCCCTTCAACCTCGACCCGAGCCGACCGTCCCCCGCGGTCGACCGACCCCACCCGTCCCGGCCAGGGGTGAGCCCGCCTCCTCGCGCAGCGGTCTCACCCGTGTCCGGGACGGCTCTCGTCTGGAGGCCGACGACGGATCGACGCTTGAACGCCTCCGTGGCGATGCGCTACACTAAACGACACGACCGCCGCAATCCCCTGGGAATCAGACACATTCTCGGTTCCCCTCATCGGAAGCTTCGACGGGAACGATCTCACTCGTGACATCGTATATCTCTACCAACCCGGCACGGACTCCAGCACAGCACTCGTGACATCGGATTCCTTGGTCTCCGTGCTCACCGAAATTCCCCAACAAAGCGGCTTCGCATACCCTCTTGCTGCACCATATCGAGGCCCCGGCTTTCCCGATGACATCCTCTGGTTCGACCCGGTCGCGGGCACTATTGAGTCCTGGCGTCTAGTGTCCTGTGGTGATGGAGTCTTGAACCTGCTGGAGACTACTACGACGATGCAAGGTGAACTCGGGCTTGCCCCCGGAGAGAACATCCCTTCTGTGGGGGATTTCATGTGGCATGGGGTCTCCAATCTTCCTGCTGGCCTTCCCGATATCGTAGACGTGCTCTGGTTGTCACAGAGCAGCGCGGATGCACTCGCCTTTACCGTGATTCCCAAAGAGGTCGGAACGGTGCCGAGCCCCATTGCTGCAATACTTTACACAAGGGCATCACCGCGTCAATCCAACCAATGCGAACCGATCCAGTGCACATGAAGTCTCACGACTGCGCCAGATCAAAGTGCTAGAAACGCCGCAGGGGAGTCGAACCAACGCAAGCTGCGGTCGCGGTGCGCCATATTTGGCGCATCTGTTCGACTCTCGGCCCTCTCGTGGAGGATGGAATCAGATTCACGCACTCGTGATCATTCTCACGAGCACTGTGCGACGAACGCGCGTCGCTTGCGAGCGAGTCCAACGAGCAGTAGCTTTCGTTCTCCATTGGTACGGCGCAAGAAGCTGAACTTCACACGTGAGGAACGAGCCCGAATTGCACGGAGCGCATTGGGAATCTTCTGGGCGATGGCCGAACGGGGTTTCGACCCATGGAGGATCAGCAACGCGATTCGCTCTCGGATGCTCAGAGAAGCCAGTAGAATCGCCGGGAGCACGCGTGCCGCGGCCAGCGCGTATGATGTCCCGGAGACTTCTTTCCGCCGCGACATTCGGAGGGGCGAGACCGATGTGTCGTATCATGAGCCCATGCACAAGGCCCTAGACGACACGCTCTTCCCGTTCATCCGGGTCGGTTGGAAGGGCCCTGACGTTGGGTTCGTCTCCGATTTCTGCGCGTGGCTACATGATGTCGTCCAGCCCAGGGCGCTGTCGGAGAGCACGAAAGTAGTGGTACTCCAGAACTACGCAGACTTTGGTGGCATGCCGACACTCTCGTTCGCAACGGAGCTCACCCGAGGCATCAAGGAGGTCTGGGACCCGGCCGCGATCGCTGGCGTGGTGGTCTACTGGCCGAGCATTCCGAACCTGATCTCGGTGTGGAACGGCCTGACGGCTCTCATGAGCTACCCGCTCCAATTGACGAGCAGCGAGTTCTACACCCTGACGAAGTTCTCCGCTGATGCCGACGACGCGCTCGCAAGAGCGCACGAGACGTTCGCCAACGCAGGAATCTCCTCGCTTCCGCCGCTCACCCTCGACTGACGTCGACGGGAGATGGTGCCCTCGGAGCACCGCCGTACGGAACCACGGCCAGAGGTCTCGCGCGGGTCGGAGCCCCTCGAGAGCCAGCCCGGCGTGGTCGTCGAGCTATCGCATCCGCCCCGGCCCGGGCCCGGGCCCGGGCCGCCCTCGCTGACTCGCGGGCCCGTCGCGGCGCATCTCCACCGGCCGCCCTCGCCGCGAGGTCCACCGCCACACCGCCGAGATCTTCGGCCCGCACACGTCCTGCTTGGGCACGCCGTGCATCCAGTCGGCCTGGCATCTCCCGCCCATCACGTACAGATCGCCGCCCGCGATCGACAGCTCGCGCGACTCCCCCGTGCGGGTCGCCCTCAGCACGAACGGCCGGGTGGCTCCAAAGGCCAGCCCGGCGATGACCGTCTCGTCCAGCCACCGCATCTCGTCGTCGCGATGCAGGCCCATGCCGTCGCGGCCGTCGCGGTAGTACACCAGCTGCGGGCCCATCAAGCGCACCCGATAGCGCGCCTCGAGCACCAGCCGGGTGAAGCGAAAGGTGGGGTCGGCCTCGGCCTCGGCCCGCGACAGCGACCCGCCCAGCCGCGGATCGACCACCCGCCGGCCGCCCCGGATCACCCAGTTCTCCTGCCAGGCCACCGACCTCACCAGCCGCTCGAGGGTCTGATCGGCCTCGCGGGCGAAGCCCCGCACCACGTCGACCCACGAGGTGGCATCGAGCTGCACCCGCTCGCGCGGGGCCTTGCGCTCGATCGGCCCGTGCGGCCGAGCACTATCGCCGACCACCTCGCCCCTCGCGCAAGGTCTTGGTGACGAACGTGGCCACCCCCAGCGCCCCCGCGAGCTTGTTGACCACGTTGGCCGTGGCGTACAGCCGCGCGTCGTCCCGCCGGTCGCCACGCGCCCGCCGGTCGCGCTCGATCTTCCGCCACAGCCGCGGGTACCCGGCCAGCAGCCACAGGCTCATGCCCAGCGAGGGCAGGGCCCCGCCCACCGCCACGCCCGGCAGCACGGCGCCATAGGCCACCAGCGAGGCCACCCGGCGCGCGTGGTAGCCGTCGCGGTGGATCCACAGGCCCTGCGCATAGGCGTGCCCCATGCGAACCGAGCGCGTCCACCACTCCCGCAGCTGGGCCATGTCGATGTCGTGGTTGGCCATGTCGTCGGGCAGCCGCACGATCCCGTAGCCGGCCTCGCTCACCCGCAGGCAGAACTCGCGCTCCTCGGCCGCCGGCATGGCGGCGTTCTGGCCCCCCGCCGCCTCCCAGGCCTCCGCCCGCACCATCATGATCCCGCCGGTGTCCTCCACCACGCCGGGCGGCTGGTCCCACTCCATGTCGGCCAGCCGGTGATAGACGTTGCGCTCGCGCTCGCGCTCGCGCAGCCGCCCCGCCACCACCCCCACATGGGCGTGCTGCTCGAGGTAGCGGGCCGCCACCGACAACCAGTCCACGTGCAGCTCGCAATCGCCGTCGATGAACTGCACGTAGCGCAGCTGCGGCATGTGCTGCTTCAGCGCGGCGTAGCCCTCGTTGCGCCCCCGGGCCGGCGACATGGGCCGGTCGGTGGTCAGCTCCACCACCACCGCATCGGGGAACTCCCGCCGCACCAGGGCCACGCTGTCGTCGGTGGACGCGCTGTCCACGTAGACCACCGTGCCGACGCGCGCGTCCACCGAGCCGAGGGAGCGCCGCAGCAGCACCCCCTCGTTGCGGCCAATGATCACCACCCCGAGCTGCTCGGGGGACACGGGAGAGATGACGGGCTCGGTCGTGTCGGTCATCGCGGCCGAAGGATAGCCGCATTCAAGCGCCGTGCGCCGCAGCCGGCCCATCGAGCGGGGTCGTCGACTGCGCGCTCGGCAGCGCGCGCATCACCGCGGCCCGCGGGCGCCGATCCATGCCGTCGAGCCACTCGCCCAGCGCGTCGACCCCAGGCCCCGGCGAGCGAAACGCGATGTAGCCGTCGGGCCGCACCAGGTACAGGCCCGCTCCACCACCCACCCCGTAGCGCTCGTGCAGCACGCCCTCCGGGTCGACGATCGCGTCGGCGAGCGGGGTCCGGCTCACCAGGCGCAAGGAGATCCACGGCCGGTCCCCCACCGCGGCTCGCAGCCGGCGAAGCCAGCGCTGCGGCTGTACCGCGCCCTCGCCCTCGCCCTCGCCGCAGAACCCCAGCAGCCACCAGCCCTCGCCGGTCAGGCGGCGCAGCAGGTGCCCGCCCGGCAGCGGAGCACCCGGGGCCCGATCGCCGGCCCGCGGCCCCTCCTCCCAGGCCGCATCCCCCTCGCGGTCCACCTCGGCCACGAGCGGGCTGCGTCGATAGCGGATCGCCGTCTGCGACAGCAGGCGAAACACGCCGGCCCCCCGCGTCGAACCCAGGATCCGCGGCGCCAGCCGGGGCGCGACGAAGTTGCGCAGCCCGGTGACGATCGGGTTGGAGGAGCTCATCCACCGAAACCCGCGGTCGGTGAACTTCAGCAGCCGCTTGCCCACCGGGTGGCGCTCGGCGTGGTAGCTGTCGAGCAGCGCGTCGGAGGCCTGGCCGCGCACCACCATGGCCAGCTTCCACGCCAGGTCGAACGCGTCCTGAATGCCCGTGTTCATGCCCTGGCCGCCGGCCGGGCTGTGGATGTGCGCCGCGTCTCCGGCCACGAACACCCGCCCCACTCGATAGCGATCCACCCCGCGGTGGTGCAGCCGAAAGCGCGACAGCCACGTGGCGTCGTGCAGCCGCAGGTCGTCGGCGCCGCGGATCTCGTCGACCTGCCGCTGGAGCTGCGCCAGCGTGAGCGGCCCCTCGTCGTCGGACGCCAGCGCGCTGGTGCACATCACCCGCGTCTTGCCCTCGGGCATGGGGAAGCACATCACCAGGCCGCGGCGCCCCAACATCAGCTTCAGCGCCTCGGGCGAGGCGTCGCCCTCCACCTCCACGTCGCCGAGCGCGAAGTCGCCATCGTAGGCCCCGCCCTCGAACGACAGCCCCAGCGCGTGCCGGACCGCGCTGTGGGCCCCGTCGGCGCCGATCACCCAGCCCGCCCGGATCGTCTCCTGCCGCCCGCCGACGTCGACCACCGCCGTCACCCCCTCGGCGTCCTGGGTGAGCCCCGTGAGCGCCACCGGTCGCTCCACGCGGATCCCGTGCGCGGCCAGGTCATCGTCGAGCGCCCGCTCCGTCGCCACCTGCGACAAGAACAGCACGAACGGAAACGGGGTGTCATCCTCGCCCAGCCCGCCCAGCTCGAACGCGGCCGCGCGCGTGGGGCCCACGTGCAGCTCCACCCGCCGGGTGCGCTCGCCCTCCGCGAGCAGCCGATCGGCCAGGCCCATCTTGTCGAGCAGCTCCAGCGAGCGGGCGTGCACCACCAGCGCGCGGCTATGCGGCGAGCGCCGAGGCCCCACGTCGATGATGCGCACCGTCACGCCGCGCCGTGCGAGCTGAGCGGCGGCAACCAGGCCCGTGGGGCCCGCACCGACGACGAGGACCTCGGGATCGTGAGCTGTCGTGCAATCGTTCATGTCGATGCACCGCATTGCAGCGACGATGCCAGGCCCCTCGCCCTCGATCTCGCCATGATCGCGAGGACCTCGTCGTCATCGGCTCGCTCCACCCGTCGGTGCACCGACAGGGGGGTGTCGGCACCCCGAGCCCTCGCACCGCACGCCGACGCGCCCGAGGTGGTGCGATGCCGCGCACGACCGTCCCGTGTCGGACCTCGACACCCGCGCCAAGGGCCAGTTCCTGGCCAACATGAGCCACGAGATCCGCACCCCGATGAACGCGGTGATCGGCATGGCCAGCCTGCTGCTGGACACCGAGCTGTCGGCCCGCCAGCACGAGTTCGTGGAGACGATCCGCACCAGCGGCTCGCTGCTGCTGTCGATCATCAACGACATCCTCGACTTCTCCAAGCTGATGGACGTGCAGATGCCGGAGATGGACGGGCTGGAGGCTACCCGCGAGATCGTCGCCGAGCGGGGCGAGGGCCGGCCTCGGATCATCGCGTTGTCGGCGGGCATCACCCCCGAGGAGCGCATGGCGTGCGCCTCGGCGGGCATGGACGAATTCCTGCCCAAGCCGATCCAGCACGCCGCGCTGCGGGACGCGCTCGAGCGCTGCCCACCCACGCCCGCCGAGGCCGCAACCGATCCGCTCCCGGGTTCGAGCGAGCCCGGCTCACGGCGCGCGAGCGCTGCGCCCGAGCCGAGCACTAGCAGCCCGTGGTGAAACCCTCGTGGGGTCAGAACGCC
>JGI12210J13797_10017271_pt1 | contig 18554 bp, 13 predicted proteins | sample ElkSlonscriptome_3_FD_13797 | JGI IMG/M metagenome (IMG submission 13797)
ACGACATGGTAGCCCAAAATGCGTGTTTGTAGCACGAAGTAACAACTCAAACAGCTTCTTAGTGCCTTAAACTGAAAGGGGCTAAACTAGTCATTTGCCTACCCAGTGCGTGGATATTGATTTGTGAGCAAGTACTTATATTTACCCTATGAAAAGTTCTCGGTCTTCGTATTTGCTTGGTATTCCGAACGTTAGTGCGTGGCTATGCTATTGCCTCGTCTTGCTAATTGCCTCACCAGTTTGTAGTCAGGAAAGTGAAACTCCAAAGCGTCCCAACATTGTCCTCATTATGGTAGACGATATGGGCTTTTCCGACTTGGGTTGCTACGGTTCGGAAATTAATACTCCTAATATCAATCTGTTAGCCCAGCAGGGTACGCGCTTTAACCGGTTTTATAATACCTCGAAGTGCAATACCTCGCGGGCCTGCTTACTGACTGGTATGTACGCGCAAAAGAGCGGCATGTCCACCGTACCCGATTCTATTCAAAATGCTGTTACTATTGCCGAAGTGGTGAAGGCCGCGGGTTACCGGACGCTCATGGTAGGTAAACACCACGGGCTAGAGAATATGTACGACCGAGGCTTTGACCGCTACTACGGGCTTAGGGACGGGATGTGCAACTACTTCAATCCGGGCGACCGGCGCCTAGGAGAGCTTCAGCCTGCCAGGAAAGCCTTTGACTGGGCGTACCCTCGCAAGTGGTGTATTGACAGCACTTTGTATGCGCCCTACACACCTTCTGAACCCGACTTTTGTACCACTGATTATTTCACCAACTACGCGATTGATTATCTGGAGGAGTATAAAGACGAAGACAAACCCTACTTTCTGTACTTAGCTTATAACGCCCCACATGACCCACTAATGGCTTGGCCGGAAGATATACAAAAGTATATTGGAAAATACGCAGCAAGCTACGCAGCTATCCGAAAGCAGCGGTACCAGAAGCAGCTAAACCTACAAATCATAGACGAGAGCTACCCCTTGTCTGAACCTACCTACGAAGATTGGGATGCGCTAAGTGTTAACGAACAGTTAGTTAGGGATTCTATTATGGCGGTCTACGCGGCGATGATCGACCGCCTAGACCAGAATATTGGTAGGCTGCTGGATAAGATTGACGCTTTAGGCGAGCGTGACAATACTCTAATAATGTTTGTATCGGACAATGGGGCGCAGTCGCTAGAAGAAAGGGAAAGGTGGTTTTTGGCCGAAAACAAACTCTCTGACTACAGCCAACCGATCGGTAGCATGGCACGCTTTACGTCGCTTAACCTATCGTGGGCCAACGTGTGTAATACCCCCTTTCGGCTTTACAAAGACTATAGCCACAATGGTGGCATTGCCACCCCCTTTATTGTTAGTTGGCCGGGCAAGCTCAAAAAGACAAATACGATCAACGCGCATCCGGGCCACCTGATTGATATTATGCCTACTATACTGGAAGTGACCGGTGCTCGCTATCCGGAGACATTTCGTGGGCAAGACATTTTGCCCTACGATGGCGAGAGCCTCTTGCCTGCTTTGCTCGGCGATGGTATCAACGGTCGCCAAAAGCCGCTGTACTTTCAGTGGGGGGCAGACGAAGCCCTGATTGAGGGCGACTGGAAAATTGTGCGCTACGATGCTGGCCCATGGGAACTCTACCATCAGAAAGACGATAAAACCGAGACGCGCAATCTATTCAAGACCCGACCTACCGTAGCCGATACCTTGGTTCGAAAGCACCAGCGCTGGATGAATGCTATGAAAGTACACATCAGCAACCCTGAATAGCGCCCATAGGTTATGAGTAGCCTTGCTCCTCCCACTTGGTATTTGTTTATATATCACTTACTGCATGGCATAGAAGCCAAATGTTATTAAGTTGGCACAAACCTTAACACTACCTTTGGTGACCGATACATTTTTGAAAATCTTATACTTAACCATCTTTTTTGTTTTCATCTATTCTTCAGGGTTTACCCAAAAAGATAGCCCACCGCCTAACATTATTCTTTACTTTGCCGATGACATGGGTTGGGGCGATGCAGGCTGCTATGGTCAAGAGAAAATCGCAACCCCCAACATAGATCGGATGGCCAGCGAGGGGCTTCGTTTTACGGCTGCCTACACTGGTTCACCGGTCTGCGCCCCTTCTCGCGCTACTCTCATGCAGGGCTTACATGCTGGCCACGCCCACGTTCGTAATAATCGTTCTTTGCAGGGTGGGTTGGTAAATTTTTCTGACTCAACCTTCACGCTGACCAAGATGCTGCGAGAGGCAGGGTACCGTACCGGCATGTTTGGTAAGTGGGGGTTAGGGGAGCCTGGCTCTGATGGCATCCCCACCGAGCAAGGTTTTGACGAATTCTACGGTTTTCTTGATCAGCGTAAGGCCCACCATTATTATGTAGATTCCCTGTGGCAAAACGAACAACTTATACCGGTGCCACTATCAGAAGCGCAGCAGTACAGTTCGGCCGATTGGTACTTTGATCAAGCCAAAGCATATATTCGCAAGCAGTCGGAAGGTGAACAGCCGTTTTTTGCCTACGTCCCTACCCAACTGCCTCACTTGTACATGCCCTATCGCCCGGTTGCGCTGTACCAAGATAAAGACTGGCCTGAAGGTGATAAGCGCTGGGCCACCATGATCCACGTGATCGACCAGCAAGTAGGGCAACTGCTAGATCTGGTAGACTCGCTAGGTATTGCTGACAATACGCTTATTCTATTTATGAGCGATAACGGAGGGGGGAACGGCCAGCGGACCTATTACCACGATGCCCGCTTCTTCCGGTCAAACGGTGACTTTCGGGGTATGAAGCGCGACCTCTACGAAGGCGGTATCCGGGTCCCACTACTTGCCCGCTGGCCAGGAACTATCGGCGCAGCGCAGGTAAGCGGCGAACCGGTAGTATACTACGATGTGATGGCCACGCTGGCAGCGTTGAGCGGCCATGCACCCGTGGCAACCGATGGTGTAAGTTGGGTGCCCCTGCTTGCAGGCAAAAGCCGTACACTCGCCCGGGATTATCTCTACTGGGAGTTTCCGTATATGGATAAACCCAATGCTAAGTTTGCCATCCGGAAGGGTAAGTGGAAAGGGGTTAAAGAGTACCAAAACGCCCCTTGGCAGATTTATAACATAGAAGAAGACCCCGCAGAGTTATACAATTGGCACTACGAACAGCCAAGTTTGGTAGCCGAGTTTGATGCGATTGTAGAAGCCGAACACCAACCTTCACCCTATTGGCCTTTGAGAGATGAATAAGAAAACTACAATAACTGACAGCATCCTGATCGTGCTAATAATTTTTGTTAGCGGTAGCCAAGCAGTTAGTCAGAAGCAAACCAAGCCTAACATCCTTTTCGTATTAGCCGATGATCTGGGCTGGCGAGATGTGGGCTTCAACGGAAGTCAGTACTACGAAACCCCTCATCTGGACGCGCTATCCCAGAAAAGTATCATCTTTACCCATGCTTACGCCAACGCGGCCAATTGCGCCCCCACCCGGGCGAGCATACTTACGGGACAGTATACACCCCGCCACGGTATCCTGACTGTCAACCAGTCTGATCGAGGCGATAAGCAAGCGCAAAAACTCGTACCCATTCCTAATACTACCGCACTTGATACGGCTACGTTTTCGCTAGCCGAAGCGATAAAGGTCCAGGGGTACCACACCGCTTTTATTGGCAAGTGGCATATTGGAGACCATAAGCAGCTTAGTCCGCTGGCTCACGGGTTTGACTACAGTCTAGGGGCTTGGGAGCGGGGTAGTCCGGCTTCGTATTTTAGCCCCTACAAAAACCCAGCTTTAGCTGATGGGCCAACAGGGGAACACCTAACCGACCGGCTGACTCGCGAAGCAATTGATTACCTAAAAATCCGGCAGGACAGCCAACCACCCTTCTTCTTGTACCTATCCTACTACGCGGTGCATTCACCGATTGAGGCCCCAGATACTTTGGTGGCAAGGTTTGCTCGTAAGAATACGGTAGACAAGCAAACTAATGCTACCTACGCCGCCATGCTGGCCAACTTTGACAGTAATGTGGGGCGTTTGCTAGATCATCTAGAACAAAGCGGCTTAGCAGATAACACTTGGGTTATTTTTTATTCGGATAACGGAGGTTCGTGGCGTGCCACTGACAACTCGCCGCTAAAAGGTGCTAAGGGCACTCTCTACGAAGGTGGCATTCGGGTACCATGCCTCGTCTACGACCCAAACCATCCTACGCGTAGTTCTCGCGTAGATACCCCCATTATCTCTACAGATTTGTTTCCTACCTTCCTTGAAATTGCAGGCAGTAGCGTACCAAGTGTTCCGCTGGATGGCGAAAGTATTTTGCCACTACTCAGTGGCGCAACTCGGCGCAACCCTGCGCTATTTTGGTACGCACCAGTATATTTACCGGGCGGAAGCTATTCGGGACAGCAGTTTGCGTTCCGGGGCACACCATCATCAGCCATCCGCAAGGGTGACTACAAACTTATTTGGTACTACGCGGAGGAGAAAGGAGAGCTTTACCATCTGAGTGGCGATCCTTCTGAGTCTGATAACTTAGCCAGCAGCCACCCTAGCATTTATGATTCTTTACAGCAAGAACTAACCAATTGGCACCAAAATATAGGTGCAGAGGTACCCAATAAGCCTAACCCGGCCTACGACAGTTTGTATACCCAACAAACCTATTCATCCACTCGATTCCAATGAATAACATGACATACCTTCCTTTGCCATTGATCTTAAGAAAAACCTTAGGCGTACTGCTGCTACTGGTGTTAGCCTACACTACCGCCTTAGCGCAACAAGCTGACCACATCGGCGAAAAGAAACTGTACTACGGTGCGGCTTACTATCCTGAAACCTGGCCGGAAGAAGCGGTAGACCAGGACATTGCCCGGATGAAGGAGTTGAACATGAACGTGATGCGGATGGCTGAGTTTTCTTGGTCAAAGATGGAGCCGGAAGAAGGCCAGTATGACTTTGCTTGGCTACACCGTGTGGTGGACAAACTACACGCCAACGGCATTAGTGTGATCTTAGGAACACCTACCGCTACCCCGCCCGCCTGGATGTGGGAAAAGTACCCCGAAATTGCCCGTACCGATGATGAGGGGCTAAAGACCATCCACGGTGCCCGCCGTAGTGCTAGCTTTACCAACCAGGTCTACCAAGACAAATCGGTAGCCATTGTGGATCAGATGGCGCAAGAATTCGGGCAGAAGCCCGGGGTGATCGGCTGGCAGATTGATAATGAGTTTCACGCGTCCGCTGACTACAGCCCCGAAACTGAAGCACTTTGGCACCAGTGGCTGCAGCAAAAGTACACCAGTATTGATAGCCTCAACCAGCAGTGGGCTACCGACCTCTGGAGCCAGACCTACCAGCGGTTTGACCAGATACCTATGCCGCTTAAGCGTATGTGGCACCACCCTTCGCTACAGTTAGAATGGAAGCGGTTCAGCGGCGACATGGTCATCGCCTATCAGCAGCTTCAATTGGACGTAATCCGTAAGTATTCATCGCAGCCCATTACCCACGCGGCCATGCCCGGGCAGGCGTTCAACTACTACGAGCTGTTCAAAAACCTGGACTTTGTGGCGGTCAACAACTACCATAGTTTTGAGGTGTACGACCGGGTGGTCAGTAACTACGACCGAGCGCGGGGCATTGGTAAGGGGATGCACTGGCTCTTTGAAACCGCCCCCAACAATTCGGGTGGAGGACGGCAGGGGCGCACATTTTTCCTACACCAGCCAGAAGGTAGCATGAAAGCCGCCATCATGATGAACTACGCCCTGGGCGGACAGGGTACGATGTTCTGGCTCTGGCGCCAGCACCGGGCGGGTCATGAGATGCCCCACGGTTCTATCATCCACGCCTGGGGTGCCCCAGCCGCCAACTTTGATGACCTTAAAGAACTAGGCAGCTACCTCAAAGCAAGCAGCGATTTCCTAACCACTCACCCGGTTACCCCCGCCAAGATGGCCATCATGTACAGCCACGATTCTGACGCTGGATTACGAATTGAAGAGTATGCTAACGGCTTGCGTTACTACCTCGACTGGACCAACCGCTTCTACTTTCCTTTTCACGATCACTACTTGCACCGTGATGTCATCAGCCCAGCAAGTGATCTCTCAAATTACGAAGTGCTGTTTATCCCGATCATGCCTATACTGCCCCAAGCTACGCGCGATCGTTTGCAAGATTGGGTAGCGCAAGGGGGCACATTGATCGTCGGCCCCATGACGGGCTACCGCAGCGAGCTGTGGACATCGTTTACCGACTATGCGATGGGTGACTTAGCCAAGTGGAGCGGTATTGACGTGACATCCCGCATTCCGGTAGGTACTCAGCGGCGTGCTGCCGAAGTCCCACTGATGCTCAACTATCATGATGATCTGGGCTGGAAGCCTACCGAGGCCGGCCTATGGTCCGAAGCCTTGACTTCTACCCAGGGCACAGTGCTGGCGCACTACCAAAGTGGTATGCACGACGGTCAGCCTGCTATCGTTGAAAATACGGTAGGTAAGGGCAAAGTGGTTCTTCTGGGTACCGACCCTGGCCGTGAGGTAATGGGCAATATGCTGCTGCACTACGCCGAAGCGAAAGGCATAGCTCCCACGCTTGGTGGTGAACCCGGCGTGCTTGCCGTGCCCCGAGGCGCAAACAATGAAGGGTTAATCTTGGTCAACCTAAACAACGCCCCGAAGAAAATAACCCTACCCAGCAAGCCCTGGCAGGATTTCCACGCAAAAGAACCACGCACCGGCGAGGTGACGCTTCAACCCTACGAAGTCCAAATCCTTCAAAAACCGTAACCCTATGAAGTATATCATCACCATTTTTTTGTGCTTAGCAGGTGTTGGGGCTGTTTTGGCACAAACCAGTAGCCACTACAACGTCAAGGATTTTGGGGCAACCGGGGATGGGCAACAGTCTGACCGCCGTGCTATCCAAGCGGCTATTGATACGGCCTTTGCCGTTGGTGGGGGGCGGGTCATCATCCCCCCGGGGCGCTACCTCAGCGGAAGCATCGTTCTGAAGAGTAACATCACCTTTGAGCTTCAGGCGGGTGCTACGTTGATAGGGAGCGGCCAGTTGGAAGACTATCAGCAGAACCCAGGGTTTGACCCCCACGGTAGCACGGTCACCCGGCGGTACCTGCTTTCTGCTATCGGTGCCAAAAATGTCACACTTTGTGGCAAGGGCACTGTTGATGGTAATGGACAGGCTTTTTGGGAACCTACTACTGATACGCTACGGTTTATCCGCGCCAAGCTAGAACGACCAGATGCTCTGCTAGAAATTGCTGATTCGGAGAATGTGACTATCCGGGACATTACGATGGTGCATTCAGCCAAATGGACGTGCCACCTGCTGCATTCGTCCAATATTATGATAGAAGGTGTCAACATCTTCAGCAATCTAATGGCCCCAAATTCTGATGGTATTGATATATCTGGCTGCCAGCAGGTACGTATTTCTAACTGCAACATCAGTACGGGCGATGATGCTATCGTCATCAAAACCTGGAAGAATGGCCAAGTGAGCGAAGACATCACCGTGATCAACTGCAACCTCATGTCACTGTGCGCGGCCCTAAAGCTAGGCACCGAATCTTACCAAGATTTTCGGCGGATTACATTTTCCAACTGTACGGTGCGCAACTCATCCCGATTGTTTGCCATCTACGTGCGCGATGGGGCGACGGTAGAAAATATCAGCATTAGCAACCTTATCGGCGATACCAACGCCCCGCTCGTACTCAACCGGCCACTACAGCTCATGATTACGCGCCGTAAAGCAGACTCGCCGCTGGGCACTATCCGCAATGTGTTTGTAGATCAACTGCTTTGCAAAACCGAAGGAAGGATACTAATGACTGCTGACCCTGGTGGCACGATAGAGAACGTGTACCTGAGCAAAATACATTTAGACTATCCGTTCATAGAAGATCCTACGCCGGTAGCCTCACAAACGCAAAGCAACCAGTATCCGCAGAACCTTCCCGAAGCCCGGGCGGCCAAGGCAGCTATGGTAGCCTATAACATCAAAAATCTCAATGTGCAACAGTTTTCTATCAACTGGCCGGGCAGTGCTATCCCTAAAAAGTGGCAGCTACCACTCAGGCTAGAGAACGGTAGCTTTAGCGCACGCCATCGCTATGACTATCAGGTGCCGAAGCAAACCGAACTATCTGCCTTTTGGGGCAGGAAGCTTACCGATGGAGAAATCTCAGCCAAGCGTTTATCAGCTTCATCGGACAAGATAGCTACTTTTGATATTGACCAATCTACTATTAAAACAAATACTATTGATGAATAATCTTTTAAAGAGCAAACTCAACTGCCTTTGCTTAATTTGTTTTATCATTGAAGCTTGCAACCCCTCTTCTGATCAACCGGCCTACGATGTCATCGTATACGGGGCAACTCCCGCGGGGATTATGACTGCGGTAACGGCGGCAGACCACAGAGCGAAGGTGCTGCTTGTTGAACCGATGAGCGTCGTGGGAGGAATGGTTACTAGCGGACTGATGACCGCAGAATCGGAACATATGATTGATCAGTGCATTACTGGTCGAGCCCGTGACTTTTATGTGCGGCTAGGCGAATACTATTACGACTCAACCTATTTTCAGACCTTCGGTAATGGTCGAGGACTAAATTTTCAGAAAGGTGAACCTGCTTTCTACTACGAATCTAAACACGCCCAGGCACTATTTAGACAAATGATTGAAGAGGCGGAAGTTGATTTGTTGATCAACGTACACTTAGTAAATACTACCACGACTGATAATCGCATTCAACAGATACAACTGAGTAGTGGACAGCTTTACACAGCTAAATACTTTGCTGACTGTAGTTACGAGGGCGATCTAATGGCGCAGACGGGTGTTTCTTATACCTTTGGCCGGGAGCCCATCAGTCAATACGAAGAGTCGCTGGCCGGTGTACGCCTGATTGACGATACGCTGTCTGCCCGTACAGTGGATAATCAAGGCAATTTACTTCCGTTTTTTAATCGCTACGATACGCTGATAACAGGCAGTGGTGACGACCGGGTAATGAACTACAATTTTCGGCCAATCATGACGAAGGTAGACAGCAACCAAGTAGCTATCTACCGCCCACAAAATTACGACTCAACCCGATTCAACTTTCTAGCAGACTATTTAATAAGCGAGCCAGAAACTAAACTGAACCAGCTAATCGGAGTGTACCCTCGGGGTAACCGCAAGTTTGAATTTAATAATCAGCAGAAGTCATTAGTTTCTTTAGGTATGTTCGGTGCCAACCGGGGCTATACCGATGGCGATTGGACTACCCGCGAACGTATCTACCAAACCCATAAAGATTGGACATTAGGATTCTTGTACTTTCTGACCAGCGACCCCCGGGTGCCTGAGTCTCTTAAAGCCGAGACCCAGGAATATGGCTACGCCGCCGACGAGTTTGTGAATAACAATCATTTTCCCTATTACCTGTACGTCCGAGAGGGGCGGCGAATGATCGGCCCGGAGGTACATACCCAACATGATGTGTTTGGCAACCGGCAGAAAAAGGAATCCGTCCTGCTAGGTTCCCACTGGGTAGATAGCCACCACGTGCAACGCATAGCCTTATCGGATAGTACCTTCACCAATGAAGGGCGTATCTGGGAAATAACGCTGCTACCTTTTGAAGTATCGTATCGGGTGTTAACGCCTAAAAGGGAAGAATGCGAAAACCTGCTGGTACCCGTATGTGCCTCGTTTAGCCATGTTGCCTTTTGTACTTATCGTCTAGAGTCTACCTGGATGCAGGCCGGGCACGTTGCCGGAATTGCTCTATCTCTTGCTCTTGAAGATGGTATTCCTGTGCAAGACGTAGACGTGCCTCGTTTGCAGAAGATGCTTCAGAAGGAGAAAATGATTATTGAAGCCGATAGCATTCGCGATTATACCGATTACGATTGGTTAGAGGGGCATCATCGCTACGGCGACATGTATCAGCGGATGTACGAAGAATACGGAGTAGATGTAACATCACTTTAAATCAAGAGAATAGTTTTGAACGAAATAAATCTACGCGTAATGCTAATTATTGAAAGCAGATGCCAACCGACACATATAATACAGAAACCATAAAGTATACTACCGAATAATTAAAAAAACAATTTTATTGTAACGATGAAAAAAGCTAAGAATAAGATAGTAATGATATTGATGCTGGCATTCAGCATCAATGGGTTTGCCCAGGAAGATGAATTCTATCACGATCTGTACGACTCCATGCATGATAGCCCCATGCAGCAAAAGTTCAGGAAACTGGCACCCGTACCTTACGGTGTCGTATTCCTTCCCTGGGCGGGCATGACTGAGGATGATATGAGAAAACACTTTCGTATGATGAAGGAGCTGGGATTTACCAATCTCAAGCAAACGATGGGCACCAAAGCGTGGCCTCGGGAAAAAATCCTCAGTGTAGCCTTGGAGGAAGGCGTCATCCCTTTTTGGTACGGTGAAGGCGGCTGGGAAGATATTACCCCTACATTACTAAAAAAGGTGGGTCTACCCGAAGACATGGAGGTAAAAGAAGCCCGCATCCATCCCAAAATGATTGAATATCAGAATACGGTACTGGCCAAGCACCTTTCTACCTGGAAAGACCCACTGCCCGGACAGGATGATTTTAAACGCTACGACCATAAGCCCGATATGTATCTGCGTTCAACAGATTTGCCTTTGTTCAAAAAGTGGGTGCAGGAGAAGTACGAAACCGTAGAAGAGTTGTCAGCCGCATGGAACCTAGCCGAGGTGGGAATCCCGGGTGACCCGTACGAGAGTTGGGAGGCGTTTGAAGAAGATGATATCGTAAAGTATTTTCCGGATAAGGAGTACGTAATCGTTCCAAAAAACGGCCGGGAGTACGGGAAAGTAAGAGATATCCTGCGCTTCAAAGCCGATATGTACCTGGAAAATGTGAAGTTTTTCAAGCAAAACGTGTACCCCGAGCAACCCCAGCGGGCGGGGGGCGAAATGGGACTGTTTCTTCCCTTCGCCTCTCGTGCCACCGATATGGAAGGTATTGCTGAGACGATGGCCGAAAGAGGGTCTTTTTACCCGTCCATCCATTTGGCCTGGCACTACGAAGAGGTGCAATACGAGGTAGCCCGGTGCATATACATGCAGTCATCCATAGCCACCGATTGGTTCAAAGGCGGCTGGGCCTCTACCTGGGAAAGTACCGGAGGACCTCAGCAACTTTCAGGGGGCAAAGGCTGGAATATTTTGTCACAATTTGAGACACCCGGCTTCACAGTAGACGAAGGTACTATGACGCAACTACTACTCTCGTATATGGCGGGTGGTTTCAAAGGTGCTGGCTTGTGGTCTTGGAACTACCGAAATGCCGGATGGGAATCGGGTGAATACGCCCTACTCAACCGTCAGCTGGAACCCGGCCCCCGAGCCATTCGTGCGGGTAAAATAGCCAAGGCTGCCGACAAGTACCGTGATGAAATCTGGGCGGCCCATAAAGAGCCCTACGTAGGGGTATTGGTCAATTGGGACAATGAAGCGATCTGGTCGGCAGTATCTGGGCCGGGCCGTACGCACTTTAAGCATTATCCCATCAAAGCTCGAATAGGCATAAGCCGCGCCCTGATCAATGCCAATGTGCCGTGGGAGCATGTGACCCCGATTGATTTGGAAAAAGGCTTGGGCAAACGGTACAAAGTAATCTACCTACCTGCCCAAAGCGCAATCAATGATGAGCTGTTCCCCATATTGGAGCAGTATGTAAAAGATGGTGGTCGCCTCGTACTGGATGCGCCTGGTGCCTGGTGGGACGCCCAGGGACGGGTGCTTAAGACCGGAAAAGGAACCCCCTTTGAAAAGCTTTTTGGGGCTTCCGTAGCCGATATGCAGTATTCTAACAACGTCCCTCAGCACATTAATGATCACAAACTGGATGGTTTTGTCTTTGATATTGATGAAACTTCGGCCACGGTCGTTGAGCGTTTCAAATTGGGCAAGCCTGCTGTGACGGAACATAAATACGGTAAAGGCACGGCGGTACTCATTGCTACCGATGCTAGTTTTGCGATGAATGAACCCGGTAACGACTTCATGGAAAACTGGACGATAGCGCATACGTTAGGCGGGTTGGAATCACCTTACGCTTGCGAAGATGCTATTGTGTACCGCATCGCTGCACCAGAGGCAGACCACTACTTTTTCATCAATGATGATGAGGCGAAAGAGGTGACGTTAAACTTTCGCGACTACTCGTACAAAAGTGTCGTTGCCCCGATCTTGGGTGAGACCCTAGAGCTAGGTGATAAAATTGCCCTAGAGGCATACAGTGGGCAGTGGCTGCGTTTTGAGAAGTAATAATGCTTTGGAGCCATAGGAAATTACAGATTCCCGAAACGCAACTAGCTACGCCATCATGCTCATCAGTTAACCAAACTAGGTTTAGAGTTGCTTTTGTAAACAGCACCCCTAAAGTCAAATTCAAACCCTGATAAATTAAGGCCTAAAACCTCAATATGAGAGAAGCTCCTTCGCGTTTTCGTAAGCGATATTTGACGGGTTGTTGCCGCCCAGCATTTTGGCAATCTCTTCCACACGCTCTTTTTCTGATAGGCGTCGGATATTAGAAACCGACTTCTCGGAGCTATTATCTTTGTACACGAAGTAGTGAGCATCTCCTTTGGCGGCAACCTGGGGTAGATGGCTGATAGCAATCACTTGGTGCTTATTAGCCATCTCCTTCATCATGTTTACCATCTTAATGGCAATCTCCCCCGAAACCCCGGTATCAATCTCATCAAAAATAATGGTTGGTAGCGATGTTTTACGGGCTAAAATATATTTGATACAGAACATCAATCGGGAAAACTCCCCACCTGATGCTACTCCGCGTAGTTCCTGAGGAGCAATCCCTTTATTGGCACTAAACAATATCATAATTTCATCGGTACCCGTATCAGTAGGCTCAGTTTCTTGCCGTTCAATGGCTACCATTGCATCTGGAATACCTAAATTTCTGAGCAGTCTGGTTAACTCCTTAGCCAAAGGAGCAAATATTGCCTGGCGCGATTTGGTTAGCTTCTCAGCTGCTTCTTGCATTTCACGATGAGAAACGTGATGTACTTGTTTCAGACGATCGATTTCTTCATCCAAATTACTTACTTGGTCTACCTTCTCTTCCAGTTCCTGTTGCAACTGCAAAAGTTCAGTTACTGAGCTTCGTTGATGTTTCTGCTGAAGTTTGTACAGAAGATCAAGTCGCTCGCGGGTAGCCTCTACTTTTTCCGGATCGAAGTCTATCTTTAGAGCTTCGATTTCTACCTCGCCACTAACATCTCGTAATTCAATGAGGCAGCTTTCAATCCGCTGGTAGATCGCTTCGTAAGCCGGTGAAAAGCCAGTGATCCTAGTAACCGCTTGCTTCATCTGAGTTAAGAGTTGATCTACCGAAACGTCTTCGCCACAGCACAGCAACTGAATAGTTTGTAGCTGCTCCTGAATGTGGCCAGCATTTTCCATCACCTGTATCGTTTCTTCCAACCTCTCCTGTTCACCGTCTTGCAGTGTTGCTCGATGTAACTCTTCCAATAAGAAGCGATTATAATCATCTTCTTGACGGAGACGCGAAGCTTCAGTTCTTACTCGCTCAAATTCCTGCTTGGCTCGGCGGTACTGTTGATACTTCTTAAAGTATGCTTTCCGTTTTTTCTCATTAACAGCGTAAGCATCAATTACCTCGCGTTGGTACGAGTTGTCCCCTAATAAAAGCGTATCATGCTGGCTATGAATATCAACCAATAGGTGACCAATGCCCCGCATAGTTTCTAGCCTCACCGGAGTATCATTTACAAATGCCCGCGACTTACCGCTGGGGCTAATTTCTCGACGGAGAATGCAAATCGGATCATAGTCTAGCTCTTCCTGATCAAAAATGGACTCGAGACTAAACTTATTAATCGTGAATACACCTTCAATAATGCATTTCCGATCTTCAGAATACAGAGAGCGAGTATCAGCGCGATTTCCAAGTAATAATCCAATTGCTCCGAGCATGATAGACTTTCCAGCTCCGGTTTCGCCCGTAATCATATTAAGCTCATCAGAAGGCCGCATTTCAAGCTCCTGAAGGAGTGCATAATTTTTTATGGTAAGACTTTGCAGCATACATTGCTATTTAACTATCGCTATCTGACCGGTTTTGAAAAAAGGTAAAGGTACAACAGCAAATTGCGAAACTTGGTTTAAGAACATGGAAGATATTCTGATGCCAGCACCTCATTCTTAACTAAGTATCAGTATACAAAATTAAAGAATAAAATTCTTACGATAAGAATAAAGTATATAAATTTTATGAGAAGATTGTTCTGACTTACTGAATGATGACCTGATACTTATCAGTTTCGGAGGGATTAATGGCTACAAGCGTATTGTACGCTGCTCGTCGGTCAGCGGGATCGCCTTTGGTGAAAACGCTAATTAACTCATCGTTTTTAGCATCAAAAAAGGAGATGATGGCAATTGCTTGAGGAAAAAGTTTGCTGACTTCCTCCATGCCTTGCAAAGCTTCCAAAATATTGCTCCGTCCCTCATCTTCTTCATCAGCAAAAATATCTAAACCCTGACGGTGATACTGATAAAGTCCCTCCCGAATTGGAATCATCTGAGGGTTAATCATATTTTCTACTAGCCAATAGCGGTTTCGGCGGTTCCCCCCGAACTGATCCCAGCCGCCCCCTTGTTGTTGGGCGTTTACCACAATTTGTTGCGCTAGCTCAAAGTAGGGTTGGCCCCCCAGATTGCTGAATGAATCATAGTCCATTCCTAAAACAATGTAAGCATAGAAGGAGAGTAAGCTGGTGATATTATCGGTGAAGGCATTGGGGTTGAAAATAAGGGGTTGGTCTTCAGCATAGCGAAAATTCCAGTTCCTATCAGCAAAATTAAATACCAAAGACTCATAATTAGAGCCAAATACCGGTCGGGAAGATTGAATTTGCACCGTCGCAGTAAAATCAGTTACCGAGGGCATGTCCTCAATAGTAATGATGAAGTTACAGTTAATCCGCTCCTCTGAAGCATAGCTATCTTCAGTCCATCTACGATTGTTCAGGAACTGGGCGAATGCTGTTTCCATATCGTCCACCACCCGGTCGGCCGAAGCGGGCAAATTTTGTCCGCTCACTCGTACGGTAGCGTTTAGTTCTTGCGCTAAACTAGCCGTGTTGCATAGAATGATAAGAACGATCAATAAGCTACTATACTTCATATTGTTCAATAAAATTCCAAATATCACGGGCTACGTCTGCTTTATCTTTCAAATTGAATTTGAGAATATCGGTATTTTTCCGATTTAGTAAAGAAACCTGATTGGTGTCGTGACCAAACCCTGCGCCAGCGTCATTTAGTGAGTTGAGAACAACAATATCTAAGTTTTTCTTTTTTAGCTTTTGATAGGCATGGGTAATTTCATTGTTAGTTTCCAACGCAAATCCTATTAAAATCTGCCCCTCTGTTTTGCGCTTACCCAATGTCTGGGCTATATCAGGATTCTTTCTTAAGGTTAACGTTAGTGTATCGTCTTTCTTTTTGATTTTTTGAGAATATTTTTGCGTTGGTGCGTAATCCGATACGGCAGCCGCAAAAATTGAAATATTAGTCTTACTGAATCGTTCTTGAGCCGCTTCTATCATTTCCTCGGCAGTAGTCACCGAAGTTACGGTTATTGCCGAATGATTAATTTCTAAGCTCACCGGACCGCTAATAAGCTCTACCTGCGCTCCTCGCTGAGCCGCTTCATCAGCCAAAGCGTAACCCATTTTGCCCGAAGAGGCATTGGTTAGATACCGAACCGGATCGATTGGTTCTTGGGTTGGCCCCGCAGTAATCAATACTTTCTTACCTTGCAGTGACTGCGAATGCTCAAAAAACGCTGATAACTTCTGAATAATATGCTCTGGTTCGGCCAGCCGACCTACTCCCGAGAGGCCACTGGCTAATTCGCCTTCTTCCGCATCAACAATAGTGTTACCGTAGGAGGTTAATTTTTTCAGGTTAGTTTGCACCGAAGGATGCTGATACATATCTAAATCCATAGCGGGAGCCACCCAAACTGGACAGCGGGCCGAGAGATAAACTGCCGTCAGCAGATCATCACAGTGACCGGAAGCAAATTTAGCCAGCGTATGAGCACTGATGGGGGCTATTAAGAGCAGGTCAGCCCATAATCCCAAATCTACGTGGTTATTCCACTGTCCGGTGGAAAGATCGGGGGAAAACTGGGAAAGTACTGGGCGTTTGGAAAGTGTGGCTAAGGTAAGCGGGGTAATGAATTCTTGAGCCGCTTTGGTCATGATAACCTGCACCTCGGCTTTCTCTTTCACTAGTAGTCGAACCAAAAAAGCAGCTTTATAGGCTGCTATACTTCCACAAACTCCCAGAATAATTTTCTTTCCCTGTAGTGACAAGGTATTATCCTTCGGTATCTTCTACCCGACGATACATGATTTCTTCATTGATAAACTCATCGGTAGACAAGATAGTAGGCTTGGGCATTCTTTCGTAGAATTTAGAAATCTCTATCTGCTCGCGGTTTTCGAATACTTCCTCTAAATTATCAACGGTAGTAGCGAATTCAGCCAGCTTGCCGTTTAGCTCTTCTTTTAGATTCACCGAAATTTGGCGAGCTCGCTTAGAAATGACAACGACCGATTCGTAAAGATTTCCAGTGGGAGCGGCTAATTTATCAGTATCGTGAGTAACGATAGAGGAGTTTACGTTGGGTTTCTTAATCATTATAATAAAAATTAACTGTTATTACTTGCCTTTTGGACTTTAGTCAGACAAGATTCGTAGATGGACTCAGCCCGTCCGACGAACTCGCTCTGTGGATATTTATCAATGAAGTTTTGACAATACTCAATAGTGGTATAGTAACGATCTTTTTGTTTGGAAACAATACTTTGCTCGGCCAACTGGTACTGAGCGGCCAGCTTAAAGTAACTCGCTTCTTCGTTCAGGTCAGAATCTGGATAATCCTTCTGAAAATTGTCTAAGGCGATAATTGCGGCTTCGTATCGTCTTAAATCGTAGTATTGAGTAGCGTTCTTAAAGGCCTTGATTTCCAGCTTCTCCTGAAGTTCGTCTAGAATTGTTTCCGCCCGATCCTTATAATCGCTGTAAGGATGACGGTTGATGAAACGTTGCATGGCATCAATGGCCTCTTTCGTGCTACTCTGCTCCAAGCTAGGGTCGGGAGACTCCAGATAAAGTGAATAGGCGTGCATAAACATAGACTCCTGTGCCCTATCACTTCGAGAATATGTTTCGTAAAACTCTTTAAAATAATGGGCACTCAAAATATACTTCTGCTCGTAGTAGTGAGCATAAGCATAATAAAACTGAGCTTCTTCCGCTTTTTGTGTACCGCGGATGATCGGTAGAACATTTTCTAGCAGTACAGTAGCTCGATAGTAGTCCTTATCTTCGTAATACTTTAAAGCAGCTTCGTACTGCTCTTCCCAGCTACCTTTCTTTAGCAAACCGCGATACTCGCTACAACTAAAAGAAAGAGCACTAAGCAATAAAAAAACAGTAATATATCGTTTCAAATCGGCGTTTTTTCTAAAGTGCAAAGATAGAGCCTTGTTGCACCAATTGCAACTACCTCATTCATCAACAAGTTCCGGATACGCTATAAACGATGGGAATAAGTCGCTTATTTTCTAATGACAAACTTTTTCGTTGTCACGCCCTTACCATTGAGCTGTAACGTGTAGAAATAAATGCCATTAGGAAGCTGGTCGGTTGAAATTTTGAGATTGGTTTCAGCTTGATCAAGCTGAAGGTTCAGCACTCGGTCGCCTAGAATATTGTGTACACTAATGGTAGCGGCTTGTGACAGGTTGTGTAAGGCGTAATCAATAGAAGCCGTATTTGATACAGGGTTAGGGTAAACCTTGCTAATCTGTAAAGCCTCGTTTGCGAACAGAATTCCGTTTGGAAAATCATCTTTAACGTGGTAACGAAAACGCTCTGTCAGTGATTCTGACGGATTTTCTATATCATAAAAGGTAACCGATAGCTCTCTAGTGAGTTCATCGTACCCCGCGTTGAAATGAATACGTACATCGCGTAGTACTTCACCCGGATGTAGCGTAGTAACTTCCAGAGCGTCAAATTGAGAAAAGCATTCTTCACCAATACAAATAGATGATATTAGATCACTCTTATGGAAAGGGTCATTTAGCTTTACCCCAAGTCGCATGAGGTGGTCGCTATTATTTCTTACTTTTAACTCGGTTTCAACCGTGTTTCCAGTAGCTATTGATTCCTCTAGAATAGGGTCCAATAGCGCAATACTCTGACCAAACGCCAGCGCAGAAAAGAAGGGTGAAAACAATATGAGTAAAAGTAACCGCAATGAACGTTGTTATTCTTTCAATATTTTATAAAAGTAACTGATTTTTTCTCTCATAAACAACTAAAGTCTCAAGATTTGTTACACATCTTACAATCTGATTAAGAAGTATTTCTG
>JGI12210J13797_10587623_pt1 | contig 18549 bp, 12 predicted proteins | sample ElkSlonscriptome_3_FD_13797 | JGI IMG/M metagenome (IMG submission 13797)
CGGAAATCCCGGCCCTGGGGGCTGGGGCACGGTCATCTACTTTGATGGCGATCGCCGCCATGAGGTTGGGGGGGGTGAGGCCAACACGACAAATAACCGGATGGAAATTCAGGCCGCCATCGCCGCTTTGGAGCTGCTAGCGACACTAGAGCAGCGGAATCCACCGACCCTATACACCGACAGCCAGTATGTCCAGAACGGCATCACCAAGTGGATCCATGGCTGGAAGAAAAAAGGCTGGAAGACCGCAAGCGGCAAAGCTGTGCTCAATCAAGACCTGTGGGAGACCCTAGACGACCTGCACCAACGGGTGAATGCCCAGCTCTCCGCACCGCTGCGCTGGGCCTACGTCCGGGGGCATTCCGGCAATGTAGGTAACGACCGCTGCGATGCGATCGCCCGCGCCTTTGCGACAGACCAGCAGCCCAAGCTAGTCCAGTCTCCCGAGCTGCTGACCCCGACGACGCCCCTGGACCAGTCTCCGGCTATCGCCCCATCTGAACAAATGGTCTTATCCCCCACCGGCGATACCCCCATAGCGTCAGCGCCCCAGCCCTCAAAGCAGCCTCCCGCCGATGCGATGTCGTCACAAGCCCAGCTGGTGTCAACCATTGAGAGCATATTGGCGAAGCTCCACGCAGCAGACGAGCTAGCCCAAAAAGGATACTTGATCACCTCTGCTGAGCTGGCCGTGCTCACAGACTTATCGGAAACTACAATTAATGGCTTCAAATCCAGCTGGACTTGGCGAAACTGGAAAGTCTCCCAGATCCGCCAGCGCAGTGATCCCCTGCAGCCTGAGAAAGATCAGCTTTTTTGGCAGCTCAGCCGTACAGATTAAGAGAATCTAAAGGCAAAACCTTAGGAAAACAAGTGCCAAGTGACGCCAGCTCTTCCCTTGCTCGATGTTGGGAAGAACACAGGACATGGCAAAATGAAGTGAAATCTAAGGCCTGAGCTGCGAGTGATCGACCCGACGCCACCCACTACCGACAGCCAATGCTGTCTCGATCTCACAGCAGATCACTCCCATGGTCTAGATCACTTCTGTAGCCGAGATATAAAGCCCACTGAGTTGGTCCATTAAGTTCGTCCATTGAGTTCGTCCATGGCGAACATTTGCGCTACATCTAGAATGCTTGTGGAAATTATGCGGCATATCTAGTAGGCTAGAGAATCCATAGCTTGCCCAATGCATTGGCTTATTGCGACCCCGGCGTGGTGGGTTTCTGTATCACCAGGGCATTTTCGTGACAATCAATATCCCGATCACAACGACAACAGCAGCATGGCGCTTCCTAGAGTCACGCCTTTTGAACAACAACGTCCTCGCGGTGAGCAGAGTTTGGGTATGACAAACGTCAAAACCGTCTCAGACAACTTTTGGAATCAAGTTTTAGATCGGCTCCAGCTTCAGCTGAGTCGGCCTACGTTTGAAACCTGGATCAAAACAGCAACCGTGGAGCAGCTCGATGACAATACGCTAGTTCTGCAAACCCGGAATCCTTTTGCCCGCAGCTGGATACAAAAATACTACCTCAACGCCATTGAAGATGTGGTTCACGATATCCTGGGGCGACGCGTTGAGATCCAGGTCTTTGTTCGGCCTGATGGTGATATCTTCGACTCTGACACCGCAGTTGAGGATCCAGCTGAGGACATCGCAACCGTTGAGCTCGTCGACACAGCCCCGCCGCCGTCAAAACCGACCAGCCAAGCCAACTCACTCAACCCCCGCTACATTTTCTCGCGATTCGTGGTTGGGGCCAATAGCCGCATGGCCCATGCAGCAGCCTTGGCCGTGGCAGAATCACCTGGGCGGGAGTTCAATCCTCTGTTTCTATGTGGCGGCGTTGGTTTGGGCAAGACCCATTTGATGCAGGCGGTCGGGCATTACCGCAGCGAAATTGAGGGCAATGCTCGGATCACCTACGTCTCATCCGAAAAGTTCACCAACGATCTGATCACCGCCATTCGCAAAGACAGCATGCAGAACTTCCGGGAGCAATACCGGGCAACGGACCTGCTGCTGGTGGACGATATTCAGTTCATTGAAGGCAAAGAATACACCCAAGAGGAATTTTTCCACACCTTCAATGCCCTGCATGAGGCTGGCAAGCAGGTCGTGTTGGCATCCGATCGTCCGCCCAATCAGATTCCTCGCCTGCAGGAGCGGCTCTGCTCTCGCTTTTCCATGGGGCTGATTGCCGATATTCAATCCCCTGACCTTGAAACTCGCATGGCAATTCTGCAAAAGAAGGCAGAATATGACAATATGCGCCTGCCTCGGGAAGTGATTGAATACATCGCCACTCGATACACTTCAAACATTCGGGAACTGGAAGGGGCGCTGATTCGCGCTGTCGCCTACATTTCAATTTCTGGGTTACCCATGACGGTGGACAATATCGCTGCTGTGATTGACTCCCCTGCTGAGCAGGTGGAAGTCACCCCGGATGCCATTTTGACTTGTGTCGCCGAAGCCCTTGATGTGTCCGTCGAAGACATCAAGAGCAACTCTCGCCGTCGTGAAATCAGCACCGCAAGGCAGATTGGCATGTATCTGATGCGAAAGCGCACTGACCTTAGCTTGCCCAAAATTGGCGAGGTCTTTGGGGGCAAAGATCACACAACCGTGATGTATAGCTGCGATAAGATTACTAAAAAGCTGGAGAAGAGCACAGACCTCAGCCGTACGATTCGCCAGATCAGCGATCGCCTCCGGGGAGGTTAGTCCCAGTTGAATATGCGTCTACGGCAGCAACTCTGGCCCGTAAATCATCGTCTAGGATAAGACCTGCACGATGATTTTTGTCCATTTCGTTGCGCCTTCGCGTTAGTGGCAGCATGGCACCTCCTAGTCCCGAGACGAATCGCGATCGCGAATCGACCATACGGCAGCGGTGGCTAGTTCGCAGCGGCGCGGCGATCGCAGCAGCAGCCGTCGTGACTGCTTTAGGGGGCTGGGGGATACAGCGCTGGGTCAATTCCCGTCTGGTGCCCCAAATTGAGCGTTCCATCACCACCGTTCTGGGTCGGCCTTTGATGCTAGGTGAGGTGCAGCGCGTGTCTCCCGTCAGCGTCCGCTTTGGTCCTACCCAGCTGCCGCCAACAGCAGCAGATTTTGACCAAGTTGACGCTGAGGCAGTGCAGGTTAGCTTCAATCCCCTGGAGGCGCTGACTTGGGGATGGTCTGAGACCGGCATTGAAAAGCCATCGCTTCGGTTTACCGTTACCCTCATTGAACCCCGAGCTGTGATCGATCAGTCCTCGGAGGGCTGGATCACAACTAAAATCACAGCCCAAGAGCCTGGCTGGATTGAACTGACGTTGGAGACGATTCGCATCGAATCCGGCCGCGTTGTTCTTATGCCCTATCCCGGCTCCCAGAACGCTCTTGAGCGGCAGCAGGCCGTCGTCACCGACCGAATAGCCCAGGGCAAGCTGGCTCCTCAGCCAGACGACCCCTGGATCACCCTGGACACCAGCGGCTGGGGACGAATGGCGGATGACCGCATCGAGTTCGAGATGATAGGGAGCCCTGCCCTAGATAATTCCGCAGCAGCGCTGACCCAAAGCCGCTCGCCAGGCACCATCGCTATCGACGGGGAAGCAGATCTCACCCAAGACCGGCGAGCCAACGTTGTGGTGCAGACGGAGAATTTGGATCTGTCGCCGTTGCCTCTCCTGTGGCCGACAGCCCTTCCCCTCGACCACATTTCCGGTCGTCTCAGCAGCAATCTTCAGATTCAGCTGCGGGAGAATCCGGCGGAAGAGCCCATTGCTCTCAACGGTACGGCCCGTCTAGAAGGCGTCGGATTTGACTACAAGCTATTGAATGAATCTGTAACGGCAGGACGGGCTCGCCTGAGGTTTGAGGAGCAGCGTATCACTGTCGAATCTGCATCGGCCCAAATCGGAGCCATACCGCTGTCCTTGTTGGGCACCGTTCACCTCCGCAACGGGTACGATCTCACGGCTGAAACGGCAGAGGTTGGGCTGCCACAGCTGCTGTCAATCTTGGATGTTGAGGCCCCGGTTCCAGTTGAGGGCCAGCTCGCTGCTATTGTGCAAATCACCGGCGATATCGCAGCGCCGATGGCATCGGGCATGGTCCAGGCCGACAATCTTCAGGTCGACCAGCTCAACCTCGGCACAGCGCGGGCTCGCTGGTCCACTGAATCTCCGATCACCGCCACAGATAAGGCGCAGGCCATCACCCTCAATGCGGTTGAAGTTTTCCCCACCGCTGGGGGGGCGCTGTTGGGCAGCGGTCGACTGCAGCTAGGACAGCCACAGTTGGAGCAGCAGCCGATTATAGACTTGGCGCTGCAGGCCGATGACCTACCCGGAGATACAATACTCCAGCCCTATTCGGCGGAAGCGGCATCTGTGCTGGGCCTTGGTCGCGTCAATGCCAGTGTCCAGATTGGCGGGGCGCTGAATCAGCTCGAGGGTCGCGCGTCGTGGGACGCAGAGGGTCAATTTCCGGCCCGAGGAACCTTGACCTGGGACGGAACTCAGCTGTTTGCCCGCGACACAACGGTACAGGTCGGGGCCGGGCAGGTCACGGTGGAAGGCGATGTCAACCTGGAGCAGCAGCAGTGGCAGGCGGTTGTGCAAGGAGAGCGCCTTGCCCTGGCCCAGCTTCCTCTTCCTGACGGCACCCTAGAGCGCCTGGGGAAGCTCAGCCAAAGTCCGTTGGGTGTGGCGACAGGGGCTCCGGGGCGATCTAGTGAGCCTTTTGACACCATTATCAATGGCGCAGTCACCGTTGCCGGGACGTTCCAATCGCGAACAGCAAATGACCTCACTGCTGAAGGACTGCTGCGCTTATCCAATGCCCCCGGGCTAGAGCAGCCGCTGCGGATCCAGTTTAGCTGGTCAGGGCAACAGCTGACGATTCAGGAGGCGATCGCCCCTGATCTACGGGTTGCCGGACAGCTAGACATTCCGTTTGATGGTTGGCGGCCTACCCTCCAGCGCTTTGCTCTCGATATTGCCTACGATAACTATGACTTGGCCAGAGTCGCGCCCTTTTCCAAGGCGCTGCAGCTTCAGGGTGTCGCTAACTTTGCTGGCCGACTGTCCGGAACGCCCAGCGCCGTCAGCCTTGAGGGCCAGAGCCAGATTGACGATTTGATCGTCAACGATATTGATTTCGGGTCTGTTTCAGGGCCAGTTGAGATATCCCCCAGCGGTAGCCAAATTGCCCTCAGCGGCTCAAGCAGCGCTATTGCGGCCACCTTAGACGGGCAGCAGCAGCCCGTAGCCTTTCGGGTTCAGCAGGGAGAGACCCAAGTTGAGGGCAACCGGGAGGGCGATCGCCTCACGGCAGCGGTGCTCAATTTCCCTCTGACGGCCCTGGGCCTCAAGCCTGCTGGAGGTCTGGGAGGTCTGGGAGGGACCCTCAGCGGTGATGTGACCGCCGATTGGCCATCGCTTCAAAGCTCATTTTCACCCAACTGGCGCACAGCCTTAGAACGGCTCAATGCCACAGGAAACATCGTTGTTGATGCCCCTCGGCTGGGCTACATCACAGGACATCAAGTTCAGGGGCAGGTCAAAATTGCCGATGGAATCTTGCGCCTGCAGGACGGGGCACTCTCTTTGGGGCAGAGCCGCTACGGCATCAGCGGTGACCTGGCAATTGCGCCCGAGCTGATGGCCCGAGGCACCATTGTTGCAGAGCAGGGATATATCCAAGATCTGCTGCTGGCGCTGCAAATTTTTGACCTAAGGGACTTCGCCCAAGGCTTTGCGGCGCGTCAGTTTGGCACGCTCAGCGATATCGCCCCCCGCACCATTGGCGCTGGGAATTTGTCGTTGCAGCAGCGGCTGCAGCGCTATGCCGAAATTCAGGCCATACAGCAGCAGCAAATTGAAACTGCTGACGCTGTCAGAATTCCGCCGCTGGCCCAGCTAGACGGCGATTTCTCGGGCAGCATCGATGTCGCCTTCAGCAACCGCGAGTTTACAGCAGACTTCGATTTAATCGGTGACGGGTGGCGCTGGGGCTCCTACGATGAGCCAAATCAGATCATTGCCAAGGGCAGCATTGGTGACGGCACCCTGACGCTGCTGCCGCTGAGGTTCACATCGGGCGACACCCAGCTCAACTTCGCTGGCACTCTTGGCAACACCGACGAGGCCCTCGGGCAGCTTCGGGCCGAGAATATATCTTCTGCATTTTTAGAATCGTTTTTCAAGCTGCCCCTAGATATCGATGGCGATCTCAACGCCACAGCGACTCTGTCGGGGAGCATCACTAACCCGCGAGCGCGGGGAGAAATCAACTTAGCCGATGCGGCCCTCAATGACACCGAGGTCGAAGCCGCTACAGCCCGCTTTAGCTACAGCGATGCCCGCCTCAATCTCATCGGTCAAATGGGGCTAGCGGGGGCCGATCCCCTACGGATTGTTGGCAGCATTCCCTATCGTCTCCCCCAGGCCACTGTCGATCCGGCAGACAACCGACTTAGCCTCAACGTTGAGCTCGAAAATGATGGTCTAGCGTTACTCAACGTTGTTAACAATCAAGTGCGATGGGAAGGCGGTACAGGCAGCGTCACCCTCGATATCGGCGGCACCTTGGAGCAAACGTCTGAGGGCCTCAACGTTCAGCCTTTAGCCCGTGGTATGGCCACCTTTGATGATGCCACCTTCTCGGCAAAGGTGCTGCCTGGACAGCTGACGGGGGTTACGGGAGACATTCAGTTCATCAGCGATCGCATTCAAGTGGACAACCTTCAGGGACGCTTTAGCGATGGTCAAGTCCAGGCCCAGGGCACGATTCCTTTGGCAACATCAGAGACCTCTGAGACCGATGGCAATGGCCCCCCGCTCAAGGTAGATCTGACAGATTTAGCGATCAACCTCAAAGGACTGTACAACGGTAAGGCCGATGGACGGATTCAGGTCACCGGAGCGGCCCTAGCCCCCAAACTGCGTGGAGAAATTTTCCTTTCTGAAGGACGGATCTCTCTGCCCGATGCCAATCCAATTGATGCGACATTGCCCCCCGAGAGGCCAACCATCGCTATTTTTAGGCCACCACAGCTAGATGAATTGCGGGTCGTCCTCAGCGATCGCCTCTTGGTCACTCGAGCGCCACTGCTCAACTTCGTCGCCCGGGGAGATGTGGAGGTGAGTGGCCCCCTCAACAACATTCAAAATCTGCGTCCCGTAGGCACCATTCGTCTGCGCAGCGGCCAAGTCAACCTGTTGACATCCCAGTTCAACCTTGACCGCCGGTACGATAATATTGCCCGCTTCCTAGGCAGCACTGATCCCGTTTTAGATGTGCGCTTAGAAACCTCTGTCTTTGAACAAACCCGCCAGATTCCCCGCGCCAGAGACCCCTTTGCCGCAGCCGAAGTGGTGGAATTGCCCAACCAAAGCCTCAGCGCATTACAGACCGTGCAAATTAGGGCGGCTGTCCAGGGGCCAGCTAGTCAGCTGTTCAGCAATATTGAGCTGAGCAGCAGCCCCAGTCGCAGTGATGCTGAAATTCTTGCGCTGATAGGCGGCATCGGCGGGACCGGAGCCAGCAGCGACGCTGCCCTCGCCCTAGCGGGATCGGCCCTCTTCACCAGCATCCAAACCTTGATCAGCAACACCTTGGGTATCACGAATTTGCGCCTGTTCCCCGCCGTGATCACAGAAGACGAGCGGGAAGAGCGGGGGTCTGATGATATTGACCCGACCTTGGGCTTAGCCGCTGAGCTTGGCGTTGATCTCACAGACAAACTATCGGTTTCAGCGCTGCAGCTGCTCACCGTACGTGAGCCTACCCAGTTCGGGCTGCGCTACACCATCAATGACGACCTGCAGCTGCGCGGCTCTACAAACTTTTCTGACGAAAGCCGGATTGTGGTTGAATTTAGCCGTCGATTTTAAGACTGTCGATTTTAAGACTGTCGATTCTAAGACTGAGCTTGCTTCAGCCGCTTACGCATTTCCTTTTGCAGAGCCTTAGCATCATCATAATCAGGCTTGATCTCAATTGCCCGTTCAACCGAACTCACCGCCTCCTCAAAACGCTGCAAGTCCCAGAGGGCAGCGCCTCGGTTATTCCAGGCCTCTGGATGATCGGGCTGAGCGGCGATCGCCTGGTTGAAGGCGTCCAAAGCGGCCTGAGACCGCTGCAGCGACAACAGCGCTGTCCCCCGGTTGGTAAGAATATCGGCATCGCTGGGGGCCTGAGCGAGAGCCTGGTCAAATAGGGCAAGGGCCGCCTCAGGTCGTGCTTGCAGCTGTAGGGCATAGCCTTTACTGGAGAGCGCGTCGGGATTGTTGGGGTCTAGGGCCAATGCTTGATCACAGGCGGCAATAGCGGCCTCGGGCTGCTGGGAGCGGTTCAGGCTATAGCATTTGCCCCAATAGGCCTCTGCCGAACTCGCATCAGCGGCGATCGCCTGATCGTAAACGGCGATCGCCTGGCCATAGCTTTCCTGCTGTCGCAGCATATCGGCCTCTTGCAGGGCTGCATTTGCGGCCTGGCCGGCAGGCGGAGGCTCTTCCGCTGAGGAGTCATCCTCAACCTCTAACTCGTCCCTCGACTGGTCTGGTGTCGCTGTTTCCGGCAGCGGCGGATCCGGGTTGATCGAGGTTGCGGTTTGATGGGCGGGTCGCAGATTCCACAGTAGAAAAAGTCCTCCAACACCTGCTAGCAACGCCAGCAGCCAGCGGCGCTGAGCTGCGGTGAGAGAGGACAGCAAGCGCAATGGTGTGAGCGGAACAGCGGTCGCATCCTCTGCGGTGGCCTGTAGGGAATCAGGGCGCGTGCCTGATAAATCTGAATCGGGGCGACCGACCACAACCTCAGTGGGCTGGCCGCTACCCAACGGCCCAGGCGGCGGGCTCTGCTGCTGGCTCACTTGGGCTGGATTACTGACCTCTAGCCGCTCGCGGGGGCTATACCACTCGGGCGATGCCTCTTGGAGGCCTGCCGGGAGGTCTTTCAACGCCGCTAATGCCGCCATGGCCGTGGGATAGCGACTGCGGAAATCGTAGTAAATCATGCGGTCTAGGATTGCCCCTAGGGTAGGGTCAATGGCAGCAGTGGCGGCGGGGTTAGCCTCTCGCCAAGCGACTTCTCCCGTTTGGGGATCTTCCGCCAAATGCTGTGGTCTGACCCCTGTGATCGCCTGGATGACCACCATACCCACCGCATAGACATCACTACTAAAGCGAGGCTGGCCGCTGGTCTGCTCACTGGGCATATAGCCTTCGGTACCAATAGACACCGTCAGGTTTGTCCGACCGCTGTGGGGATCAAGAAATTGCGTATTCACCTGCTTCACCGCCCCAAAGTCGATCAGCACGATGCGGCCATCGTCGCGGCGACAGAGCAAGTTAGACGGTTTGATATCTCGGTGGATCACGTTTTTGGTATGGACAAACGCCAACACCTGTAGAATGTCCTGCAGCAGGGCCACGCTGCGGGTGATCTCCCAAGGTTGGCCATTCCCCAAGACAGTATCTAATGGCTCGCCATCGATATACTCCTGAGCGAGGTAAAATTCTGCATTCTCCTCAAAATGGGCCATGAGGCGTGGAATCTGCGGGTGATGACCCAGCTCATAGAGAACTTCTGCTTCCGTATCGAAAAGCCGCCGGGCTGTTTTGAGGCTACTGGCGTCGCTGAACCGAGGCTTGAGCTGTTTGATGACGCAGATGGGGTGGCCCGGCAGATGGCGATCATGGGCAAGAAACGTCTGGCCAAATCCACCGGCAGCCAGTTGGCGAATGACCTGGTACCGTCCCCCTAAGATATTGTCTTTCTCGCCGTCTGGCCCATTTTTCAGGAAGTTCAGCATGCTCAATCTTCCGGTTGATCTAAGGTTTGATCTAAGGTTGACTTAGGCGGGCTATCTGCCATGCCACGCTTTAGCATCACAATCAGCTCGTCGAGCTGGGGCGATCGCAGGTGCAGGTCGCGCTGGGGAAAGGGAATCTCGATTCCATAATGCCTCAGACTGGCTTCGATTTCGTAGTTCAAATCGCTCTTGACGCGAAACTGCTTGCGCGGCTCCCCGGTCCACACCATGATCTCAAACTCCAGAGCGCTGTCGCCAAATCCCTGAAACCACACCTCTGGCGGAGGGCGCAGCAGCACCTCTGGATGTCGCCGGATGGCCTCTAGAAGAGCCGTTTTGACCTGGTCAATGTCCGAGCCATAGGCCACAGTAACCGGGACGTGCAGCCGTGACACTGGGTTGCCGTGGCTCCAGTTGATCACTTCGCTCTCCAAAAATCGAGAGTTGGGAATGATGATTGTCACTTGATCTAGGGTGCGAATTTCTGTGCTGCGCGCCCCTATGTTTTCGACGGTGCCCACGAGGTCCCCAACTTTGACAAAGTCGCCGCTTTGGATCGGTGACTCCAGCATGATGATGAAGCCACTGATGAAATTGTTGGTGATGTTTTGCACCCCAAAACCAATACCCACACCCAAGACGCTGGCTAAAATTGCGATGGAGCTGAGGTCAATACCCCAAATTTGCAGCAGCAGCACCACCCCCAAAAAGATGAGGGCATATTGCACCAAGATGCTCAGGATGTCTTGCACGCGCTTCTCGATCTGGGCGCGATTGAGCACGTGCAGTCGAACCAGCTTTGTTATGACGCTGGAGACAAACCAGACCCCGGCAATGAGTCCCAGCAGCAGCAGCAGCTCGACCGCAGAATAGGTCCCGCTGCCCAGATTAATGATTTTGGCGTCGAGGAGGTTGCCGATGGCAAATCGCCAGCGGCGCAGGAGAGGAAAGACATCAGTGATATAAAATGCCACCGTCAGCCACAGACCGATGGTGATGCCTAACAGGCCCAGACGCCAAAAGAGAGTGGCTGGTTTTTCCCACTCGATAAAGCGTTGCCCCTGGGACTCAAACAGGTTGGTCAGACGATGGGCCATAGCGCGGCCCAGCATCTGTAGGCCCAGCTGTAGAGCGATGGCTACCCCCACAAGTGCCAAGCTGTAGATTGCGGCCTGGCGTAGATAGTTGGGCTGGCGCTCTAACTGGGCCTGCCGGAGCGCCTGCTGCAGCGCCTGAGCCCACTCTCGCCCCTGATCCATGGGTCGCCGCCCGATAGGGGCAACGTCAGACTGGGTCACAGTCACCAAAACCATGCCGTCGCCTTTGCTGCGCAGATAGACCAGTTTGTCGTCCTGCACAACCTCGACTGCGACATCTTCGGAGTCCTGGATCTGCTGAGCTAGCACCTGGTTGATTTGGCGGGCTCGCTCCCTCGCGTTCAGATCGCCTGTGCTTTTGATATCGAACAGCATTCGCCCATCGACGACAATAGGAGCGGTTTTTGCGACAGGGGGTTGCGGCGGGGCGGGCGGGCCGGCATTGGGCGGAATGATGCCGATCTGGGTAACGCTGGCTGGGACGACGCTAGCTGGGACGATGCTAGCTGGGACGACGCTAACTGAGGCGACGCTGATGCGAGGCCGAGCGGGAAGGGCCACCATAGTTATCAGCGCGATGACCGTAAACCAAAGGTTTAGCCACCGCCATCGCCCTTGGCCTCTCAATCGCCTTTGGCCTCTAAGTCTATAGTGCCGACGTGGTTTCAATCTCGCCCTGCCTCACATTTCTTGATGACGTATCGCCACTGGGATCGGGCCTCGCCCGTTCTAAAAGCCCACTGGCGATCGCCCAGGTACCCAGCCCCATGATCAGCAAGATTCCGGCACCAACAAGCCCGATGACGACGGTATTTGGCCCAGAACTTCCCCCGCCAGCGGTATATTGACTACGGTCTGGGTTTAGTTCGGTGGCGTTGGTCGCACCATCTCGCAAAATAGAGGCCGTGATTTTGAACGGCCCAATCCTCAGGGTGTCTTTGGTGGTTAAGGGTTGGCCCTCACGAGAAACGGCACGGCCGTTGAGAAACGTGCCGTTAGCGCTCTTATCAGTGATGTAAAGCCGCCGGTTGGTCACCGTGATCAGAGCGTGGTAGCGAGAGACCTGTTTGTGGTCCAGCTTTAAGTGGGAGAGAGCTTGACCACTGTTCTGCTTCGGCATCTGCTCCGAGTCTCGCCCAATGGCAATGGGAGCCTGCAGCGTGGCGCTACGAGTTCCCATCGTCGGATCTTCCCAGCTCAGTTGAACAAAAGAGGGCTCACCTGACATATCAATCTCTATTGCCCCTGGCAGTACTGCATCACTCAGACTCTATCTAAACTAAGGGCAAACTGCCAATAGACGGTTGACCACCTCGTGAAAACCGTCACAGGCTTCTGTGGCAGTGACATAGCGGGGCCAGTGAGTCAGTCGGGGCAAATAGTGGCGAATGTTGGCCACCCCCACAGAACAGGAAAATCGATCAGAATCAAACAGACTCTCGTCGTTCGGGCTGTCTCCAATAGTCAAGACAGCATCCCGCGACAGCCCAGGATACTGCTGTTGCAGCAGCTGGGCGATCGCCGCTGCTTTGGTTTGATTGGGTTTGGCAAGATGGCACTGCACCGTACTATAGGTGAACCCCCAGCCCTGGGTGCCACAGCGATCGCCTAGCTGCTGCAGTTCATCCGTCGTCAAATCCGCCACATCGAACGTCCAGTCTGTCAGCCGAAAGGCATTATCCGCCGATTCCTGTAGGCGGGGAATCATGTCTGTCAGCTCGGCAAACATAGCTCCCAACGCCTGCCGATGTTCCGCCAGCGTGCCGTCCAGCGCGCCGTCAAATATCCGGTATCCTCCGGCAGGCAGCCCTCCTTCGGAGAGGCAGAACACCCCGCCATTTTCTGCGATCGCCCCCAATACTGGGAAATAATGGGCGATGGCACTCACCCATCCCGCCGACCGCCCCGTCACCAAAATCACGTCGATTCCAGCCTTCTGTAACCGTACCAAATCGGCTAAAAGCTGCGCGGTCATTTTTCCACCTTGGGTCAACGTGCCATCGACGTCGGTGGCAACAAGCTGGATGGACTCTAAACCTTGGTCAGACAGCGGCTGTGGCAAAGATTGAGAAGACATGATAGATCAATTTGTAAGATTATCCGGCTATTTCTAGTCCGCCTATGAAATATAGCTGTATACTGACAGGCTACTTATTGCCCATTTAGCTACACCCGGCTATGTCCAGTTGGGCAGGGAGCGGTAAATTTCTGGCAGACGCGTCAATTAGATACAACGACTCACACCAGTAGCTGCCATGCTCAACGTCACAATAGCGAGAACTCTTGTTGTCTCTAGCTCAATTCCAACCCAGGCTGCCCAGACTCAGACCAACGCAAAGCTCTGGACACAGAATACAGGCTGGATTCTCGCCATGGCCGTCCTGGTCAGCGCATTTGCCATAACGGTGGTCCGCCTAAAGCAGCAAATTAAAGCAATAGAAAAGCAGCAGCGCTTTGAGCAATTCAAAAGTCGAGAGCTGAAAAAGCGGCTACAGCTTTCACTGCAGACCATTCGCAGGATGGAGCAAAATCCGGACCTGATTCACTCTCGAGAATTTAATCTCGACTACCTGCGGATGAGAATGGCAGAGGTCAATTTTCACAATGCCATTGTCAATCAGGTCAAAAATAGAGTTAAAGAACAGATTGCGATCGCTCTGCGGGAAGGCAAGTCTGAGCAGGTGATCGGCATCGCCAACAAAGCGGGTCGCCAAATCAATCGCACATTCGACGTTGAGTATAATTTGCGCGGCCTGAAAAAGGCCAAAAGCGCCGTCCTGTTCCGGGTTCAGATCCGCCTGCTCAAGCTGCCCATGCAGGCTACCTCAGTGACTGTCAAACAGGTGGTCGATTGCCTTGAAGCCTACATGAGCCCGACGACAGACCATGCCACTTGGCAACCCACCCTTCAAGGTCGTATCGTCACAATCAGCTGGGACCAGGCCGCCAAGCCAACGCCGCTGCTGGTGCTAGAGCAGCTGAACGATGGGTCTAACGTCACCTTTAGAACTAAAGGCATTGCCTAGAGCTAAGATCGCGCGAACCCTATCGTCCCTTCCCCAACCGTCCTTGGATCCGGCATCGCTATGAATGCGGCTCGTTATGGCGCTCGGGGACCGGGTCATAGCCACCGGAGTGAAAAGGATGGCAGCGCCCCAAACGCCGCAGCGTTAGCCAAGTACCATGAAGCGCTCCAAACCGGTCTATGGCTTGGAGCGCGTATTGTGAACAAGTTGGCTGAAAGCGACAGCTGGGCGCAAACAGCGGAGATATCGCCAGACGATAGCCGCGAATTGCCAGTAATAAAACCTGTTTCATAGACAGTTGAGAATGCTAACTCCAGGATAATCCCTGGCGATCGCATCTGCTATAGAACAGCCGTGAACCTTCCTGCGGCTAGGGGATAAACCAACGTCGCAATTCCTACTTCGCGACAAGCTCGCGCTCGGAAGTTTCAACACCCACAGGCATATCAGATGTAGAAGACTGGCCCAGCATGGCTCCCAACCAAGAGGTCAAAAGAGTATCCACAGCAAACATGCCAGGACCGTTGATTGCGAAGAACAAGAAGACTGCTGAGTACAGCGCTGACAGCTCGAGGTAAGGAATACTGAAGCCTGCAACCTTGATGTGGTGATACATCGCGACCAGCATGGTCGAGAACAGTCCAAGGGCTGCGGGACGGGTGAACAACCCCAGCAGCAGCAGCGGTGCGCCGATAAGCTCTGTCAGAGCGGCAACGTAGCTAAAAAAGATGGGAAACGGCAGGCCAATGACCTGGACATAGGCCATGGCGAAGCTTTCAATGTCGCCCAGCTTGTCTAGACCGTTGTGGATCATCACCGTGCCCGCAACGACGCGGAGCACAGTCCAGGCAATCTGAGACGGATAGTTGGCCGAAAAGTTGGAGCGGAGAGCAGTTAAACCGAGCGATAGGAGGCTAGAGGAGTTGCGCATGGTGGCGTGAACGTAAATGAGTATATAACGAGTGCTAATCAAATATTAACAAATCTAAACACAAATTTCAGCATTCGCGCCAAACTTTATTAAGAAATCTGTATTTTTGCCGTGAATCAATCCATAAACTAATGGAGGACTTGACAGAGGTAGCCGCTGCAGCCCTTTCCTTCTGGCCTATCGACTGCCAAGTTCCCAATTATGAGAACAAGACGCCAGGCTCACGCCAAAATGAGAAAGGTGCTGCGCTGTCCATCGCACTGTGAGGCCTCTGATGTGAGATCTCTTGTGATGTGATATCTCTTGCGTTTGTTGCGGTTGCCCTGCCACTTAAGCCAGCGGTTCTGGCTCCAAGCACGACGCTGCATCAGCTGTGGCTATGGCAATTATCCCTGCCCCAGTCTGAAGATTTGTTGCTAGCCTTTGGGATTCCCTCTCTTGGCTGATCCCCAAATCCTGGCGTCAGCCGACCATCGTAATCAAGAGGACTAAAACCTGGAGGCTTCATCATGAGCAATTCTGGCACTCAACCCGACAACTACGACCCCAATATCGTTCCGGCAGAGACAGCAGCCCGGAAGGAGCGAGAGGGGAAAACGTATAAGCAGGCATCCGATCAGCCGCAAAGCACCATCGATACGACTGGTGGTCAAACATTGGACAAAGAGGGATTGGCCAACAACTACGCCATTGAGCCTGAGATGTATGTCGAACAACCTGGGGATCTAAAGCAAAAAAATCAGCAAATGGAGGCCGCTAGGGCGGCAGAGCTAAAAGCCGTCAACCAGACAGATGAGGATGGAGAACTGACAAAGGGCTCAGATGAGCGCAGCAAAGGACCAGGCGCCGTTTGAGCTAGACCTGTGGCGTCGACGCTGTTGCCTAGGACGACCTCAGCAGCTTAAGGGATATATTTGGGGACATATCCTAAGACATGATTGTGAAACACAATTGCTGTGTCCCTTCCCTAACAATCGCTGCGTTGATGGTGCCTTGTGCTTGGGCTATATATTCCCCGCCCCTCTCCCATTCATCGACTGCCCGCAGCTGTCAAGCTATCGCTGCTGGCTTGTGCCGGGGTAGGGCTATTTTTACTGCAGTCTCCCTGGGGTATGCTGCTGGCTCTGCTGTTGACGGCTGCAGGAATCGCCATATCCCGGCTCCCGGTAGGTCAAGTCCTGCGTCAGCTACGACCGCTATTGCCGATGCTGGTGGGCATTCTGCTGCTGCACGGCTGGGTGACAACCTGGACAACTGGAGCAACAGTAGTCCTGCGCATTGTGGTCTTGGTGCTGCTGGCGGCTCTGGTGAGTTTGACCACCCCAATGATGGCCATGATGGATGTGGTGGAGCGATCGCTGCGGCCCTTTGAGCGCCTGTTGGGTTGGGCGGGGCTCTCGGTGGCGACTATCACCTTAATGCTGGTGCTGGCGGTCCGCTTTATTCCAGTACTGCTAGAGCAGCTCCAAGACATTCAGAATGCGCAGCGAGCCAGAGGTATGTCTCGGCCCGCCTTAACGCTGTGGGTGCCGCTCTTGGTCAAAACGCTGCGCCTGGCGGACCAGGTGACAGAAGCCCTCGATGCGCGAGGATACGGCGGCGATTGAGCGATATACTCATGAGTCTGGAGCCCAGTCTAGAGGGTCTGCTGCTAGCGATGTTGCTATTCCCATGACCAATCGAGATATTGTTTATGTTGCCCTGTTCGCAGCTCTGGTCGCTGTGCTAGGACTCATTCCGCCTATTCCTCTTCCCGTGGTTCCCGTACCTATCACAGCGCAATCTCTGGGCGTGATGCTGGCGGGCTCAGTCTTAGGAATGCGGCGGGGCGGCCTGGCTCTGCTGGTGTTTTTGGTGCTGGTGGCGATGGGGCTGCCGCTGCTGTCGGGCGGGCGGGGCGGCATTGGGGTATTCTTGGGGCCGTCGGGAGGGTTTGTGCTGGCATTTCCCCTAGCAGCGGCGGTGATTGGTGGTTTGACCCAGCGACTGTGGAAACGCCTTAATGCGCCCTTGGCCTTTGGCATCAACGTGATGGGCGGCATTGGAGTGCTCTATTCTATCGGGGTGCCCTGGCTGGCGATCGCCACGGATCTATCTCTGCTGCAGGCGGCCCAAACCTCGACGGCATTTATTCCCGGCGACCTGGTAAAGGCGGCGATCGCTGCAGTGGCGGTGGTGACCGTGAAGCGGGCTTACCCGGCCATGCCGCAGCCATGACCCAGGATAGGGCAACGCCGGTCGGCATCCAAGGCAACATCAGCGATGGCCTGGTCTGGTGGGCCGAACATGCGCCCCAACGAACGGCCGTGGTGATCGGCGATCGCGCTTGGTCGTACCGGGCGCTGGCCTCTGGGATGCATCAGGCTGCAGCCTATGTGGCCGCTCTTGCCCCACAGAGCAAAAACACAGCCTGGCGTCAGCCCTTCGGCCCAGACCTATCCTGGGTAGCGCTGGTCAGCAGTAGCCGAATTGAGGGGCTGCAGGTTTTTTTGGGGACAGCTAGGGCAGGCGGAGTGGCCATGGTGCTGTCTCCCCGCTGGGGGATGGTTCAGCTTCAGCACGTGCTAGAGACCTATCCGCCAGATTGGCTGGTGGGAGAGGCGACGCTGCTAGAGCTGCTCTCTTTTGATGGGGATAGAATGGCGCTACCGCTGCCAGACATGGAGGCGATAGCGCCATTCCACAGCGGTGCGGTCGCTTCTGCGATGACTCACCTTGACCAGCCTTTTTATGCCTGCTTTACCTCCGGCACCACAGGGCAGCCCAAAGGCATTGTCAAAACCCACCGCTCCTGGCTCGATGGGCTGGCGGCAAGTCAGGTTGAATTTAACATTGGTCCTGCCGATCAGGTCTTTGTCCCAGGCGATCTGTCCCACAGCCTGTCCCTCTATGCTGCCGTAGAAGCCCTCTCTGCTGGGGCAGCGCTGCATTTGTTATCCCACCCTACCGCCGCCCCAGCGTTGCGCCATCTGAAGCAATACCCCATCACCGTCATTATTGCCGTACCAACCCTGCTTTACCTACTGGCCTCTGAGGCGATCGCACAGGGCGCTCAATGGCCTAGGGTGCGGCTCATCATCTCCGGAGGCGCAAAGCTAACGATGGAGCTAACCCAGCGGCTGCGGCAGGTGTTTCCCAAAGCTCAAATCGTCGAATATTACGGGGCCTCGGAGCTGGGCTTCGTCAGCGTTCGCCATGATGACGAGGCGATTCCATCGGAGGCGGTAGGCCGTGGATTTGCTGGTGTCGAGTTGTCCATTCAGCGCCAGGACGGCAGTGGGACAGCCCTGCCAGGTGAGCTGGGCTGGGTGGGGGTTCGCAGCACTCTTGTCTGTGCCGGCTATCTCCAGGAGAACAAGGCTCAGCGGCGATCTCATCACATCAATTTTCGCCACATCAATGGCTGGTGGACCGTCGGCGATCGCGGCTGGCAAGACGAGCAGGGATACCTCTACCTGGCAGGCCGGGAGCAGGACATGATGGTCTGCGCTGGGATCAACGTCTATCCAGCAGCAGTGGAAGCGGCGCTGCTGAAGCTGCCCGAAATTGCGGCGGCGGCGGTGCTTGGGATCAGCGATGACTGCCGAGGGGATGTGATCTATGCGGTACTGGTATGGCAAGATGCGCCTTTGGATCGGCGATCGCTGCGGCTGCGGCTGCGGCCTCACCTCGAG
>JGI12210J13797_10005968_pt1 | contig 18541 bp, 21 predicted proteins | sample ElkSlonscriptome_3_FD_13797 | JGI IMG/M metagenome (IMG submission 13797)
CGCGACGACGAACACGGTTGGCCTGGGCGATACGAGCGGGCTTTATCACGGTACGCAGGCGATCAACCAGGCGCAGATGGACCGGTGGAACATCGTGGTCGCGCTGAATTACCTGTCGGCGGAAACCGAACAGGATATCGTCAAATCGAAAACGCCCGATACCGACGACGCCTTGATCGCGGACATGGTGAAGGTCGCCGAATTGACGCGGCAGGGTTTCATCAATGGCGACATTTCAACCGTGATGAGCCCGCGCACGGTGATCACCTGGGCCCAGAACGCAGACATCTTCAAATCGGTCGGGTTTTCGTTCCGCCTGTCGTTCCTCAACAAATGCGACGAGGCGGAACGCACGCTGGTCAGCGAATATTACCAGCGCGTCTTCGACGAAGAGCTGCCCGAAGGTGCGGCGAAGGGGGCCTGAACGCCGCCGGGCCTGGCGACACTCGCGCTTGCGCTTGGGTGTTTTAGACTGCTAATACGGTCTGACAATGGCTCTGCTGGACCTGTTCAAACGGCGCAACGGCGCAACGGATAGCACCGACCCGGATGGCGGCTATTTCCCGTTGTACGAATCCACCCGCCCGATTGAGGACGACCCGGTATCCGATCATCGCAGACGCGGGCGGACACGGGGCGGAGACAGGCCCGATTTCGAATCGTGGGACAGGCGGCTGTCGGACATCGATCGCGGCGTCGACCGCCGACGCGACGACACTGCATGGTGGCAACCGGGACATTATCGGGATCGCGCCAAGCGATGGTGGGCCGTGCGCGCCATTGCCGGTGCGCTATTGGCGTTTCTGTTTATAATTGCGTGGCTCGCGATAACGGCGCCGCTGTCCAAAAGCCTCGAACCGATTGCCGCGCCGCAGATCACCCTTTTGGCCAGCGATGGCACGCCGATCGCGCGCAGCGGGGCGGCGGTTGCCGATCCGGTCCGGGCGGCGGATTTGCCCGACCACGTGATCCAGCCATTTCTGGCGATAGAGGATCGGCGGTTCTATTCGCACTGGGGCGTTGATCCGCGCGGTATCGCACGTGCGGCATGGACAGGCGTCGGCGGCGGCAGCACGATTACGCAACAGCTTGCCAAATTTACGTTCCTGACTCCGGAACAGAGCCTTTCACGAAAAGCGCGTGAGGCGATGATAGCGTTCTGGCTGGAATCGTGGCTGACCAAGGACGAGATTCTCGAACGGTATTTGTCGAATGCCTATTTCGGCGACAACCAGTATGGGCTTCGCGCCGCATCGTTGCATTACTTCTATCGTCAGCCTGAAAACCTGCTGCCCGGACAGGCGGCGATGCTGGCGGGATTGTTGCAGGCCCCGTCCCGCTATGCGCCCAGCCGCCATTACGATCGTGCCCGGGCGCGAATGGACCTCGTGCTGGGGGCGATGGTCGATGCGGGCTATATGACGCAAGCGCAGGCCGATGTTGTCCCCGACCCGGTAATCGACGTACGGACCGCCGACGATCTGCCGACGGGAACCTATTTCGCGGACTGGGCGCTGCCCATCGCGCGCGAAGGGGCGGAACCGACCTATGCGCGGCAGACCTTTACCACCACGCTCGATGCCCGGTTGCAATCGCTGGCGGGGCGCGTCGTGAACCGCGCCGCACTTGGCGATGCGCAGGTCGCGCTGATCGCCATGCGACCCACGGGTGAGGTCGTGGCAATGGTTGGGGGTAAGGATTACGCGGCGTCGCCATTCAACCGTGCGACTATGGCGCGTCGTCAACCGGGATCGACGTTCAAACTGTTCGTCTATCTCGCCGCATTGGAAAATGGTTGGAAGCCGGACGACACGATCGACAATTCGCGGATCGAACAGGGCAGCTATCGCCCGCAGAACGCAAATGGTCGGTATTCCGACACGATCACTCTCGAAGATGCTTTCGCGCAGTCGAGCAATGTCGCCGCCGTGCGGCTTTTGAATGAAGTGGGAAGCGACAAGGTCATTGCCACAGCCCGGTCGATGGGGGTCGGATCGGAAATGGTCGAAGGCGATCCCAGCCTCGCACTTGGCACGTCGAGCATGAGCTTGCTGGAATTGACCGGTGCCTATGCCGGGATGGCCGCCAATCGCTTTCCGGTTCGGGCCCATGCGTTCCCGGTCGAACGGGCGCGCTGGTGGCAGCGCCTGACCGACCCGACAGACAGCGTATCGGAAAGCGTCCACGGCGATATGGAACGTCTGCTGCGTTCCGCGATCAACAACGGAACCGGGCAGACGGCAAAATTGCCCATCGCCAATTTCGGCAAGACCGGGACGACTCAGGATTACCGCGACGCCGTTTTCGTCGGGTATGCGGGCGATCTGGTGGTGGGCGTATGGGTTGGCAATGACGACAATTCCCCTCTGGACAGAGTGACGGGCGGAGGAATACCGGCGCGCATCTGGAAGGACTTCATGCGCGGGGCGCTGGCGCTTCCCGCGTCCGATCAGGGGCCACGGCCCGACCCCGAAGGGCCGGTGCAACCGCTCGATATCGAAGACGGGCAGACCGTTCCCCTGGGACAGGACGGGGCCAGCCTGCGATTCGAAGGCGAAGCGATAATCTTTTCGCAGGATGGCGTGCCGCTCGAATTGCGGGTCGATGAAAACGGCCTGCGTATCGACCCGCGCGAGGGCGAGGAGGAGGTGCTGAATCAGGAACTGGAGCGGATCGAGCGCGAACTGGAACGGGCGCAGAAAAGCATGGAGCGCGAACGCGGTCGCGCGCAGGAGCGTATCGAGCGGGAGCGGGAAGCCTTCGAGCGATAGACCGTGATCATCGGCGCCGCGAAAGCAGGATGCGCGGCGATTCGGGTCGTCAATCCGTTGCCATCAGGATGTTCATGACCGCGCTGGCGACAGGACGGGCGGGATCGTCCTGCCACGCCTCTACCGACAGATTGGCGTTGCGCCGGCCCAGCCGCGCGATCCGGCCGCGGGCAAAAGCCGGCTTCGATTTCGCGCCGGTAAGGTACTGGACCGTGATGTTGACCGGTTTCAACTGCGCGGTCCGTCCGTCGGCCAGCAATTGCGCGCGCAGCGCGGCATAGCCTGCGTTTTCCAATAGTCCGGCGGTCGCGCCACCGTGGAAATGTCCGGGACGCCCCTCGATATTGGTGCCGTAATCCACCCGCAAAACGGGCGCACCGTCGATCCATTCGTGAAATTCTATTCCCAAGGACCGGGCATAGGCGGGCAGGTCGAATGGCAAATCGGCATCACTCATCATTCGAGCCCCCGGTGGCGGAGCGCGGGTCGTATGCAATCGTCATGAACACCCCCGCGATATGCGCGACGGGATCGTCCGCGTCCCCATCGTGCGCGATCCCGCGTACGAACGCGGCAGAGCGCGTCGTGCGGTAACATTCGACCCGCCCACGCACCGCGCTGCGTTCGCGCGCGGGGCGCTGGTAATCCACCCTCAGATCGAGAGTCGCGATGGGAACGAAAACCCCCTTGGTCTGCCAGATCGCCATGCCGCTCGCCATGTCCATCAGGCTGATGATCGGGCCGGATGCGAGGACCGCGCGATCCGGATCGCCGATCAGGTCTTTGCGCCAAGGCAGTTCGAGCTCAACCCAGTTATCGCCATGATCGCAATAATGCAGGCCCAGCCACCCGGTGTGCCCCCCGCGAAAGAAGTATTTCCCGGCCTTTGCGGCGTCGAATTGAGGCGGCGGTTGCGACATCAGGATGCACTAGTCGCAAGGGTCGTGGAATGACAATCCCTCGCCCTGCTCCACATCGATCAGATCACTCCGCCCGCCAGCCGGTCGATCGCGCCCTGAAGGATGATCGCGGCGGCGTGACTGTCGATCTGCTGCGCGCGCCGCGCCCGGCTCATGTCCTGACCGATCAGCGCGGCACTCGCGCTGCGGGTGGACCACCGTTCATCCCATAACAGCACCGGGAGCGAGAAAGCGTCGTCGAGATTTCGGGCAAACGCTCGCGTTGCCTGCGCGCGCGGCCCCTCGCTCGCATCCATGTTGCGCGGCAGTCCGAGGACGATGCCCGAAATGTTTCGCGCCGCGATCAATTCGCCGAGCGCGGCCCTGTTCTGCGTCCATTTGCCGCGTCGGATCGTTTTTCCGTTCGTCGCGAACCGCCATCCCGCATCGCAGGTCGCAGTGCCGATGGTTTTCGTGCCCAGATCAAGACCGAGCAGCACTCCTCCATCGGGAAGATAATCCGAAAATTCCGGGGCGTTCTGCGTAATCAATCCGACGCCGCCGGTGCCGGAAGCGCGTTCAACCGGCGTGCGACATCGGCTTTCAGGTTCGCCCAGAACAGCGGGATGTCGTATACGTGATAATTGTTGCCGGGCAGCACGTATGATCCCAATTCGGGTGGGTCTCCGATTAAAAGCAGACCGCGCCGGTCGCACCGGGCGGGAACGGCACCGGGGACCAGTTCGCCGTTGGCCATCGTATCGTCGGGGACGAGGGTACCCAGATTGGCGCTGGCCGGGGCGCGTCCGCCGAATGTCCCGGTCAACGGATTGGTACACAGGATCCGGCTGTCGCCGCGTGTCGCGCCATCGAATGCGGTCGATTGCGCATAGGATTCCAGAACGGCGGACGGGTCCGCCGGTTCGGCGAAGCTCGACCATGATGCGATACAGCCTGTCTGCGATGGGCTGGCACAAGCCGGGACGCCGAGTTCGGGCAGGTCGTGGTCGACCGAAATCGGCCAGCCGATGGCGTACGCCGCGACCAACCGGCCATCCAGCGCGCCCTCACCGGCATCGTCGCGCAGCAATCGCAACAGGTGCAGCGCGCCCTGGCTATGCCCGGCAAGAACGATGGGCGTGTCGTTGCCGATCGAATCGAGGAAATAACGATATGCCTCACGCACGTCGGCATAGGCCGCGTCCAGCGCCTGTTCCGCCTCGGGCGCGTCGGTCAGGAATGCGCCCATCGTGGCCTGACGATAACGCGGCGCCCAGATTTCGCTGGCGGCGTTGAATGGGCTTGCCATTCCGCGGATATAGATGCGGGCAACGCGCTCCGCTTCCTCGTCGCCGGTCGGCGCGTTCCAGTTGTCTCGGCTGAGATAGCTGGTGGGATGGACGAAAAAGACAGCGAAATTGCGCGAAACCGCGCTTTCTTTCGTTGCGTCTTCGGGGGGGGCGGTCGATGCATCGTCCCGGCCTTCGCCGGTCGGTTCGCCAGTCCGAGTCGGGTCCGAAGGTGCTTCAGCCACCGTCGGCTGCCATCGCGCCGGATCGTTGACGCCGATGCCGGGGCGCGAATACCACAGATCGGGGGCCTGATAGGCGTTTGCCTCCAGCGGTTCCGTCGGCGTGAAATCTTCCGACGGGACCAGCGCGAGTTCGGCCAGTTCGTCGGAGAACATTTCGTATATGATCCGGCCGCCGATAATCAGCACGGTGCAGATCGCGATTATATAGAGAAACTTGCGTGCCATAGACTGTCGGCCTGTTTTCAGTTCGCCCCGGCGTCCGTTCGTCCGTCGGACGGCACGATCGTCGGCCGCAGCGATTTCCACGCGCGTTCGCCGCGTAACGCCGACCACCAGGTGGCCGGGTTCCAGTTGGCCGACCCGTCCAGAGAAAAGGTGGTGAATTCCGCCCTTCCGCCGATATTTTCGATCGGTATTCCGCCGCCCAGCCCCTGGTCGAGTTCGGACGCGCGGCTATCGGCGCTTTCATCGCGATTGTCGCCCATCACGAACACGTGGTCGTCGGGGACGGTATAGGGCCCGTAATTGTCGTGATATCGCTGTGTATGGTCGATGACGAGATAGGACGCGCCATTGGGCAGCGTTTCGCGATAGGTCGGCGGTTCGAAATATTGCCGCCCATCGGCATCACGCACACGATACGGTTCGAAATTCGATAGGCAAGGGCGGCCATTGCACAGCAATTCAGGTTCGAACGGTATCCGCACAGGCGGCACGGTTTCCCGCGTTACCATTTCGCCGTTCAGGATGATGCGACCGCCGCGCACTTCGATCGTATCGCCGGGCAGGGCGACCACGCGTTTAATGTAGTCTTCGTTGCGGGTCGGATGCACCGGGATGACGATATCGCCGTATTCCGGCATATCGGGAAGCACCCTCCAGTCGCTGCGCGGCAGCAGGTGAAAGCTCGCCGATGCCCATGACCAGCCATAGGGAAACTTGCTGACCACCAGCCTGTCCCCCACGTGCAGGATCGGCATCATCGAGGTGGAGGGAATGTAGAACGGTTTTGCGACGAGGCTGTGAAACATCAGCACGGCCAGCAGCATGAGCGCCAGACCGCGAAATTCCGCAATCCAGTCAACGCCGCTTTCCTCGTCTTCTCCGGAGCCGGTTTTTTTGCCGTCGTCCGCGTGCGGTGCGGCGTCGCTCGCACCGGTCCGCACGGATGCAGGCCCGCTATCCGCAGCGCCGAGGTCGGATTGATCGGTGGTGGTTGGGTCGGAAGAGCTCAAAGGTTTGTTTCGCTGTTCGTTAAAAGTGGTGGTTGGCCGCGTTCTATAACACTCGGATATCGCCCGATTACGTTTGAATATCGCCCAATTACGTTTGAATATCGGACGTCGTCACAAAAACGGCAAGGTTTCGATCGGGGCGTCAAATCACGGCGTCACGCTTTTACGGCCTCGATTATGACGAAGGCCTGCGCCCATGGGTGATCGTCGGTGAGGGTAAGATGAATATGGACCTCATGCCCCTGCGGCACCAATTCTTCAAGCCGCTTTGCCGCCCCACCGGAAAGCGCAAGCGTAGGAGCGCCCGACGGAGCGTTCACCACACCGATATCCTTCATGTAGACGCCGCGCCGAAACCCGGTGCCGACCGCTTTGCTGAACGCTTCTTTCGCGGCGAACCGTTTGGCATAGGTCCCTGCGATCGTGAATGGCCGCCGCCGCGCCTTGGCTCGCTCTATATCCGTGAACACGCGGTTTTCGAACCGCTCTCCGAACCGGTCGAGCGAATGGGCGATCCGATCGATATTGCACAGGTCCGAACCAAGGCCGATAATCACAATGTCGCTCCCGTCAGGATGTGGCCCGCGTCACCGCGAGGATCAGCAAGCCCAGTCCGACGATGTGGAGCATGACCTGGCTTTTAAACAGCGGGTGGGCAAAATCGCCGCCCGCAAATTTGAGCGCCCCGACATAGCCGAAAATCTGCAACGCGATCCAGCCGATGGCGAACGGCACCAGCACGCGCGCCGACAGCGCGAACCCTGCGAAAGTGACGGCAATAAGAAACAGCACCGCCGCGCCGAGCGCCCAGCCTTTCTGAGCCGGGGTTAGCGGGGGAGGGGGTGCCTGCGTCATACCGAGGCTCTCCTTGCGGATGCAGCATTCGTCATCGCGCTTCGTCCATCATTTCGCGCATTCTGCGGATCGCCGGTTCCAGCCCGGTGAAAACCGCTTCGCCGATCAGGTAATGCCCGATATTCAGTTCCGCGATCTGGGGAATGGCGGCGATGGGCTGCACGTTGTCGAAGGTCAGGCCGTGGCCCGCATGCGGTTCGATTCCGTTCTTCGCCGCCAGCGCGGCCATGTCGGAAATGCGGCGCAACTCGCTCTGCGTGCGTTCGCGGTCGCCATCGATGATGGCGTGGGCGTATTCGCCGGTATGGAATTCGACCACGGGCGCACGCAGGCGCATGGCTGCGTCCAGCTGGCGTTCGCTCGCCTCGATGAACAGCGAAACGCGAATGCCCGCTTCATGCAGGCGATCGACGATCGGGGCGAGCTGGTTGTGCAGCCCGGCTGCGTCCAGTCCGCCTTCGGTGGTGCGCTCCTCGCGCTTTTCCGGCACGATGCAGGCCGCATGGGGCCGATGCCGCAGCGCGATTTGCAGCATTTCTTCCGTACCCGCCATTTCGAGGTTGAGCGGCAGATCGGTCGCTTCCTGAATGCGGGCGAGATCCTCGTCGCGGATATGGCGGCGATCTTCACGCAAATGTGCGGTTATCCCGTCGCCGCCAACCTGCGCCACGATCTGCGCCGCACGCACGGGGTCGGGATGATCGCCGCCGCGCGCATTACGGATGGTGGCGACGTGATCGATATTCACGCCAAGCCGCAGGGGCCGCGCGTCGGTCGAATTCGTTCCGGTCATTGTTACGACCCCTGCTCCTTCCTGCTTCCGGGCTTGGTGATGGGAATGGCGGCCAGTTCCGGCGGAACCTCATCTTCGGCAAAGGTCGGAAAGGCGAATGCGGCGAGGGGGTAGAACGGTATGCCGAGATCGACTGAGCCGCCCGACCGGTCGATTAGCGCGCATTCGGCGATGACTTCGCCGCCTTCTTTCGCAACCGCCGCGATTGCCTCCCGGCTGGACAGGCCGGTCGTGACGACATCCTCCACCATCAGAACGCGGCTCCCGCGAGGGATCGAAAATCCACGCCGCAGATGGAAAACGCCTTCAGGCCGTTCGAGAAACATCGCATCCTTACCAAGCGCACGGCCGGTTTCGTGACCGATGATGACCCCGCCCATTGCGGGTGAGACGACGACATCGACCGCATCGAGGGTCGGGGAAGGGATGCCGCCCACCATCGCTTTTGCAAGCCGGGCGGCCCGCTGAGGATTCATCAGCACGCGCGCGCATTGCAGAAAATGTCCGCTATGCCTTCCGGAGGACAGCTTGAAGTGTCCTTCGAGCAGGGCCCCGCTCTCTCGAAATTCATCGAGCACGGTGTCGGCGTCGGTCTTGGCGGTGGTCGAACCTGTCATCGGGCCCCTGTTGGCTGTTCGATCGGCCGGTGGCAAGGGGCAGGCGATACTGCGAACGGACCTGCAACCTGCGTGATTGCGCGTCCAGCATGGCCGCTTGCATAATTTTCTCCCTAGAACTGCTTGAGACACGGGGTGAGCGCCGTTAAGAGGCAGTCAAAGCTGATCGAAAGGTTGGTAATTCGTCGAATGCGGGCATTGAAATCAATGTCATGCGGACCGACATCGTTTAAGCAGTCAAACCGAACAGGTCTTTATAAATGCGCCAGGCTTTCGCCCGCACAGACAATCTAATCCTCGCCTTACTGGCGCTTTTGATGATCGTCATGGTTCCCGGTGCGGCATTCGCGCAAGGGGAAGCCATCAGCGACGCCGACTTGGTGGAGCGCGGGGACGGCGTGTACGGTGAACCACCGCAAAGCGCGATGCCCGGCGAAATCGTTGCCGGCGAAACCCAGCCACCCGAAGCGGAAGGGTCCTACACCCCGATGGCCCCGACACAGGGTAAGGGTATGCCCACGTCATACGAGGATGGGGCGCTGAAAAGCATGACTTTTCAGGACCAGTATTCGGCCGATGGCAATTACGCGGTATGGATGCACGATGGCATCCTGTTGCCGGTGATCACTATCATCAGCCTGTTCGTGCTCGGCCTGCTGCTTTACGTCGTGGTCCGGTTCAATCGCAAATCCAGCCCGGTTCCATCGCGTACGACCCACAATACCGCGATCGAGGTCGTCTGGACGATTGTTCCGGTGATAATTCTCGTCGTCATCGCGGTTCCCTCGATCACTCTGCTCGCCCGGCAATATGAAACACCGCCGGCCGATGCGATCACGGTCAAGGCGGTCGGGTATCAGTGGTACTGGGGTTATGAATATCCCGATCACGACGTGGAACTGGTGTCCAACATGCTGTCCGACGCGGACGCCATCGCCAATGGCGAACCGGCGCAGCTTGCAGTCGACAATCGCATGGTCGTCCCGGCTGGTGTTCCCTTGCGCATCCAGACAACTGGCGCGGACGTAATTCATTCATTCGCCGTGCCTTCGCTCTGGTTCAAACAGGACGCCATACCGGGCCGTTTGAACGAGCGGATGCTGACGATCGAGGAGCCGGGTGTCTATTACGGACAATGTTCGGAACTGTGCGGCACCAGGCATGCTTACATGCCGATCGCCGTGGAGGCCGTAACGATGGAAGAATTCGAGAATTGGGTGCGCGTTCAGGGCGGAACCATGCCGGGTGAGGAAGAGCTTTCCGAAGAAGCCGTCCCGCTCGGTCAGGAAACCGGCGTTGCAGTGGATGAGGAATCCGACAGCGCCGACGCGGACATTCCCGCCCCCTGAGCACGTTACCCGACTGAACGGTCGAGGCGAGTTGCCGATGGCCGAAGACATAAGAATAACAGCGAACTGAAGAGAACCGATAACCATGGCTACCACCGCTGACAATTTCGCACCGGCCGCAGGACATGGCGGCGATCACGATCACGATCATGCGGATCACAAGCCGGGCTTCTTCGCTCGCTGGTTCATGTCGACCAATCACAAAGATATCGGCACGATGTATCTGATCTTTGCGATCATCGCGGGCACGATCGGCGGCGCCATTTCCGGCATCATGCGGGTCGAACTGGCTGAACCCGGCATTCAATACCTGACCTGGTGGGCCGAATTCATGGGCGGCGCGGGTGATATCAATACCGCGCTGCACATGTGGAACGTGTTCATTACCGCGCACGGCCTGATCATGGTGTTCTTCATGGTCATGCCGGCGATGATCGGTGGTTTCGGCAACTGGTTCGTGCCGCTGATGATCGGGGCGCCGGACATGGCGTTCCCGCGCATGAACAACGTGTCGTTCTGGCTGACCGTCGCCGGGTTCTTCAGCCTGCTGTTCTCGCTCTTCGTGCCCGGCGGTGCCGGTCCGGGCGCTGGCACGGGTTGGACGGTCTATGCGCCGCTTTCGACGACCGGTTCGCCTGGTCCCGCGGTCGACTTCGCGATCTTCTCGCTTCACCTTGCGGGCGCGGGCTCGATCCTTGGTGCGACTAACTTCATCACCACCATCTTCAACATGCGCGCGCCGGGCATGACCCTGCATAAAATGCCGCTGTTCGTATGGTCGGTGCTTGTTACCGCGTTCCTGCTGCTGCTGGCGCTGCCGGTGCTGGCCGCGGCTATCACCATGCTTCTGACCGACCGCAATTTCGGCACGACCTTCTTCGATCCTGCCGGTGGTGGCGATCCGGTCCTTTATCAGCACCTGTTCTGGTTCTTCGGCCATCCGGAGGTCTACATCATGATCCTGCCCGGTTTCGGCATGATCAGCCAGATCGTCGCGACCTTCAGCCGTAAGCCGGTGTTCGGCTATCTCGGCATGGCCTACGCCATGGTCGCGATCGGCGTTGTCGGGTTCATCGTCTGGGCCCACCACATGTACACCGTGGGGCTCGACGTGAACACGAAGATGTATTTCACCGCCGCCACGATGGTTATCGCCGTGCCGACGGGCGTGAAGATATTCAGCTGGATCGCGACGATGTGGGGCGGCAGTCTCGAATTCAAATCGCCGCTGGTCTGGGCGCTCGGGTTCATCTTCCTGTTCACTGTCGGCGGGGTCACCGGCGTGGTGCTCGCCAATGGCGGGATCGACGATAACCTGCACGACACATACTACGTCGTCGCGCACTTCCACTACGTGCTTTCGATGGGTGCCGTGTTCTCGCTGTTTGCCGGGTTCTATTACTGGTTCCCGAAAATGAGCGGGCGGATGCACTCCGAAATGCTCAGCCACATTCATTTCTGGACCTTCTTCGTCGGCGTGAACGTGATCTTCTTCCCGCAGCACTTCCTCGGAATGCAGGGTATGCCGCGTCGCTATCCGGACTACACCGAGGCGTTCTCGTTCTGGCACCAGGTCAGCACGTGGGGCTATTATATCACGGCGTTCTCGATGATCTTCTTCTTCGCCAACCTCGTCTATGCTTTTGTCGCCGGTCGCCGGGCCGAGGGCAATCCGTGGGGCGAAGGTGCGACGACGCTGGAATGGACGCTGCCCAGCCCGCCGCCGTACCACCAGTTCGAGACGCTGCCGGTGATCGAGGATCATCACGATTACCATGATCATCGTCCGGCGACTGCCTGATCTGATCCACGGTCCCGATCACGTGATCGGGACCGGTGAACATAACCGGATTATCAGGGCGCGTTGCGACGGTGGCGCGCCTCCTGGTAAGCTCGGACCGAAAACAAACGCCTGGGCTTTGTAGTTTTAGTCCCCAACCACTTCGCAAACGCGATACGAGACCGATACCGCAAGATGAAAACAGCAGATCTCGACATGATGGAGCGCGATCCGGCCGGGACCGGTCCGGCGGCGTTGCCAGTCGAGTGGCGCGATTTCTTCACTCTGACCAAACCGCGCGTCATGACGCTGGTGATCTTCACCGCGATTTGCGGTTTGCTGGCGGCGCCGGGTTCGATTCACCCTGTTCTGGGCTTTACCGCAGTCCTCGCCATTGCGATGGGGGCGGGCGGATCGGCTGCGCTCAACCACTGGTGGGAAGCCGATATCGATGCCGGGATGAAGCGGACGGCGAACCGGCCCCTGCCATCGGGCCGGATGCGGCGCGAAGATGCGCGCGATTTCGGCGTATTTCTGTCGGCGACGTCGGTATTCGTCATGGGCGTTGCAATCGGCTGGCTGGCTTCGATCCTGCTTGCGGTGGCGATCGTCTATTACGCCGTGGTTTATACCATGTGGCTGAAACCACGCACGCCGCAGAATATCGTCATCGGTGGCGGGTCCGGGGCGTTTCCGCCTCTGATCGGCTGGGTCGCGGTGACGGGCGAAGTCACGGCGATGCCGCTTCTGCTCTTTGCGATCATATTCATGTGGACCCCGCCGCATTTCTGGGCCCTGGCTCTGTTCATGAAATCCGATTACGCAAAAGTCGGCATCCCGATGCTGCCCGTTGTCGCCGGTGAACGTGCGACCCGGCGTCAGATCCTCGCCTATACCGTCCTGCTTGCCCCGGTGACGGTCGCGCCATGGGTCATCGGCGGGACGAGCTGGGTTTACGGTTCGGTCGCAGTGGTCCTTTCTGGCCTGTTCATCGCGCTGGCAATCCCCGTTGGATCGCGCGAGAAAGCGGATGGCGGCGATCTGATGGCTGAGGAAAAGACGCTGTTCAAATTCAGCATTTATTACCTTTTCATCTTGTTCGCCGCTCTCGTCGCCGATCGCGTGCTGGCGGCTAATGGCCTCATCTCCGCAGGGGTCCTGTCATGACACCCGACGAAGAAGCGGAATACAAACGGCGTCAAAAGGGGCGCAATCTCGTCGTTGGTGGGGTGCTGCTGTTTTTTGCTGTGCTGTTTTACGCTATCACTGTGGTTAGGATGGGGGACTGAAATGGCGTCCACGCCGACCTATGATAACGACACCGATCGCAGGAACATCCGCGTCGGCATGCTCGCTCTGCTGGGTGCATTGGCGATGCTGGGCCTCGGTTATGCGGCGGTTCCGCTTTACGATCTGTTCTGCCGTGTCACCGGGTTTGGCGGGACCACACAGGTGGCGAGCGAGGCGGACGCCAATCGCGCCGCGTCGAGTGGGGTCTTGCGTGAAATCTCGATCCGGTTCGACGGTTCGACTGCGCGCGGCGTGCCATGGACATTCCGCCCAACGCAGCCGACAGATACCGTCCGCATCGGTCAACGAGACATCGCGACCTATGTTGCACGCAACGATTCCAGTGAGCCGATTACCGGCACGGCGACTTTCAACGTGGAGCCTGCACAGGCCGGGCTGTATTTCCACAAGATCCAGTGCTTCTGCTTCACCGAACAAACGCTGATGCCCGGTGAACAGGTCAACATGCCGGTGCTTTATTATGTCGATCCCGCCATACTCGAAGACGAATTCATGGCCGACGTCGAGCAAATCACGCTCAGTTACACTTTTCACCGCGCGAAAGAGCCGGTATCGAACGCGCGACAAACCGCGGACTGAATCACTAATTTTCCGTCAGGAATGCAGGGACGATCATGGCAGGCAACGTAAATCACGATTATCACATTCTCGAACCGGATATCTGGCCGCTGGCCGGATCGCTTTCGGCATTGGCCTTTACTTCGGGTCTCGTCCTGTATCTTTACCCGGATGTGTTCGGCGCGGCGGGTTCGATCGTGATGTGGGCAGGCCTTGCCGGTCTGATCGCCACCTTCTTCATGTGGTTCAAGAACATCGTGGTCGAGGCGCAGCGTGGCGATCACACCCCGGTGGTGCAGTTGCACATGCGCTACGGCATGATCCTGTTCATCGCGTCCGAAGTCATGTTCTTCGTCGGTTGGTTCTGGAGCTTTTTTGATTTCGCCCTGTTCCCTGCTCCGCTGCAGTACGATGCCGCAGCGGATGCGACGATAAACCTGTTCGGTCAGGACGGTGCAGCAGCCGTGGCCGGCTTCGTGCCCGAAGGGATGGAGGTTCTGGACCCGTTCAGTTTGCCGCTGCTCAACACACTCATCCTGTTGTGTTCGGGCACTACCGTGACCTGGGCGCATCACGCGCTGATCCATGGGGATCGGGAGGGGCTTAAGCAGGGGCTTTGGGCGACAGTCGGGCTCGGCGTGCTGTTCAGCTTCATCCAGGCCTACGAATACTCAATCGCGCCGTTCGGTTTCGGAGGCAACACCTACAGCTCGGCTTTCTATATGGCGACTGGCTTTCACGGTTTCCACGTGGTCATCGGAGCCATCTTCCTCGCGGTGTGCCTGTATCGCGTATACAAGGGGCATTTCACCCCGCGACAGCATTTCGGTTTTGAAGCGGCTGCGTGGTACTGGCATTTTGTCGATGTCGTCTGGCTGTTCCTGTTCATCGCCGTCTACATCTGGGGCGGATGGGGCGCCGAATATCACTGATGCCTCCGGGCGAAAATTCTGAACAGACCGAGGGGCAGTCCGGCATCGTGCGGGCTGCCCTTTCCGGTTTGTGCCCGCAATGCGGCGCGCCCACCCTGTTCGAAGCGCCAGCCCGCATCGCGCTCCGTTGCGATGCCTGCGGGTTGGACCTCGGTCAGTTGGAGCGGGGGGGAAGGTTCGGTGGCGTGCTGACCGCGCTGGTCGCGATCCTGCTTATCCTGTTGTCCGTTGGCCTGGACGAGGTGTTCTCCCCGCCGATCTGGCTTCAGGCGGCGATTTTCGCCCCGCTGACGGTGTTTTCGGTGATCGGCGCCTTGCGAATGTTCAAGACGGTGATGGTTTACGCCACTTACGAAGCGCGCATCGACGAAACCGAATGATGAAACGCATTCCAGTAATTCCGACCGTAATTGTCGTCGCCGCCGCGCTGACGATGATCGGGCTTGGCATCTGGCAACTTGGCCGGGCGGAGGAGAAGGCGGACCTGATCGCGGCCTACTCCGATGCGACTGCGATGGCGGACACGGTCGATTTCCCCCTCGCTGGACCGGGCGAGGCGCTATGGTTCCGGCGTAGCACGGTCGAATGTGGATCGATTGCGACGATCGAACCGGTCGCAGGTACGGCGGCGAACGGGCAAAAGGGATGGGCGCAGCGCGCCACGTGCCGGGTAGGACCATCATCGACGCCGGTTCTGGTCGACCTGGGCTTCACCCGCGTCCTGTCCACACCCGAATGGAGCGGGGGCCGGGTCGAGGGGGTGATCGCGCCCGGACCGCGCCTCGTCGCCGATCCGCCGGTCGGCGATCTCACGCCACTGGCGAAACCCGACCCCGGCGATCTGCCCAACAACCACCTCGCCTATGCCGGTCAGTGGTTCTTCTTCGCCTTGACCGCGCTGATCATCTACGCGCTCGCCGTACGTGCGCGGATGAAGCGGCGATCCCGATAGCGGCGGGACGACGAGGGCCATTGCCGTTCGCGCGGGCCGACGCTACCCGTGGCGGTTATTATGCAATACGTATCGACCAGGGGCCGCGCGCCCGTTCTCGACTTCGAGGGGGTGACGCTCGCCGGACTGGCGAGCGATGGTGGCCTGTACCTGCCACGCGAATGGCCGCAATTCACAGCCAATGAAATCCGCGACATGCGCGGCATGCCGTATCCCGCTCTCGCTGCGCGCGTGATGCAACCGTTTGTCGAAGGCAGCCTGACGACGGATGAACTGCACTCGATCTGCGAGGCGGTCTATGGCGATTTCGGGCACGCGGCGGTCACCCCGCTGGTCCAGATGGACGAGACGCAGTGGCTGCTCGAACTGTTTCACGGCCCCACGCTCGCGTTCAAGGATGTCGCGCTGCAATTGCTTGGCTCCCTGTTCGAAACTTTCCTCGAACGGCGCGATGCACGGCTGACCATCGTCGGCGCGACCAGCGGGGACACTGGTTCCGCTGCTATCAACGCGGTGGCGGGGCGCACGCGCAGCGAAATTTTCATGCTGCATCCGGCGGACCGCGTAAGCGAGGTGCAGCGCCGCCAGATGACCACGGTGCGCGCGCCCAATGTGCACAACATCGCCATCGAAGGCAGCTTCGACGACGCGCAGGCCCATGTGAAACGCATGTTCTCCGATCCGGAGGTAACCGGCACGCTCAATCTGGGCGCGGTGAATTCGATCAACTGGGCGCGACTGATGGCGCAGGTGGTGTATTATTTCGCCGCCGCGCTACAGCTTGGCGCACCGGATCGCGCGACCGCGTTCAGCGTGCCGACCGGCAATTTCGGGGACGTGTTCGCCGGGCATGTCGCGGCGCGCATGGGCCTTCCGATCGAACGCCTGATCGTTGCCACCAACGTCAACGACATCCTGCACCGCGCATTGAGCGAGGGCGATTATTCCGCCGGGACGGTCACGCCGACCCTGACGCCGTCCATGGACATTCAGGTCAGTTCCAATTTCGAACGGCTGCTGTTCGATTGCGGCGGGCGCGATGGCGCTGCTTTGTCCGAACAGATGGCCGGATTTGAAAGCTCGCGCGCGATGCGATTGTCGGATCTGCAGCGACAGGACGCAGCCATGTTTGCCAGCGCGCGCGCGGATCAGGACGATACGGCGCGCGCATTGCAATGGGCGTGGCGCAATGCCGGACAGGTGATCGATCCGCATACCGGTGTTGGCTTGCATGCCAGCTTGAAAGCGCATGATTCGGCGCAGGTGAAGCGCGGAACGCCGATCGTGACGCTGGCGACGGCACATCCGGCGAAATTCAACGACGCGGTGGAGCGTGCGATCGGCGTTCGCCCCGCGCTGCCTCAACGGGTGGGCGACCTGTTCGGGCGGGAGGAAAGCTACGCCACGATTACAGGCGATTACGATGCGGCGCGCGGTTTCGTGCTGGAACACGCGCTCGCTTCGGCGGATTGACGACCCGCGATGGCCGATCTTGCCCAACAGCCGATCCTGATGACCAGCGCGGGCTGGGATTCCTATCGGCTGATCGACAGCGGGGCCGGGCGCAAATACGAGGAATTCGGACCGCGCCGCTTTATTCGGCCCGAACCGCAGGCGTTGTGGCAGCCGCGATTGCCCGACTGGAAAGCCGATGGCGAATTCGTGCCCGGATCGGATGAGGATGGCGGCGGGCGCTGGTCGCTATCAAAAGATGTGCCGGCCGATGGCTGGGAACTGGGGTGGCACGACGTCCGCTTTACCGCGCAGCCAACGCCGTTCCGCCATCTGCAATTTTTTCCCGACATGGCGCCGGTATGGGAATGGATGCGCGGTGCGATCGCAGGGCGTGACGATGCGCAGACGTTGAACCTGTTCGGCTATACCGGGCTTGGCACTTTGGCGCTCAGCGATCATGGCCCGGTCACCCATGTCGATGCGTCGAAGAAATCGGTGGCGCAGGCGCGCGATAATGCGCAGCTTTCGGGAATGGAGGATCGGCCGATCCGCTGGCTCGTCGATGACGCGGCAAAGTTCGCCGCGCGCGAGGTTCGCCGGGGGCGACGCTATGACGGCATCATCCTCGACCCGCCGAAATTCGGGCGCGGGCCGAAAAACGAAACGTGGCGGATAGAAACCGGGCTTCCGGGCCTGCTGTCCGATTGCGCGAAATTGGTCGACCGTAACAGCGCTTTCCTGTTNCTGACCGTCTATGCCGTGCGGATGAGCAGCGTCGCTCTCGCCGGAATGATGGACGAGGCGCTGTCGCACCTGCCGGGGCGGATCGAACATGGCGATCTGTGCGTGCAGGAAACCGGCGCGGAGGGGCCGGGGCGATTGTTGCCGACCGCAATTTTCGCACGCTGGCGCAATCCGGGGTAGGGACGCTCCTCAATGACAGATTACCGAACCGATTCGCTCGTCCTCGAAGTGGCCGACCTCGAAGTGGATGTCCTGACCGGCATCTATTCGGAGGAAACGGGTAAGCCGCAACCGCTGCGAATTTCCGTCGCCGCGCGATACGAAGTCGCGGACCGTTACGGTCCGGACACCCCCCTGGATGCCAGCAAGAATTACATGGACCTGAAATTCGCCGCGTCGGAGGGTCTGCCCACGGGCGTGCATTTCAAACTGATCGAGGCGGTGGCGGACCATATCTGCGAAACGCTGTTCGTGCAGGACCGGCGCGTGGCGGCGGTCACGGTGCGGATCGTGAAGCTCGCCATTGCCGAGGCGCAGGAGAAGATCGGCATAACACTCCACCGGGAAAGGCCGGGCGAAGAGGGATGAGCGGGCAGCGCGTGCTGGAGATCGAAAGCCTGCCGGAAAGCGGGATCGACGCCAGCGCGCGATTCATGCGCGATCACCTCGACGATGCGGTCGCAATGGCGCGTGGCGATGGGGTGGACGCGCTCGTCATCGTGCTGCCCGCCGCCGGACCGGATCACGCCGACTGGC
>JGI12210J13797_10055105_pt1 | contig 18536 bp, 13 predicted proteins | sample ElkSlonscriptome_3_FD_13797 | JGI IMG/M metagenome (IMG submission 13797)
TCATCGCCACGCTCGTGCCGAAGCGATCGATGTGGGGGTTGGAGGCCTTGACGTAGCCGATGGGCTCCACCAGGGGCTCGCTCACCGCGAGGGGCTCCGCGTCGCCGCACCCGACCTCGTTGCACGCTCGAAGCACGTAGCTGGCGTCGTGGCGCAGGTGCACGGGCCGCGTGAGCGTCAGCGAGGTCTCGGTCGTGGGATCGCCGATGGGCTCGTAGGGAGCCCCGGCCGTCGGGCTCTCGAGCAGCTGGTACGACTCGGCCATCTCGACCGCGGCCCAGCTGAACTCGAACTGGCGCACGGCGGAGAAGCCCAGCGTGGGCGGAGCGGGGGAGGGCACGTGGAGGCACGCGTTGGTGTCGTACGCACATCCGCCGTCGCACGCGAGCTGGCCGCCGTCGAACCCCAGCGACTCGCACGTCTCGCCGGTCGACGCGAGCGCTCCGTCGCACTGCTCGCCGGCGGCCACGTTGAGCGTGAGGTCGCCGCAGACCGGGTCGGTGCAGTCCGCGTCGCACTGCGGCGACTCCCCTTGGTCGTCGCAGACCTCGCCCGGATCGAGCACCCCGTTGCCGCACGCCTGCCCGCCGTCGTCCGAGCTGGAGGCCTCGCTCGAGGTGCTCTCCGCGCTGGTCGTGGAGTCCTCGTCGAGCTCGTCGGTGGTCGAGGCGTCCGGGGCGGAGGTCATCTCGGGCAGCGGCGGGGCCTCGCCCACGCAGCCGGCGGCGCCGAGCACTAGGCCCATGAGCCAGCGACGGGGGCGGGGGGCCGTACGCGCTCGGGCTCGATGATCGGGATCGTGGATCTGCGCCATGCTCGTCTCTCCTCCGAACCGCGGCCCCTCGCGCGGCTCCGGGGCCGAGGGGGCGCGGATGGGTAGTGCGGCTCGAGCTCGGATCCGTCAGGACGAAGGGAGGGGGCGCGGGAGGATGGGTTTCATCATCCGCTGGCCCAGGAGTAAGTGTCTGAAAACATTCGGTATTTAATAGTTCCCTTCCCTCTCCCCGCGTGGGACGACGGACGACGACCGATCCATATCGAATCGGCAAATCGCGTATGTCGTTCCGTGCAACGCGCACCTCTTCGAGGAGGTTCAGGATTTCGCTCTTGTCGAGATTGAGCCTGAGCTTCTGCCAGACGGCGTCATTCGAGAGCGCCGTCCTGTACTCGCTGAACGAGAGGTCCTCCGGTCTCTCCACGTCCCCCCGCTCATCACCGCCGAATTTGGCCGCCTTGAGCACGTCTACAGAAGCGTGTTTGGCCAGGATACGCCGAATGGAGCTCTCGATTTGGCTGAGCAGGAGGAATGGCTCGGCGAGTGCATGGTACCGGCCCGCTAGCCGGCTTCATCTGGGCGACGATGATGGAGGAGGCTCGAGCAGCATGACCGCTGACCCACCGGCGGCTTCGTCGTTCGGGGCGCTCGCCGAGCGCTCGCCGAGCGCTCGCCGAGCGCGTGGGCTACTTGCCCAGGCTGCGGCTGTACTTGGCCACCGCCTCGATCTCGTCCTTGCTCAGCTTGTCCTTGAACGCCTTCATCTTGGTGCCGGACTTGCCGTTGGTGATGATGTTCTCCACCTTCGCCAGCGGCCACTTGCCCTTCCAGCCGGGCTTGGTCCAGTCGGCGATCTCGTGCTTCTCGCCGAGCTTGGTGTCGGCGTTGCCGCTCACGCCGTGGCAGCTCTTGCACTTCTTGAGGTACACGCCCTTGGCGTCGACCTTGGGCGCGGCGGGCTCGGCCTTCTTGGGGGCCGCCTTCTTGGGGGCCGCCTTGTCGTCGGTCGCCTTCTTCGCGTCGTCGGCCCCGTCGTCGCCCGCGGCCGCCTCGCCGCCGTCGTCGTCGCCGTCGTCGTCGCCGTCGTCGTCGCCGTCGTCGTCGCCGTCGTCGTCGTCGCCGTCGTCGTCGTCGTCCTCGGCGGCCTCGTCGTCGGCACCACCGCTGCCGCCGTCGGCTCCATCATCGGCGCCGCCGCTGCCATCGTCCGCGGCCCCGCCGTCGGAGCCCGCGGCGTCGGCTGCGGCATCGGCGGCCGGGGGAAGATCGGTCTTGACCTCGGCCTTGGCGTCGTCGGCCTTGGCCTCGGCCTTCGCGTCATCGGCCTTCTTGCCGCTGTCGCAGGCGGTGACCAGGCCAGCGCCCAGGAGCATGGAAAGGATTCCGGTGAGGATCGGTCGCACGTGCACGTGAGTCTCCTTGCGAGGGGGGGAACCTACACGACTCCCTCGATCCAAACCAAGCACGCGTGGGCGTCCGATCGCGGTCTACCCGCTCGCCGAGCCGCCTCGACGCCCCTCGACGCCCCTCCAACGCCCCTCCACGCGGCGTCATCGACGTGAGCCCGACCATTGTTCGGCGGTCCATGAGTCGGTAGCGTCCCATCGCCACCCTCTGGCAGACAGCGCGGATCCCGGAGATGACGAACACGGCGACGAAGCCCGAAGCGCTCATGACCCGCTCGGTGGCGCTCGCCGAGCGCCCGCAAGAGCTGACGCTGCGCCCCATGGAGGGGCTGGCCCACTGGCTGGGCCACACCCTCCAGCGGCTCGCGTTCCGCTTCGTGAGCATGGTGGAGCAGCCGCTCGAGAACATGTCGGGCCCGCTGTCGCCGGTGAACGGGTACTTCCGCCGCGACCGCCACCGCCACCCGCGGGTCGACCCCGAGACCTACGCCCTGCGCGTCACCGGCGTGGCGAATCCGCGCACGTTCGACCTCGCGGCCCTGCGCGCGCTGCCCCAGGAGGAGCGCGTGCTGGTGATGGAGTGCGCCGGCAACGGCAACCACCTGATGGGCTCGGCGGGGCTGGTGGGCCAGGCGCGCTGGGCCGGCCCCTCGCTGGCCGCGGTGCTCGACGCCTGCGGCGGCCCCGGCCCGGCCACCCACTTCGCCTGCCACGGGCTCGACCCGGTGCCGCTGTGGCGCAAGGGCTACCACTATGGCTTGTCGCTCGAGGAGCTGACCGAGGCCCGCGCCCTGCTGGCGCTCACCATGAACGGCGAGCCCCTGCCCCGCCCCCGCGGCTTCCCGGTGCGCTTGGTGGTGCCGGGCATCTACTCGATGTCGCACGTGAAGTGGCTGGGGCACATCGAGGGCAAGACCTCGCCCCACATGGGCATCCACAACCGCTGGGTGTTCACCAACAAGGAGCGTCGCGACGGGCAGTGGGTGCGCGTGCAGGCCCGGTGGATCGGCCTGAAGTCGATGATCACCCGCTGCCAGCGGACGGAGGAGGGCTGGCACCTCACCGGCTGGGCGTGGGGCGGCGATCGGCCGATCGATCGCGTGCTCATCACCACCGACGGCGGCGAGACCTGGCGACCGGCCCGCGTGCACCCGCCGGGGGAGTACTTCGGCGACGAGCTGGCCCCGCCCAGCTTCGAGCGGGCCTGGTCGGTGTTCGACTTCCACTGGCGCGACCCCGAGCCCGGCCGCTACGTGCTGGCCAGCCGCGCCTTCACCGACGACGGCCAGGCCCAGGCGCTGGCCGAGGACCCGAACGTGAAGGGGCACTTCAACCAGACGCGGGTGAAGTGGCGGCGGGTCGACGTGCCCGGCTGAGCGGGCGCCTTCACGCGACGCGGTAGGGGCTGTCGCGCCCATCCTCGAGGGCCAGCGCCTGGGTGAGGAGGCGCAGCACCCAGGCCCGCGTGTCGAACGCTCGGTCGTCGCGCGTCAGCAGCTCCAGCAGCTGCGCGCCCGTGTCCTCGAGGTGCTCGGGGACCGTCAGCTCCTTGTTCTGCAGCGCGTAGGCGAGCTCGGCCACCAGAAGAGACTCACTGCTGTCGAGCGTGCCCTCGCATCCGTCGAGGAGCGCGGCCCGGATCGCCTCCAGCTCCCGCCTCCACCGCGGCCGGGGATCGGGCCCGGCCACGGAGGAGATCGGAGCCACGGGGGGCGCTCCGACCCATGCGCTCGCGAGCAGCCCGCTCGCCACCAGCAACACCGACAGGCCACCGAACAGCAGGCTCACCACCATCAGCACGGTGAACACCGGACCCAGCAGGCTGACGTACTCCAGCTGCCCGGCAGGGGTCAGCACGGCCCAGCGCAGGACCCACCACGTCAGAGGAGCACCAACGAAGGTGACGGTGGCCAGCCCGGAGAGGGTGAGGCTCCAGCCCACCACCCAGTGCCGCGGGATCCGACCCACCGCGACGGACAGGAACGAGCCGACGACCAGCACCAGCCCGCCGCAGAGCAGAGGCGCGCGAGGCACGGGAAAGCAGTGCTTGCTGTCGAAGCAGCCGCTCACCGTGGGGCCAGGCGTAGCGAGGGTGACCACCAGGGCCAGCGCGATCGAGGCCAGGCCGATCCACCACGCAGAGAGAGGAATACGGAGAGGAGGGTCGACGGGGTCCGCGGGGAGGTTCATGTCCGAAGTTCGAGCCGAGGCGAGCCCTGGCCCTCGATCAAGCCTCCAGCCGGGGCGAACATTCCGCTCGGCCCCCCGCCGCTACCACAGGACCTTCAGCAGCTTCTTGCACTCGCGCCCCAGCGCGCTGAACAGCTCCGCGTCGACCCAGCGATCGGGCAGGCTGGCCCGGTGACCCGCCAGCTCGGGGGGCGGGCGCGGCAGGGCGATCTGCAGCGGGAACACGTCGCGCCGCGACCAGCCTTGGGCCCGGATCTCCAGGGTGCGCAGCGGCATCCACTCGCGGGGATCGTCGCCCCAGGTCAGCCACTGCGGCGGGTCGACCTCGCGATCGTCGTCGGCCACCCCGGGCCACAGCATGAGCGCGGGGCGGGCCGTGCCCTCGTGCAGGCGCACCATGGCCGGCAACAGCACCGCATCTCCCGGCATCACGTCGGCGGCCGCGGCCCGCTGGATCGGCCGCTCGAGCAGCGCGCCGGTGGGGCGAGTGATCCACAGCCCGGGCTTGGCCACGAGCACGTCGTCGACCTTGATGGTGGACAGCGCCGGGCCGCTCACCTTGCTGCGGGTGGCCACGAAGCTGGGCGCCGCCCGAGAAGGCTCGCCCTCGGGAGCCTGCACCGCCTCCACCAGGGTGCGGCGCCCCAGCGGCAGCGGCTCCCACGACAGCGCGGCCGGATCCTCGCGCCACAGCCGGCCGAGCTGGTCGTCGGCGTGCGGCCCCGCGAGCAGCAGCCGACCGTCCTCGGCCAGCGCCATGCAGGTGGCCCGCCGCCGCAGGCGACACTGCTCGGCCTCGGGCAGCGGCTCGGGGTCGGGGTCGCTCTCCTTCTTCTTGGGCGGCGGCTTGGGCTGCTCCACCAAGAACCGGTGCAGCACCCCGGCCGGGCGCAGCACGTAGATCCACTGCGGGCCCCCGGCCACCGCCAGCGGGCGCGCGCGGGCCTCGGGCGCGAGGTGGCGCTCGGTCTTCAGCCGCAGCCCGCGGTTGGTCCACGCCACCGCGCCGTCGCGGGCCGCGAGCACGCACGCGCCGTCGTGGGTGAGCCCCAGCGCGGTGATGGCCTCGCCCGGCACCTCGGTCGGGCTGGTCTCGCGCAGCTTGAGCTTGGTGTAGCCCGAGGGGTGATCGGGATCGATGACCCACGCGTGCGACTCGCCCCCCGCCCACACCGCGCGGCCGTCGGGGGTGGGGACCAGCCCGTGCACCCGGTGCTCGGAGATCTTGCGCCGGTGCACCGCCGCCTGCTCGTCCACGCTCCACAGCACCTCGCCGTGGCTGCCCACCCCGCACAGCAGGCGCGGCCGGATGAGGCACACCCGATCGACGAAGCCCCCCAGCTTCGAGCCCACCTTGGCCGCGGCCGTGCCGAAGATCGTGCCGCGGTGGAGGTGCTGGCCCCCCAGCCACAGTGCGCCCTCGTCGCCCTCGAACACGCTCGGGGCGGCGCTCTTGAGCGGGATGGTGCGCTCCGCCTCCAGCGACTCCGTGCCCACGATCCACAGCTCGTAGGGCAGCGTCACCAGCACGCGCTTGCCGTCCCGGCTGAGCGCCAGCGACAGAGGACGGTCGTCGAGGGTCACCACGGTGTCCCCACTCCGACCGGCTACGGTCCGCCGTGCACCGGCTACGGTGCGACGTGAACCCTTGGGGCGCACGCGGTGCGTCATAGGGTTCCTACTCTACCACCTCGCCGAGCCCGCCTGGGAGCTCACGTGCCCGCGATCTGGGCGGCCCCGCGCCCGCGGGGCCGGCCGAAGCCGATCACCGCGGGCCGCTTCACATGTGGATGACCCGGCCCCCGGCCGCGAGGGCGGCTTCCTTCACCACCTCGCTGAGCGTGGGGTGGGCGTGCACGCTGCGGGCGAGGTCCTCGGCGCTGGCCGAGAATTCCATCGCCACCGCCCCCTCTGCGGCCAGATCGCTGGCGTGGGGCCCGATCACGTGGAAGCCCAGGATCCGATCGGTCTCGGCGTGGGCGAGGATCTTGACCATGCCCCCGGTCTCCGCCATCGCCTTGGCCCGGCCGTTGGCGGAGAACGGGAACGTGCCCTTGGTGTAGGGCACGCCCTCGGCCTCGAGCGCCTGCTCGGTCTTGCCCACGCCCGCGATCTCGGGGTGGGTGTAGATGATGCCGGGGATCGCGTCGTAATTGACGTGCCCGGGCAGCCCGGCCATCAGCTCGACCGCGGCCACGCCCTCTTCTTCGGCTTTGTGGGCCAGCATCGGGCCGGGGATCACGTCGCCGATGGCGAACACCCCGGGCACGCTGGTCTGGAAGTGCTCGTCGACCACGATGGTGCCGCGCCCGTCCATCTCGATGCCCAGCTCCTTCGCGCCGAGGCCCTCGGTGTTGGGGCGGCGGCCGGTGGCCACCAGCACGCGATCGCCCTTGACCGACTTGGTCTCGCCGCCCTCCTCGTAGGTGACGGTGACCTCCTCGCCCTCGACCGTGGCGCCGGTGACCTTCACCCCCAGCTGGATCTTCAGGCCCTGCTTGGTGAAGACCTTCTTGGCCTGCTTGCCGATCTCGCGGTCGATGCCGGGCAGGAACTCGCTCAGGTACTCGAGCACCGTGACCTCGGAGCCCAGCCGGGCCCACACCGAGCCCATCTCCAGGCCGATGTAGCCCGCGCCGATCACCACGAGGTGCTCGGGCACCTCGGGGTACGCCAGGGCCTCGGTGGAGGTGCCCACCCGGTCGCCGTCGAGCTCCACCCCGGGGATGGAGGCGGGCGTGGAGCCGGTGGCAATGAGCACCCGCTCGCCCGTGAGCGTGCGGGTGCCGCCCTCGGCCAGCGTGACCTCGACCTTGCCCTCGCCCCGAAGCCGCCCGCGGCCGTGGACGGGGGTGACGCCGTTCTTCTTGAACAGGTAGGCCACGCCCGAGGTGAGCTGCTCGACGATCTTGTCCTTGCGCGCGAGCATGACCGACAGGTCCAGGCCCACCTCGCCCACCGACACGCCGTGCTGCTCGAGCGCGCCCTTGCGGGCCTCGTAGTAGCGCTCGCTGGACTCGAGCAGCGCCTTGGAGGGGATGCAGCCCACCCGCAGGCAGGTGCCGCCCAGCGCGGCGTTGTCGTCGACGCACGCGACGCTCATACCGAGCTGGGCCGCCCGGATGGCGGCGACGTAGCCACCGGGGCCGGCCCCGATGACGATGAGATCGTAGGAATCGCTCATGGCTGACCTCGTGGAGGAGCGGGGCTCAGACGTCGAGCATGAGGCGCTCGGGATCCTCGATGAGCTGCTTGATCCGCACCAAGAACTGCACCGCCTCGCGCCCGTCGATGAGCCGGTGGTCGTAGCTGAGGGCCAAGAACATGATGGGCCGGATCTCGACCTTGCCGTCGATGGCCACCGGGCGCTCCACGATGTTGTGCAGGCCCAAGATGCCCGTCTGCGGCGGGTTGAGGATGGGCGTGGAGAGCATCGAGCCGTAGATGCCCCCGTTGGACACGGTGAACGTGCCCCCCTGGAGGTCCTCCATGACCAGCTTGTTGCTCTGGGCGCGGCGCCCGAAGTCGCCGATGGTGACCTCGATGTCCGCGAAGCTGCGGCGATCGGCGTGGCGGATGACCGGCACCACCAGCCCCTTGCCCCCGCCCACCGCCACGCCCACGTGGTAGTAGTACTTGTAGATCACGTCGGTGCCGTCGAGCTGGGCGTTGACGGCGGGGAACTCCCGCAGGGCCTCGCAGGCGGCCTTCACGAAGAACGACATGAAGCCCAGCTTCACGCCGTGGCGATCGATGAACTGCTGCTTGTAGCGCTTGCGCAGGTCGATCACCGCCGACATGTCCACCTCGTTGAAGGTGGTGAGCGTGGCGGTGCTCTGCTGCGATTGCAGCAGGCGCTCGGCCACGCGCCGGCGCAGCGAGGTCATGGGCTTGCGCTCACTGCGCTCGTCGCCCTCGAGGTGCACCGGCATCGGAGTGGCGATGCGGGTGGGCTTGGCCGCGGCCGGGGACTTCTTGGACGCCGACTTGGGCTTGGACTCGGAGGCCGAGACCACGTCTTCCTTGAGGACCCGCCCCCCGCGCCCCGATCCCTGGACCGATCCCACGTCGATCCCGCGGCGCCCGGCCTCGGCCCGCGCCGCCGGCATCGCCGGGGCACCGCCGCCCTGCTCATCGGGCTTCGATGCGCCCTGCTTCGCGGGCTTCGACGCGCCCTGCTTCGCGGGCTTCGACGCGCCCTGCTTCGCGGGCTTCGACGCGCCTTGCTCGTCGGGCTTCGCCTCCGCCTTCGAGTCGGCGTCGGCGTCGGCGTCCTTCTCGGGCTTCGGCGCGCTGGCCTCGGCGTCGGGATCGATCATGCCGATCACGTCGCCCACGCCCACCGTGTCGCCCTCCTTCACCGAGTGCTTCACCAGCACGCCGGCCGCGGGGGCGGGCACCTCCACCGTGATCTTGTCGGTCTCGACCTCGACCACCGGCTCGTCGGCGGCGACCGACTCACCTTCAGCCTTCAGCCAGCTCGCGATCACCCCTTCGGTGACCGACTCTCCCATTTGCGGTACGCGGATCTCGATGGACATGGTCGTCTCGTCGTCGCGCACGGTTCTAGCACAACGACCGCAGCGGCGGCAGGACGCCCCGCCCCGCTAGTCGAGGCCGGCAAAGGCCTGCTCCATGAGCTGGTCCTGCTCGAACTTGTGACTCTCGGGGGACCCGGTGGCCGGGCTCGCGCTCGGCAACCGCCCCACGAACTCCAGCGGCTGCCAGCGCGTGGTAGCCAGGGCCTCGATGCGCGAGCGCACGAAGCTCCACGACCCCATGTTGCGGGGCTCCTCTTGCACCCAGCGGATCTCGCGGGCCGCCCGGTAGCGCTCGAGCGCCGCGGTCAGCTGGGCCTGCGGGAACGGATACAGCTGCTCCACCCGCACGATGGCCACGTCCTCGCGCTCGCGCTCCTTCCGGGCCTCGCACAGGTCGTAGTAGACCTTGCCCGTGCACAAGAGCACCCGCCGCACCAGGTGGGGCTTGACCTCCTGATCGTCGATGAGCCGGCGGAACGAGCCCTCCACGAAGTCCGAGCGCGGGGAGAACGACGCCCGCGTCCGCAGCAGGCTCTTGGGGGTCATGATGATGAGCGGCTTGCGCCACTGTCGCAGGATCTGCCGCCGCAGCGCGTGGAACAGCTGGGCGGGCGTGGTGAGGTTGCAGACCTGCATGTTGTCTTCGGCGCACAGCTGCAAGAAGCGCTCGAGCCGGGCGCTGCTGTGCTCGGGGCCCTGCCCCTCGTAGCCGTGGGGCAAGAACATCACCAGCCCGCTGATCCGGTTCCACTTGTCCTCGGACGACGAGATGAACTGGTCGATGATGACCTGCGCCCCGTTGCAGAAGTCGCCGAACTGCGCCTCCCAGATCACCAGCGTGCGCGGGGCGGCGAGACTGTAGCCGAACTCGAAGCCCAGCACCGCGAACTCCGACAGCGGGCTATTGTGGACCTCGAAGGTGCCCTCGGCGCCCGGCAGGGTCGACAGCGGCACGTAGAGGCGCTCGGTCTCGGTGTCCACCCAGCCCGCGTGCCGGTGGGTGAACGTGCCGCGCATGGAATCCTGCCCCGACAGCCGCACGCAGGCGCCATCCAGCAGCAGCGAGCCGTAGGCCATGTGCTCGCCAAAGGCCCAGCTGCCCGGCGCCTCGCCCTGGCCCATCTCCCGCAGCTCCTTCACGAAGCGCTCGAGCTTGGGGTGCAGCGTGAAGTCGTCGGGCACGGTGGTGGTGTGCTCGGAGATCCGCTCGATGGTCTCGGCCGAGACCTTGGTCTCCACCTCGGGTACCTCGGCGTCGGCGCCCCCCTTGAACCGCTCCCACACCCCGTGCATCGGCGGCGGCGCGGTGCTGAAGCCCTTGCTGCGCACCTCGTCCAGCGCCCGCTCGAACTCGGCCCGCGACGCGTCGTCCATCTCCTCGACCCGCGCGTCGTCGACCGTGCCCCGCTCCAGCAGGATCTTCTGGTACTTCTCGCGCACCGAGACCTGCTCCTTGATGAGCCCGTACATCGACGGCTGGGTGAACGTGGGCTCGTCGCCCTCGTTGTGGCCGAAGCGGCGGTAGCACACCAGGTCGATGATCACGTCGGAGCGGAAGCGCTGCCGGTAGGCCACCGCCAGCTTCGCGGCGTAGGCCGCCGCCTCCGGGTCGTCGCCGTTCACGTGGAAGATCGGCGCGTGGAGCATGTCGGCCACCGCGGTGCAGTACACCGTGGAGCGCGAGTCGACCGGGTTGGTGGTGAAGCCCACCTGGTTGTTGATGATGACCCGGATCGTGCCGCCCACCGTGTAGCCCGGCAGCTTGGCCAGGTTGAGGGTCTCGGCGTACACGCCCTGGCCCATCACCGCCGCGTCGCCGTGGATCGACACCAGCAGCATCTGCGAGCGCTCGTCGTCGGCCAGCAGGTCCTGGCCCGCCCGCACCCGACCGGTGAGCACCGGGGTGATCGCCTCGAGGTGGCTGGGGTTGAACCCCAGCGCCAGGTACATGTCCTTGCCCCCCGGCGTCTGGTAGCGGCGGTGACAGCCCAGGTGGTACTTCACGTCGCCGCGCCCGAGGTTCTCGCGGGGGTCGCCGCCCGCGAAGCGCGAGAAGATCTGGGCCGGGGTCTGGCCCATCACGTTCATCATCACGTTCAGCCGACCGCGGTGGGCCATGCCCACGATGATCGACGACACCCCCTGCTCGCCCCCCTCGTCGACCAGGGTCTCGAGCAGCGCGATCATGCTCTCGGCCCCGGAGATCGAGAAGCGCTTGGCGCCGATGAACTTCGTGTGCAGGAACTTGTCGACGTTGTCGACCCGCACCAGCGACTCGAGCAGCCGCACCTGCTCGTCGACCGAGGGCCGCACCTCGTTCTCCACCGCCTCCATCTGGGCCCGCAGCCAGCTGCGGCGCTCCACATGGTTGATGCCCCAGAACTCCACCCCGATCTTGCGGCAGTACGTGCGCCGCAGCCGGCCCACGATCTCGCGCAGCGGGACCACCCCGTCGTCGGGGAACAGCGCGCCCGCGCTGAACAGCCGGTCGAGGTGCTGCTCGGTCAGGCCGTAGAACGACAGATCGAGGGCGGGGCTCATCACTCGCCGCTCGCGCCCCAGCGGATCGATGTCGGCCCCGAGGTGGCCCATCATGCGGTAGTTCGCGATGAGCTTGTCCACCCGGTTCTGCAGGTCGACCTGCTCGGCCGCGTCGCCGCCGAGCGCCGGGGGCGGCGCGCCGGTGGGCCCCACGCTCTGCGGCGAGGGCCCCTCCGCGTCGAGCTGCTCGATGAGCGCCCTCCACTGCGGATCGATCGACCCGGGATCGTCGAGGTACTGCTCGTACAGCGACTCGAGAAAGGGAAGGTTGTAACTACTGAGGGCGAGATCGGGGTCCATCGGATTGGGAGCGAGGGGCTGGCGACGGACGGCCACGGGCGCCGACGCATCGCGTCGTCGGGCGCGGAGTGTAGCGCATCGCCGCGGCCGTGCCCCGCACCGGCCCCCCTCGGCCCCGATCGTCGCGATGTCTCGTCAATGCTCCGTTTTCATTGATGATTCGAGATACCTCGACATCTGCTCCGTAGGATCAACCAAGCCCGCGCCGCGGGCCCGCTCGCTCGCCGCCCACGTCCGGCCGCACGCCGGCTAGTCGAAACCGCACTCGATGTAGATCTGCTGCGACGGCCCCGAGCACGTGTTGGTCGCCACCCCGCCCCAGTCCACGTAGGGCACGCAGGGGCGCAGCGCGTAGCCCGGGCTGGCGCAATCGCAGCCCGTCCCGTCCACCGTGACCTCCATCGTGCCCACGCAATCGCCCACGTGCCACGTGTGGCCGTTGCACTGCACCGTGGTCGCCCCGCCCAGGCGCAGCGCGTTGCACAGCTGCGTCGCGGCGGCTCCGGTGCACGTGCGCCCCCCCGTGTCGTACGTGCCCTCGATGTGGATCGACGTGTGGTCGTCGGCCAGCGCGCTGCGCCACGTGGTGAAGTCGGCGCAGGCCATGGGGCTGGGCAGGTAGAACTGCGAGAAGCTCCACTCGTACCAGACCAGCTGGTCCTGGCACGTGTTGCTGCAGCTGTACACGGTCGGGTCCCCCCCGCCGTCGCACTCCTCTACGCCCTGGTACACGTGCCCGTCGCCGCAGCTGGCGTGCTCGCAGCTGGTCAGGCAGCCGTCCACGTCGGAGACGTTGCCGTCGTCGCACGCCTCGGGCGGCTGCACGAACCCGTCCCCGCAGCTGGCCGGCACGCACGTGTTCAGGCAGCCGTCGGCGTTCGAAGCGTTGCCGTCGTCGCACGTCTCGGGCGCCTGCACCACCCCGTCCCCGCAGCTGGCCAGCGTGCAGCTCGACGTGCAGCCGTCGCCGTCGCTCAGGTTGCCGTCGTCGCACAGCTCCACGCCCTCGTGCACCACCCCGTCTCCGCACGTCGCGATCTGGCAATTGCTCAGGCACGCATCGTCGTCGCTCGGGTTGCCGTCGTCGCACGCCTCGGTGGCGTGCAGGAACCCGTCCCCGCAGTACGCGATCGTGCACTGCGTGGTGCAGGTGCCCGCGGGGCTGTTGCCCGGCCCGTCGTCGCACTGCTCGGGGGCCGTGATCACCCCGTCCCCGCACGAGGGCTCGACCGGATCCACCCCGGGGTCGCCCGGATCCTCGCCCCCGCTGCCGTCGTCGAGCCCCTCGTCTCCGCCCCCCGTGCCGCCCCCGTCGCTGCCGTCCTCGAGCGCCCCGCCCGACTCGCCCGACCCGCCCGACTCGCCCGACCCCTCGGGGCCGAACGTGGCCGGCGACGGATCCAGCGCCGTGTCCACGCCCACCGAGCACCCCGTGCCCAGCCACAGTGCGGCAACCCACCCTCCAAGACCCGAGCGCCAGCGTCCCGTCCCACCCATTGCGGGTCAGCCTACGATCTCGCACGTAGACGCACGAGCGCCCACCTCGTCGGGCAACTTGCCCAATACGGATCGCCATGGCCTCTCCTCGCCCGCTCCGCGGGATCGGGGTCCACGTCCCGAACTCCCGGATGGACCGCGGCCGCGCTGGGCAAACTGCCCAATGCGGTGGGCGGGCCTCGCCGCGGGGCTCGGCCGACCTGCGCCCCACGCGACGCTGCGGGAGCCCCGCACGGAGAGTTGATATGGTGCCGCCGTGGCGGACGACGCACGAGCCCTGCTGTCGACCCGGGTGGCCGATACCTTGCTCGGCGCCAAGGAGTCGTGGACGCGACGGATGTTCGAGCAGGCCGCCATGCTGCGGCGGCAGGGCGGCGGGCCGGTCCATGACCTGTCGCTGGGCAACCCCAGCCTCGAGCCGCCCGCCCGCTGGACGCAGGCCCTGCACGACCTGCTCGATGATCCCGCGCCCGGCATGCACCGCTACATGACCAACGCGGGCTTCCCCGAGGTGCGCGAATTCATCGCGGGCCGCGAGGGCCTGCGCTTCGGGCTGCCCATCCACGCCGAGCACATCACCATGACGGTGGGTGCGGCGGGGGGCCTGAACGTGCTGATGCGATCGATGCTCGATCCCGGCGACGAGGTCCTCGTGCCCGTGCCGTACTTCACCGAGTACGACCACTACTGCGACAACGCCGGGGCGCGGCTGGTGAAGGCCCCCTGCGCCGACGGCTTCGCGCTCGACGTGGACGCCATCGTCTCGCGCCTCAGCCCGCGCACCCGCCTGGTGCTGGTGAACTCGCCCAACAACCCCAGCGGGGTGGTCTACGAGGGCGCCAACCTCGACCGCCTCGCCGCCGCCCTGCGGAAGGCCAACGAGGCCCGCCAGACCCCCGTGTTCGTGGTGGAGGACAGCCCCTACCGCGACCTCATGCACGACGGCAGCGCCGCGGGGTCGATGATGACCCGCTACGAGCACACCGTGCACCTCACCAGCCACTCCAAGGACCTGGGGCTGGCCGGCGAGCGGATCGGCTACATCGTGCTGTCGCCCCGGGCCCACGGCGGCGAGCTGCTCGCTCGCGCGTTCGCCTTCTGCAACCGCGTGCTCGGCTTCGTCAACGCGCCCGCCCTCATGCAGCGCGCGCTGCCCCGCGTGCTCGGCCATCCCGACGGGCGCGTCGACGTGGGGGTCTACGCCCGCCGCTGCCGTCGCATGACCGAGGGCCTGCGCGCGCTCGGCTTCGGCGTGCTGCCCCCGCGGGCCGGCTTCTTCGTGTTCCCCGGCCTGCCCTCGGCCCTGCGCGACGACACCGGAGGGGACATCGCGCTCACCGAGCGCCTGCTCGCCGAGCGCACCATCGTGGTGCCGGGCACCGCCTTCGGCGTGCCCGGCCACCTGCGGCTGTCCATGGCCGCCGACGACGAGGCCGTCGAGGGCGCGCTGCAGGCCTTGGGTCGCGTCTGCGGCTGACGCTGCTCCGGGCACCGCGCCGCACCCCTGCGCGGGCTTGCGCTACCCTTGCGCCCATGAACGGCTTCATGGGCCTGGTGGTGCTCGCCACCTCGATCTGGATGGCGATCGACTCGTCGCAGCTCGGCTACGACAAGCGCGATGTGAAGGGCCTGGCCGCGATCGGTCCCGCCGGGTGGTTCTTCGGCGGTCTGCTGCTGTGGATCGTCGCGTTCCCGCTGTACCTCATCAAGCGCGGCGAGCTGAAGGCGGTGGGCGAGCGTCGGCGAGAGATGATCGCCGCTGGCATGCCGCCCCAGATGGCCCTGCCGCCGCAGGGCTCCGCCTGGGGAGCACCGGGCTACGGCCAGCCTCCCGGCTACGGTCCTCCACCCGGCTACGGCCAGCCTCCGGGCTACGGCCAGCCCGCCCCCGGCTACGGTCCTCCACCCGGCTACGGCCAGCCCGGACAGCCTCCGCCCGGCTACGGTCCTCCGCCCGGCTACGCTCAGCCCGGCCAGCCTCCGCCCGGCTACGGCCAGCCTCCTCCCGGTTACGGTCCTCCGCCCGGCTACGGTCAGCCCGGCCAGCCTCCTCCCGGTTACGGTCAGCCTCCCTCCGGTTACGGCCAGCCCGGCCAGCCTCCGCCCGGCCACGGCCAGCCCGGCCAGCCCGGCCAGCCCGGCCAGCCCGGCCAGCCCCCGAGCTCGCTGTCGACCGAAGAGGCCGGCGAGCAGCTCGCCAAGCTCGACGAGCTGCGCCAATCCGGCATCCTCACCGACGCCGAGTTCGAGCAGCAAAAGGCCCAGCTGCTCAATCGCCTCGGCTGAGCGCTCGGACCAATCCCGAGCGCGAGCAGCACAGAGACTCCGCCGCTCGCGCGGCTCAGCTGAGCGTCCAGGTGCTCGGATCGCGCAGGTGCGGCACCGCGTTGAAGCTCTCGAGCAGCAGGCGTCCTCGCCCGTCGAACGAGAACTCGGTCAGCGCGGAGTTCCGCAGCCGCCACGCCAGACGAAAGCTCGTCTGGTCGTCGACCCCCAGCGCGCGCTGAAGCAGCACCGCCACCGGCCCCACCGAGGTGAACGCCACGATCCTTGCCTCGGGCTGGCACAGCGAGGTCATCGTCTCCACGCAGCTGAGCACCCGCGCCCGGAACTGCGGCCAGCTCTCCACGCCCTGCGGCTCGAAGTCGCCGCCCAGCCAGCGGAGCATCACCGCCTCGTACAGCAGCTGGAACCGGCGCGACCGCTCCTCCTTGTCGCGCACGTCGAGCATCTCCTGGCGCAGCCGCACCACCTCTTCGTCGTCGCTCAGCGAGCCCACCGAGGCCCGCACCAGCGACAGATCATCGTTCTCGGCCAGCCCCGCCAGCTCCACCGGCTCGGGCCACGAGCGCTCGGCCGCGTCGAGCTCTCGGCCCACCCGCCGCATCGTGTCGCGATGCCGCATGGCCGGCCCGGTGTAGACCGAGTCGAACGACCAGCCGTGCTCCGCGAAGCACTGCCCCAGCATCGTCGACTGCTCGCGACCCCGCTCCGAGAGATCGTCGTAATTCGTCCTCATCAGCGATGCCTGTCCGTGGCGTACGACGATGAGTTGCCCCATGGACCGCTCACTGTACACCTCCGCTGCCCCGAGCGGGGAAGGGCTGCTAGACTCCTCGTCGCGCCCCCTCGCGGCTTCGCCCTTCGCGCTCCAGGGTTTCCTTGAACAAGCTCCGCGTCCTCCTCATCGGCTCGCTCGTCGCCATGATGGCGCTCGTCGCCATCGCCGCGATCGGCGGCATGATGATGGATGCCAACCACATCGTCGTGCGCGAGGCCACGTACACCCGCTCCGCGCCCGAGCTGTGGAGCACCATCACCCGCTTCGACCAGATGCCGCAGTGGCGCTCCGACGTCGACGCGGTGCAGATCGAGTCGGGCGATCCCGTCCGCTTCGTGGAGATGGGCGAGCAGGGCCCCGTGCCCATGGAGGTCACCGAGCACGACGCTCCCCATCGCCTCGTGCTGATGGCCAGCAGCCTCGATCTCCCCTTCAGCGGCACGTGGACCTACGAGCTGACCGAGGTCGAGGGCGGCACCCGGCTGCGGCTCACCGAGGCGGCCACCATCGACAACCCCGTCGTCCGCTTCGTGGCCCACACCTTCGTCGACCCCGCCGACACGGCCGAGACCTACCTCGTCGACCTCGGCCAACACCTCGGCGAGACGGTCACGCCCCAGCCCCCGACCTGAGCCCGAGCGCTCAGCTCGCGCGCTCCCCGACCGCTCAGCTCGCGCGCTCCCCGACCGCTCAGCTCGCGCGCTCCCCGACCGCTCAGCTCGCGCGCTCGATGATCGCCCGGATCTCTGCCTCTTCGAGCGTGTGGTTGCCCCGCTTCGCCTCGGAGAAGATCCGTTCCACCAGCCCGTCCTCGGGCTCGTACCCGTGCGCCCGCAGCCAGTACACCACGTTGGAGCGCCCGCTGTAGTGCCCGATCTCGATCTGCTGCTGCCGCCCGAACGCCCGCGCCGGCACCGACGAGTACACCCGGTCGGCCAGATCGAAGTCGCCCTTGCGCTCGGCCTTGATGACCGCGGCCGCGTGCACCCCCGTGGCCGTGCGGAACGCGTCGCGCCCCGCCAGCGGGTAGCTGGGGTGGATCGGCACCCCCGTGTACTCGCTGGTGCGTTGCACGTACTCCACCAGGCACGAGAGATCGTGCTGGCGATCGTCGAGCTCGCCGAGCAGGTAGAGGTTGAGCAGCAGCAGGTCCATCGAGGCGTTGCCCACCCGCTCGCCGATCCCCAGCGCGCAGCCGTGCACCCGGTCGATCCCCCACTCCAGCGCGAACAACGACAGCGGCAGCGCGTGCCCCCGGTCGTTGTGGCCGTGCCAATCCAGCTCGACCCGGTCCTCCATGTCCAGCGCGCGCAGCAGCGAGCGCGTGAACACCAGCAGGTTGCGCACCCCGTCGGGCGTGGCGTGCCCGCACGTGTCGCACAGCACCAGCCGGGTCGCCCCCTCCTCGATCGCGGCCCGGAACAGCCGGTCGAGCGTGCGCGGGTGGCTGCGGGTGGTGTCCTCGGTCACGAACGACGCCGGCAGCTGGTTGTCGACCACCAGGCGCATCGCCTCGCGGGTCAGCCGCTCCAGCCGCTCCACGTCCCAGTCCTCGGCGTACGCCCGGATCGGGCTGCTGCCGATGAACGCGGTCACCTCGATCGGCACCCCCACCCGCTGCGAGATGTCGATGATGGGCTGGATGTCGGCCGCCACCGTCCGCGCCGCGCAGTTCGGCTTGATGCCCAGCTTCTCCTCGGTGATGAAGCGACACAGCCGCTCCACGTCCTCCACCGCCCGCGGCCCCGCCCCCGGCAGGCCCAGGTTGACCACGTCGATGCCCAGCCGGTCCATCAGGCGCACCAGCTCCATCTTCTGCTCGATGGTCGGGTCGATCACCGAGGGCGATTGCAGGCCGTCGCGGATGGTCTCGTCCACGAAGCGCGGCCGCTTCCGCAGCAGCGGCCCGCGCCGATCCCGGGCGTTCCAGTCGTAGACCAGCGCGGCCGTGTCGCGGTCGGGCACGTGGCGGCCGATCATGCGCCGACCTCCGCGTAGAGCAGATCCTCCCGGCCGAAGAAGTCGGCGATCTCCTCGACCAGCGAGACCAGCAGCGCCTCGGTGATGTCGTCCTCGGCGTCGACCTCGTCGAGCAGCACGTCGCGCGCCACCACGATCGTGCGCAGATCGGCCGGCTGCTCCTCGCCCTTGGGTCGCCCCTCGAAGAACACTGCCGCGCGCGGATCGGCCCCCGCCCGCACCTGCTCGGCCGACGCCGCCCCCTG
>JGI12210J13797_10572858_pt1 | contig 18515 bp, 15 predicted proteins | sample ElkSlonscriptome_3_FD_13797 | JGI IMG/M metagenome (IMG submission 13797)
TCCAATCAACTTGCGCGGCCACTATTGATGCTGACCGGTAGCGACGATGATTTATGCGATTCGGAGTCAACCTTGAAGTTTGTGGACAACGCAGGCGAGTCGTGTGACCATCGACGTTTCGATGGTCTGCGACATAGTCTGCTCCTCGAAAAAAATCGCGACGACGTGTACGCTTCGATTTTCGAGTGGCTGCGGTACCCGTAGCGGAAGTCGTCAAGACTTTCGAACACCATCCGCGACGCCCCACCGCAGAATGGAATCTGTTAGAATCGAGTCGTTAGATGACTTTACCTTTCGATTCCCTTCGTCAGACAGGATGCACTTTCATGAACGTGAGCTTTTCGATGCAACTTCGAACCATAGCAACGGTGATTTGTCTCATTGCCACATTCACTTCCCAGTTATACAGCCAAGAAAAGATCGGTAGCGACTACATTCCTAGCGATGCGATGTTGACGGCAGTCCTCAGCGTTAGTAACACGCTGAAGAGCCCGAGTTTCGAAATGTATCCCGTCGAAATCGTCGAAGCGATGGGAAAAGAAAACATCGGAGTGTCACCGAGCGAAGTCGATCGGGTCAAGGTGATCGTCGGCGTTCCTGGACCGAATCCTCCGATGGTTGCTGTTGTCTTTTTCTTGAATCATGACCTCGCCCTTGGCGATTTGAAGGAAGGGCTGATCGATTTAGAAGCGCCCCTTACGATCGATTCGAAGCCGTGTTATCCGCTCAAAACGTCACCTGACATGATTTTTCACTTGAAAGATCCTCGTACCTTGATTTTGGCCAGTGCGAACTACATGGAATCGGTTTTGGACGCTGGCGAAACGGGAGCCCCCAAGGGTGTGCTTGCCACACTATCCGGTGCAACACCTCATCACGGGAATCTATCGGTGCTGTTAGCGGTCGAACCGGTTCGTCCGATGGTGAACGGGTTCATTCAGTTTCAGTCGCAACAGATTCCACCCGAGTTTCGCGACCTTACCAAGATCCCCGATTTGCTCGATGCGATGCTGGTCCAGTTGGACCTGGACAACACCGAGTCCGGTTTCCGGGTCGTCATGTTAGCTGCTGACGAGGAGTCAAGTGATGAGCTTTTAGCGATTACGGAAAAGTCGATCGAAAAGGGACGGCAAATGGGAGTCGCTGCCATGACCGAAGACATGCAAGGTGATGATGCCGTTGCCGAAGCATCACGCCAATACGTCAATCGTATGGCGGATCAAATCACAGGCATATTGAAACCGGTCCAACAAGGACGCCGACTAACCATTCAAACCTCGTCACAGTACGGAATTGCCACCCAAGGTATCTTGGTTGGCCTACTATTGCCTGCCGTCCAGGCGGCTCGCGGAGCTGCACGACGAATGTCATCTTCGAATAACATGAAACAGTTCGGATTAGCTTTTCATAATTATCACGCCGCATACAAGCGCCTACCGGGGAACATCAACAGCGAATCGGGTCAGCCGTTACTGAGTTGGCGGGTTCAGATTTTGCCGTTCATTGAACAGCAAGCTTTGTACTCGCAATTTCATTTGGATGAACCGTGGGACAGTGAACACAATCGACCATTGATCTCGCAAATGCCTGAAATCTATTCGGATCCTCGTTTGGAATTGGAACCGGGGCTAACCAACTACCAAACGCCCGTTGGCGAGAATACGATCGCCAGTCCTGGAAAAACCACGCAGTTTCGCGACATCTTAGATGGATTGGCATACACGATCATGATCATTGAAACGAATGCAGAGAACGCAGTTGTTTGGACCAAACCGAGCGACGTTGAAATCGACTTGACCGATCCGCTATCTTTTTTGCAAGGACGCGATGGCGTACACGCTACGTTTGGGGATGGAGCGGTGAAGTTTATCACCGAAGATGTCGATCCCGAAACGTTCAAGGCACTGCTAACCAAATCAGGCAAAGAGCCAGTGCAGTTTTAGGAACCGGCATTGGCCGAGCGTTTTGTGTCACGTTGTTTTTAGGTAGCGGACGCTTCTACATACGTGACACGACGTTGATCCCAAGTAAATTCAACCCCAAACGCAAACAGCGTCCGGTCAAGGCGACAAGTGCCAACCGCAACGATGCGATCGCTTCGCTTTCCGCTTTCAAAACGTGACAATTGTCGTTGAAAACAGCGTAAGCCTTTGCGGTTTCGTACAAGTAGTCGACCAGAGCATTGGGTGCATAGTCTTGATAGACCGTGACGAGTGCCTCTTCCATTCTCAGTAAACAAATCGTTAAGGCTCGTTCGGCAGGGTGCGAGAATGCGTCGACCGATTCGGCAATCGATACCACCGCTTCCTCGGACGTTTCCGCTCGCCGCAAAATCCCTTGCGTCCGAGCGTAAGAATACTGGATGTACGCCGACGTATTCCCTTCGAGTGCGACCATCTTGTCGAGACTAAATCGGTAATCACTGGTCCGATGATGCGATAAATCGGCGTACTTGATCGCTCCGATACCGACGACGTTGGCAACTTCATTCTGCTCTGCTTCGTCCATCGGCGGTTCAAGTTTGGTGATGCGATCGGGATCACAAACGACTTCGCGAGCGCGAGCGATGGCGTCTTGGAGCAAACCTTCGAGCCCAATCAGCGTGCCACTTCTCGTTTTCATCGGACGCCCGTCTTCGCCGAGTACGGTACCGAAATTAACGTGTACCATTTTGACGTTTTGCATCCCGATCTGTTTCGCGACCGCGAACAATTTTTCAAAATGCTCGCCTTGCCGCGAATCGACAACATACAAAATCTCGTCCGGCCCAAACTGTTCTCGGCGATAAGCAAGCGTTGCCAAATCAGTAGTCGCGTACAAGAACGCACCGTCTTTTTTACGGACAATCATCGGTGCATCGAATCCGTCCAAAAAGACGCATACGGCACCTTCGCTATCGCGAGCCAACCCGCGTGCTTCCAAGTCCTCGACCACACCTGCCAACATCGGATGGTAAAAACTCTCACCGAGGGTATGGTCAAACGTGACATCGAGTGCATCGTAGATACGATTGATTTCGTCTTTGCAATGTGGCAGGAATTGCTCCCACAATTGCAAGTTTTGAGGGTCGCCCTGATGCAATTTGACCGTTTCTTCGAGGACGGCTGTATCAACATCGCTATGCTGTTTCGCTTTCGCGGACAGTTCAGCAACCTGATCGACAGCAGCGATTTTCTCTTCTGCTGCCGCAAGCTGCGACTCGGTCGCCTTGACCTTCGCTCTCGCACTGTCGATGCGTTTTTTAGCCTTCTTAGCATCTTTCGGATCGATTATCGCATCGGCTGCATCGCAAGCCGCTGCGACATCCGCTTGGGCTTGTTTGATGCCAGCTTTCAATTTCGGGATCGATTTTTTTGCCTTTTGATACTCAATCAATTGATTCACCAATCGATAGAGTTTGGCTAGTTCGGGCACCGGGTTTTTGGCAACTTGATCTGGGTCACCAAAATGCTTGTAGCCGTAGATGATAATGCCAAACTGAGTACCCCAATCGCCTAAGTGATTGTCAGTGATGGTGTCGTGCCCGAGGAATTTCAGAATGCGAGCGAGCGCATCGCCGATCACAGTGCTGCGGATGTGCCCCACATGCATCGGTTTGGCGACGTTCGGCGACGAGAAGTCGACAATGATCTTCTTCGTATCGGATGCTTGATTGATCAAGCAACGCTCGTCGCCAAGCATCAGCCGAAGATTGTCAACCAGGAAACGATCTCGAAGCTTCAAGTTGATAAAGCCTGGGCCCGCTACCTCAACAGGTTCACAAAGGTCGTCGACCGCGAGTGCTTCGACAATTTGTGCCGCCAATTCACGAGGATTGCCACCACCGAGCTGTTTCGACAACGGCATTGCGCAGTTGGCTTGATAGTCGCCGAACTTCGGATCGTTGGTCGAGCGGATCATCGACGCATAGGATTGCAAATCGTCGATTGATTCAGTGTTTGTCAGTGAGCCAAGAGCGTCTAGGAAACGGTGGCTAAGCAGTTGAGGAAGGTGCATCGTGCAAGGGTTTTGTTAGGGGAGTTAGTTGTTGGGCATCATCGGTTTTTCGGGCCAAAGGCCCATTCGTTTACCTAGCCCAGGCCAGGCCAGCGGAACCTGATGAAGTAGAGGCATTGTTTCGGCCTCCGGCCTAGGTTGGTTGCTACTATTTCAGCAGGCCCCAACGGCCCGGCAGTTTGCAATTCGGCGCGACCGCATGCCAATAAACTGCCGGGCCGTTGTCCTGGACTAAGCATACGGCTGGGACTTTGCCCCGAAGATTGCTTCACTGCGTTGCCTCAAAGCCCAAGCTCCTCCAAGGGAATCCGTTTACCGTCAGCCCACAAGGTTTCCAGGTCGTAGTACTCGCGGGTGTCTTCGTCGAACAAATGAACCACGACGCTGCCGTAATCGAGCACAATCCAGCGGCTTTCTTGATAGCCTTCAATACCCATTCGTCGATCGCCCATCTCTTTCTCCAAGACGTCGTCGATCTGCTCGCTGATCGCATGCAATTGTCGGCGGCTTGAACCCGTTGCCAAGACGAACAAGTCAAACTCGGCGGTTTGGCCGCAAATGTCCAGCACCATCACATCTTCCCCCTTATTGTCGAGGGCAACTTTCGCGGCAGCCGCCGCCAGTTTACGGCTATACTCAATTCCGTTATGTCGGATCGCGCGACTGGCAGTCACCATCGGATCTTTTGCCGCAGCGGGTTTTGCAATGGTTGGTTTGGATTCAGCCGCGGTCGATGGAGACATTTCGTGCTCGTTGGTTTGTTCAGTCATAAAGACAGTTTACTCGATTTATTGAAGCTGTCACGCCCTTCATAATCCTTAATCATTCGGCTAATCGCTTTGAATTCCGAATGCGCTGCCGAACCGAGCCATTCGAACAGGACCGATTCCGCAGTAATCATGGTCGCCCCGGCCATCGTCATTCGCTCGATTGCAATTCGTTCGTCCAATTCGCTGCGGGACGCGACCGCGTCGGCGACGACGTAGACGTAAAAGCCTTCGGCAATGAGGTCCAAAACGGATTGCAGAACGCAAACATGCGTCTCAATGCCACAAACGACAATTTGATCGCGTGCTTGGTTCGCCCAACGATCGATCGCATTGCGACAAACCGCCGAACTAAACGCCAATTTTTCTTCGGCAGTTTCCAACAGTTCGCCAATCGCCGGCACCAATGGACCCAGTCCTTTCGGATACTGGACCGTGGCGGCGAAGGGAACGTTAAGTCGTTCTGCCGCCTCGATCAGCCGACGAGTTTGCTTTACGACCGATTCGCCAGCCGGAATCACTGGCACAAGCTTCTCTTGCAAGTCGACGATCAACAAGCCACATCGAGTTGCAGAAACTCGCAACGGTGATTCGACGTGAGGCATTACGATTTGTCTCCGCTTGACGGTTTAGGCTTGGTTTCCGCTTTGGCAGGTGACTTGGTGTCGGAAGCTTTCGATTCGGACTTCTTTGAATCACCACCTTTCGAATCACTGGCTGTTTTCTTGTCTGCCTTGGCAGCTTTTTTGTAGCCTTCGCTGCGATAATCGGTTTGATAAAAACCACTGCCCTTGAACATAATCGCAGCACCCGTACCGAACAAACGTTTTAATTTGTTCTTACCACACTCGGGGCACTTTTTCAGCACAGGATCGTTGATGCCTTGGAACTGTTCCATGGAATGGTTGCACGCATCGCACTCGTAATCGTAAGTTGGCATCAGATTGCCTCAAGGAATGAAATAGTTAGGAATGTAGTTGGTTTCCAGGCTTTTATCATGTTCCCAGGCTCCCGCCTGGGAACATGATGGTAGGAGGCTCCTGCCTCCCGAGTACAGCATGAGGAGTCGGGAGCCTCCAATCGTCGCGTTACAATTCGGGAGCCTTGTAACGAGTTGGACGAGTTGGCGACTTGTAACGAGTTGGCACGCACCACCTTAGGACCCGCTGCTGACCACCACTTGGCTGGGGCGGATGACGCGGTCGTGCAGTTGGTAACCAACCGAAGCGACATGCGAAATGGCACCTTCGGGAAATTCATCACTGGGCATCTGCGATATCGCTTCATGGACGTTGGGATCGAACGCTTCCCCTTCGGTCGGGATAGGATGAACGTGGTACTTCGCTAACGTATCGTCCCACTGCTTGACGACCATTGCCACACCATCGAGTAGCCCTTGAAAGTCACTTGTTTTTTCAGCCGCTTCGGTTGCCCGGTTCAGGTTGTCACGTACTGCTAGTAAGTCGTTAATCAACGGGAGTGACGCGAAACGCATTTGATCTTCGAAGTCCTTCCGCAATCGCTTGCGAAAGTTCTCGGCTTCTGCTTGGGCTTGTAGTACTCGCTTTTCAGCCGATGCTGCTGATGCTCTTAACCGCTCGATCTCTTCGTCACGCGTCTCACCATGCACGGCATCTTTCGCCGCTTGATCACCATCTAGCTCGTCATTGTAATCATCCGAATCAAAATGCTCTTGTGTTTGCTCTGGTGAATCAACGCGATCGATTTCATCGTGAGGAAACGTTTCCGGTTCATTTTTATGGTTATCGTTCATTTTTGGTTTTCTCTAAGATCTATCGTAGGATGGTCGCGTCTTAAGTTTGTGGAGTCTCATCGGGTTCGAAAAACGTTTTCAATTTTTCCAAAAAGGTTTTGCGGTGAGGTAACACCGATTCGCGTTCCATTTCCGCCAACGACCTCAACAGTTTTTCCTGTTCAGCAGACAGCTTCTTAGGTACCTCAATGAATACTTGGACCAACAAATCACCGGGTCGACCACCGCGTGGGTCGGCGATTCCTTCTCCCTTCAACGTAAACACTTCGCCTGTCTGTGTTCCAGCCTCGACCCGCAATGTGTTAGGGCCATCCAACGTCGGGACTTCGATATCCGCCCCGAGCGCCGCTTGGGTGTACGAAATCGGAAGTTGTAAAATGAGATGATTGCCTTCGCGTTTGAACAGCGCGTGCGGCAAGACAGAGATGAAGCAGTAACAATCGCCTGGTGGTCCACCATCTGGACTAGCTTCGCCTTCATTTTGAAGTCGAACGCGCATTCCATCATCGACGCCAGCGGGAATTTCCACGGTCAGTTCGGCCTTCTCGTGCTGCAGGCCCGATCCTTGGCAATCAACACATTTCTGGCTGATTTGTTGACCGCTGCCGTGACAGTGAGGGCAAGCGGTTTGCACTCGCAAAATCCCAGCCGATTGGATGACCTGACCTTGTCCGCCGCATGTTGCACAGGTTTCTGGTTGGCTACCCGCCGCAGCACCGCTGCCGGAACACGTTCCACAGCGTACCCGTCGACGGAACGATATTTCCTTGCTGACCCCGCGAGCGGCCTCTTCAAGCGTCAAGGTCACATTGCAACGAATATCGGCGCCACGACGCGACCGCCGGCGTCCGCCTCCGCGACCACCGCCACCGAACATGTTTCCAAACACGCCGCCGCCGAACAGATCGCCAAACGCTTCAAAGATATCTTCGACATCATTGAACTGATGAGCCGCTCCGTCGACACCCGCATGACCAAAACGATCATACCGGTCACGTTTGTCTTGGTCGCTTAGAATCTCGTACGCTTCAGAAGCCTCTTTGAACTTCGCTACCGCATCCTCATCATTACGATTGGAGTCGGGATGAAACTTGATCGCCAATTTGCGATAAGCGCGATCGATTTCGGTTTTGCCCGCCGTCCGCGTGACTTGTAAGACTTCGTAGTAGTCGCGTTTTTCAGCCATGTCGTCTTGAATGGTTTTCGGAACCGGATTGTAAAAACGGGTCGCACACCAACGTTTCGATGGCGACGACCCGTTCGATACTTATCTTCGAATCTGGGGTAATCCTGCAAACACCCGATTAGGAAACGACACCTTCCACAGGTCGTCGTTCCTTGTCCTCATCGTCGAAATTGGTGACGAGTGCTTCGGTCGTGAGCAGAAGTCCCGAAATGCTTCCTGCATGAGCAAGAGCGGTACGGACAACCTTGACAGGATCCATCACCCCAGCCTTCATCATGTCGACATACTCACCGGTGTTGGCGTTGTAGCCATGAGTACCGGTTTGCTGCGACACCGTATCGACAACCACACTGCCATCAATACCGCAGTTGTCGGCGATCTGTCGCATCGGAGCATCGAGAGCACGAAGCACGATATCGATGCCGATCTTTTCGTCGCCTTTCGCCTTCTTCTTCGCCTCTGCTACCGCTTCGCGGCAACGTACCAAAGCCACACCACCGCCCGGTAGAATTCCTTCTTCGACGGCGGCACGAGTTGCGTGAAGCGCGTCTTCGAGTCGAGCCTTGGTTTGCTTCATTTCAGCTTCGGTTTCGGCACCAACGCTAATCACAGCGACGCCACCGGAAAGCTTAGCCAACCGCTCTTGGAACTTCTCGCGATCGTAATCGCTATCGGTTTGCTCGATCATCGCACGAATTTGATTGACTCGCTTGTCAATCTCTTCGCGGCTACCGCTACCTTCGACGATCGTCGTGCTACCCTTGTCGACCGTCACCTTCTTGGCTCGGCCAAGTTGTTCAAGGGTGACGTTTTCAAGTTGGATACCTAGGTCTTCGCTAATCAGTGTTCCACCGGTAAGAACAGCGATGTCACCGAGCATTGCTTTGCGACGATCACCAAAACCAGGTGCCTTCACCGCACACACGTTGAGTGTGCCACGAAGCTTGTTAACCACCAACAACGTCAGCGCTTCAGCGTCGACGTCTTCCGCGATAATCAACAATGGTTGACTCGTTTGAGCCGATTTCTCGAGCAGTGGAACAAGGTCGCGAATGTTGCTGATCTTCTTTTCGTAGAGCAGCACCAAAGCGTTTTCCAAGTTCGCTTCCATCGTGCTCGGATCGTTGATGAAGTAGGGCGAGATATAGCCCTTGTCGAATTGCATCCCGTCGACATACTCGACCTCGGTTTTGCGGCTCTTGCCCTCTTCGACCGTGATCACGCCATCCTTGCCGACCTTCTCAAGTGCATCGGCTAGAAGCTCACCAATCTCTCGGTCGTTGTTAGCACTGATCGCACCCACGTTTGCGATTTGATCTTTGTTTTCAACCGGCTTGCCCATCTCGATCAGCTTTGCCGATGCAGCCTGAACCGCCTTGTCGATACCACGACGCACCGCAGCGGGGTTGCTGCCGGCGACAATGTTCCGCAAACCTTCTTTGAAGATAGCACGTGCTAAGACGGTAGCAGTCGTGGTTCCGTCGCCAGCAACATCGCTGGTCTTTTGAGCCACTTCCATTACCAACTTTGCACCCATGTTCTCGAAGCGATCTTCGAGCTCGATCTCTTTTGCGACCGTCACGCCGTCTTTGGTCACGGTCGGTCCGCCGAATGATTTGTCAATAATCACGTTGCGACCGGTTGGCCCCATGGTTACGGCAACCGCATTGGCCAACTTTTCGACACCCGCCAACATGCGGGTACGAGCGTGGTCGTCGAATAACAATTGTTTTGCCACGACTGAATTCCTATTTTTGTTGGGTTTTTTAGATGTTTCAAGCGGCTAATTCACCGCCAAAGCCGAACGTTAAAAGCTCGGCAAATAATGGTCTGCCATGGTCGACTCCGCTAGAGCCAACAACGGATCGGTCCTAAAGAACCTTTGCCAAGATGTCGCTTTCGCGAAGAATCTTCATCTCGCGTCCGTCCACTTCGATATCGCTTCCGCCGTATCGACCGTAGATCACGGTATCGCCAACGGTCACGGTCAACTCGCCACGGTTGCCACTATCGAGCATCTTGCCAGGTCCGACGGCAACGACGGTGCCACGAAGTGGTTTCTCGCGTGCCGCATCGGGAAGCAGAATACCGCCAGCGGTCATCTCCTCGGCTTCGTTTGGCTCGACAACAACTCGGTCATCCAACGGACGTAAACTTAACTTTGCCATGTTTGTAATTCTTATTGTTGGTTAATTAGTTTTGAAAAATGTTATGCAATTGAGAAAGGGTTTCGCACGGCGGCGACTTACATCATGCCGCCCATGCCACCCATGCCGCCCATGCCCCCCATGCCAGGCATGCCGCCGCCCATTCCGCCCATACCGTGGTCATGACCGTGGTCGCCGCCACCTTCTTCTTCCTTCGTCGGAATTTCAGCAACAAGCGATTCGGTCGTTAGTAGCAGTGAAGCAACGCTAGCCGCATTGGTCAACGAAGTCTTTACGACCTTGGCTGGATCAACGATCCCCGCAGCAACGAGGTCGCAATAGGTTTCCGCGTTCGCATCGTAGCCATCGTTTTTGCCCTTCATTTGCAAGACACGATTGACCACCACGGCACCATCGAGCCCCGCGTTGTTAGCGATTGCCCGTAGCGGTTGGTCGAGTACGTTGCGAATGATTCGCACGCCCAACTTTTGGTCGCCTTCGGTTTCCGCTTCCAACTTCTCAACCGCTTTCTTGCAGCGAAGCAGTGCAACACCACCTCCGGGAACGATACCTTCTTCCAAAGCAGCTTGAGTTGCAGCCCGTGCGTCGTCGAGCAGCGCTTTGCGTTCTTTCATTTCCGTTTCGGTTGCAGCACCGACGGAGATTTGAGCAACGCCGCCGGCAAGCTTCGCCAAACGTTCTTGCAGTTTTTCGCGATCGTAATCGCTATCGGTGTTTTCAATTTCGCGGCGAATTTGAGCGACGCGTCCATCGATGTCTGACTTCTTCCCAGCGCCACCGACCATAGTGGTCGCGTCACTGGTGATCGTCACCTTTTTGCAGCGTCCGAGGTCGCTCACTTTGACGCTTTCCAAATCGATACCAAGATCCTTAAAGATCGCCTTGCCGCCAGTCAATGCAGCAATATCGCCAAGGATCGCCTTGCGACGGTCACCGTAGCCGGGAGCCTTCACGGCACATACCGACAAGATGCCACGCATCTTGTTGACAACCAATGTTGCCAACGATTCGCCTTCGACATCTTCCGCAATGATCAAGAGCGGCTTCTTCGCCTTGCTCATCGCTTCAAGCAGTGGAATCAGCTTCTTGTTGTTGCTAATCTTTTCTTCGAATAACAAAACGTGGCAATCTTCAAGCTCGACGCTCACGTCATCTTGATTGGTCACGAAGTGAGGCGACAAGAAACCGCGATCGAATTGCATCCCTTCGACCACGTCGACGGTCGTTTCGTTCGAGCGACCTTCTTCAACGGTGATGACGCCGTTCTTACCCACTTTGGTGAACGCGTCCGCCAAAACGTTGCCGATCTCGGGATCATTGTTGCCCGCGATCGTCGCCACTTGCTTGATCTCGCTCTTGCTCTTTTCGTTGATCGGCGTCGCCAATTTACTGACGTGAGCCGTTGCAACGTCGACCGCCTTGGCGATACCACGCGACAACGCCATCGGGTCGGCACCCATGGCGACCATTTTTAGGCCTTCGCGGAAGATCGCTTCGGCCAAAACCGTAGCCGTTGTCGTCCCGTCACCAGCGACATCGTTCGTCTTGCTGGCAGCTTCCTTTACCAATTGAGCACCGAGGTTCTCGAATGCATCATCGAGCTCGATATCCTCGGCCACGGTCACACCATCTTTGGTGACCTTGGGGGAGCCCCAGCCTTTGTCCAGAACCGCATTTCGGCCACGGGGGCCGAGTGTGCTACGGACAGCTCGGGCGAGCTTACTTACACCGGCCAACAGCGGCGCACGTGCGTCGTCGTCGAAAACGATTTGCTTTGCCACGACGTTTTTCTCCTGTAATGTTCGTCTAGGGACTGCTCGCTAAAATCGCCCATGCTGCGTTTGATCTCAATGCGACTTCATTTCGAAGCGGCTTGATTTCAAAGCGATCGGCACGTTCGATCCACTCGAGCAGAGTAAAGGTGAGTGTGTTCCAGTAATGACTGCGTGCCCGCGAGAAATATGAATATGACTGTCTAGGCAACGCAAGTCTGCAACGGTGGCAGCGGCCACGTTACGGTTTGCATCTTTGAGCAACCGCCGTGCCGCAAGCAAAAGTTTGTCCGCAAGTGCTTGGCTGGAAAGATGTTACGAATCAAGAAGTGCCAGGGTCGAAGGTCAAGGTTGCAATCACCTCTTGCCAGCTTGGCAGACCAATGTGTGTCGCTCTGCTTCTCCGAGCGGAAAATGTCTGCAGGTTGGTCAGTCAAGTTGAACCGAGCTAATCGATCGACGTCCAGATCATCAATCACGCTTTGCGATTTAGCAGAACTTGTGGTCTTGCGGAAGTCGTCAAGACGTTCGTTTTCCAGGGTGCATCAACGGGGGTTTATCGCTAACATGAGAGTCCAGTACTTCGCAAATCATTCGGCCTATTGAAAAGAACTATCCATGCAACAACTCACCAAAATTCTCGGTTTGGGATCGGTTCGCTCGCTTTCCATGTCGATCGAAACGGTTGTTTTGTCCACGTTGCTAGTGGGTTCGGCGGCAACGATTGTATGGAGTCAGCCGCCGGGCGTTCTGAGCGACACGCCGCGGAGAACTGAGTCGACAGGAATGGAAAACGCGACGGATACAGGGGTTCAGGATATTGAGGGCCCGGTCGTTGGGACGGCTCAGGGGATGCAGAATATGCTCGCTCAAACCGCCGCGCGGCCCTTCCAGGTGGGTGCTGCGGGCGACATGATCGGTTTTTCCCATTCTGACGGCACAGGAAGTCAGACAATTACACTAATCAATACAAGAAAATCTTGGATGGCCGTGTATCATATTGATAGGTCAGGAACGATACGGTTAACCAGTAGTCGTCCGATCGAAGATGACTTTACGCTGTTGCTCAACGCCACCAGCCCCTTGCCGGATGAAATTCGCCGCATGAGTGGGAAAGGGAAATGAGCCGCAGTATCGATTGCTGAGACGCCTAAGTTGCCTGAATAATGGAATGGATTGTTGCTTTGCGACGGATTGCAGTTAATGTTTACTAATTGTATTTGCTGAAAAAAATAGCGAAAACCCGGAGCCAAGAAGCCCAATGGCTGATTATCTATCCTTAGAAGATGCTGCAAAGAAACTCGGAATTTCGACTGACCGATTGGTCGAATTGCGTAGCCAAGGCCAAGTTCGCGGATTCCGTGATGGTGCAAGCTGGAAATTCCCGGTCGATGCCATCGACAACCTTGCTGATGAATTGGGCGATTCAACGGGGGGCTCAGGGGATCTAGTGGGTGATTTCGGTTACGACTCGGGGATGTCGCTAGAGGGATCAAAAATCATCGGTGGTGATGAACCGAAAGACGAGGGGGGCAGCGATATTGAAGTCGGTGGCGAAGCAAGCGGCGACGGCAGCGGCGGCAGCGATGTCAACTTGGTCGCTAGTTTGTCCGACGATGGCGAAGGCAGCGATGTTTCGCTCGTCACCAACGATGACGACAAAGGCGAGATTTCGGATAGTGATTTCATGTTCGATGAAGACAAAAGCCCAATGGTCGAAATCGACTCGGCCGAATTGCAACTTGACGCTCCAGCGGTCGAACACGATTCGGCGATGCTAGACATGTCGGGCGAAGTCATCGTGAGTGCAGGATCGAATCCGCCAGCATCCTCGGATGGTCCAAACGAGGGCTCCGACGTGAGTCTCGACGATGTTCTTAAGGAGGCTGCCGAAGGCAGTAAGAGCGGCTTGAGCTTCTCCGGAATCAGCGAAGAAGACAGCGACGACGTTTTGATTGGTGAAGACGACGAAGACTCGGTCGATGTCTTGGTCGACGAAGCAGCCTCCTCCAAATCGGACTCTGCCGCCGATGCATCGGGCGTGAGCAGTTTGGAGTTAATGAATGAATTGGACTCCCCAATCGATGTGAGCGGCAACAGCGAAGATGTCCTCAAAACGAGCGGCGATGTACTGAGTGAGTTAGATCTGCTCGGTAGCGAACAAGGTGGCAGCGGATTGATCTCTGGCGATAGCGAAGACGTATTGGCTTCATCGAGTCTCGGCAGCAGTTTAGAACTGATGGGGGCGAGTGACGAAGAGAGTGATGATTTGATGATCGCCGACGACGATGACGATTTGGTCATCAGTTCGGCTGAGAGCGATTTGTCGGTTGCCGGTGATAGCGGCATCAACTTGATGAGTCCTTCGGATAGCGGTTTGTCACTTGAAAGCGAGCCGCTCGATCTAGCGGGAAGCAGCATCTCGTCGATCGATCTTGGCAAGGATGTCGGTAGTGGCAGCGGCAGTGGCAGCGGCAGCGGAGTTGATTTTCAAGCGGATGAAGATTTTCAATTGTCACCATCCGGTATTGGACTCGAAGCAGAGCCCGAAAGCGGGTCACAAGTGATCGAGGTGGAGGATTCTCAACCGATCGATGTGGAAGCGGGTGTGTTTGATGATCCCGGCGTTGGTTTACCAGGCGACGAATTTGGTGCCGAACCTGTCGAGGGTTTTGACGCCGCTGGCGGATTCGACGATGGCGACGGATTTGGTCAAGAAGCCGACGAGGTCGGAATTGAATCAACCAGCAGCCGAGCCGCGGTCGGTGCCGCAGCGGGCGGCACGATGGGCTACGAGGTTCCTTTCTCATTGTTGCAATGCGTTGCACTGGTGATGATCATTGCCATCATGAGTTTGGGTGGCATGCTGATGACCGATCTGCTTCGTAACATGTGGACTTACAGCGAACCATCGGCACCGGTCAGCTCGTTGACTGATTCACTGATCAGTTTGATGGGCTTGAACCCATAATTTGTCGCTCAGCTCGATTGTTGCTCAGTTCTCCGAGCTGATGGCGTTTCACGCTTGACTCCGTTCACGCTTGACTCCGAGTGCAGAGCGACAGATTACAACGCATCAAATCGCTTCGCTACCGCGTTCGCCGGTACGGATGCGGACACAATCATCCATTGGCAATACAAAAATTTTGCCATCGCCAATTTCACCTGTTTGGCCAGCTTCTAAGATGGCGTCGACGGTCGGTTTGACGAATGCTTCATTGACTGCGATTTGAAGTTGAACTTTGCGCAGCAGGTTCACACTGACCTCGTGACCGCGATAAACACCCGTTTGTCCCTTTTGGCGTCCAAACCCTTGGCAATCCATTACCGTCAAGCGGTACACGTCCACCTTCGTCAACGCTTCCTTGACCGCTTCGAGCTTGGTGGGTTGGATAATGGCAATGATCAGTTTCACGATAAATTCACTTATGACCTAGTACTCGTTAAGCTCCAATGATAGCCATTGGCCTATTGTTTCTACAGCCCCAGCAAAGGCTCAAAAAGGCCAAACAAAAAACCGGCTCGCCCTTGCAGGCGAGCCGGCTCATCACAAAATTCTTGGCAGACTAGGATAAAGAAAACCCCGGCCCGGACGAATGAGGCGGACATTCGCCGCGAGCCATTGGGGCTCCTTCTGGCCCAGGCAAGAGCCAAGAAGTTGCGTCTAACAAACCAGTTATCAACTTTCTCGATTTTAGACGACATTTCCCACCGGGCTGCTCCGCCGGTCACACCTGTGAGATCCTATCTCGTGAGATTCCGGCGGAGCTGCGGTGGGTAGATCGTAGGCGAGTCTCTGCGAAACTCGCGGGTTACTTTGGAGTCTCGGAAAGACGCCGCTACTATTGTTAGTTGACCGCACCGCCTCCGATCGCGTCGGACGGGTAAGCGTGCATGCCGTGCTCGGAAATATCCAAGCCAGCCGCTTCGTGCTCAGCAGAGACTCGCAAGAATCCGATTGCTTTGAGTGCGAAGAACAGAACCGCCATGGTCCCAAAGGCCCACAACACGATGACGCCTGTCGACAAGGACTGGACCCAGATGAACGAAGCGCGGCTTAGCTCAACACCGTCGACTTCGGGTAAATCACCGAAGAAGCCAGTTGCCAATCCACCCCAAATACCGCACAGTCCGTGAACTGGCCATGCACCAACGGGGTCGTCAATCTTGAGCTTATCAAGAAGCACGATACCGACGACGACTAGAGCACCACCAATCGCACCGATGAAAAGGGCTTCTCCTTGACTTACACGGTCGCAGTTCGCAGTGATCGCAACCAATCCGCCAAGCACACCATTGAGTGCCATCGTGAGATCGGGCTTGCCGAACAGAGCCCACCCGGTGACTAATGCGATTACCGCACCTGATGCAGCTGCCAAAGTCGTGGTGAGAGCGATATAGGTCGTTGCTTCTGCATTGGCAGCACCCGAATAGGTCAACTGGCTACCAGGATTAAATCCATACCAACCCACCCAAAGGATGAACACACCTAGAGCAGCGAAAGCGATGTTGTGGCCAGGAAGCGGAACGCTTTTCCCATCGGATGTGTAGCGACCGAGCCTAGGTCCAAGTGCGATTGCACCGGCTAAGCCTGCGAAGCCACCGACCGCGTGCACGACGACGCTTCCTGCGAAATCTTGAAAGCCCATCGCATCCAAGAAGCCGCCGCCCCATTTCCAGCCGCCACTGATTGGATAGATCAAGCCCGTCAGGAAGGCACTGTAAACAAGGTATGCACCAAACTTCATTCGGCCTGCAACCGCACCCGAAACAATCGTTGCTGCCGTCGCTGCAAATGCGACTTGGAACAGGAAGTCAGCACTGTGGCTGAAGCCGTACTCCAAGTTGGGTGTCACATCACGATCGACCCAAGGACCAGCGTAACCAAGGATCCCATCGCCAATGATGTTGAAATCGCCTGGATACATAATCCCCCAGCCGATAAACAGGAATAGGATCACTCCGACTCCTAAGTCCATCACATTTTTCGCTAAGATATTGACGGTGTTTTTGGCAGAGTTCATACCAACTTCCACCATCGCGAAGCCTGCTTGCATAAAGAGCACAAGCACGGCGCAGATAAACATGATCAACGTGTTGATCGTGTAGTCGAGGGCTGCCCCCTCGGTAACCGGAGCTGCCTCTTCTTCAGCGGCAGCCTCTTCGACGGGAGCATCGACTGCGCCCGCGTCGGTAGCGATTTCACCATCCGTGGCAACTGCGACTGGCTCGTCCTGAGCCGATGCAACCGACGCGAGCGGCAGACCGACTCCCATCATCCCCAAACACATCAAAACGGCTGTGCACATCACAATGTGCAGTGGTACTCTAAAACTGTGGAACATTCAAACGCCTACTTTCTTGCTTCTAGGAGGTGAAACCGTAAACGCTGGCGTGCTACGGAACTCCTGCAGCAATCCGCCAACGATCGTGAACCGCGATACCTTGAAGGTTTCTCACCATCAACTCCTGCCCGGGCCATCAATCAATCGCTCGCGAGCTAATCGCTGAAGAAACAGGTATCGCTTCGACGGATGTCACTCATTAGCACGGGGCGGACCAAAACGCCTGATCGGCGTAAAGATCACGACGCAAGTGCTTTTAAGTAAACAACTTAAAAAAATAGAGAAGTTCTATGGAGAGGAGGTTTCAATCGCCAGGCTTATTCGGCAAGCTAAGCGTTTGGGCAAGCCAGATGTTGCCTGCATAAAATCTGGGCAGGCAGGACATGGCCGCATTACGAAAAAAGACGAGCCTCTACTTTCGCAGAAACCCGCCTTCTCAGGATGGTGATTGATTCTTGGCGGTTGCCTAGAAGGTAAAGACGGAGTCGATACCAAATGTGCTTTGACTATCGCCGTCCTTGAGCCCAATCATCTCATCCTCGTCCCAATCCCAACGCATTTCAGGTCGGATCGTCACGTTGGCATGAGGCCGATAGTTGACGCCGAGCGTGAAGGCGTAGATATCCGAATTGTCACCCACGGGAACACCCAACGTGCCTCCGGTTTGATACCATTCAAAGCGGGCACCGACGGCGAAGCAATCGTTGAAACTGCGAATCAGGTATTGGTTGATTCCAAACGTTTCGCGAACATCGTTGCCAGCTCGATCTTCGCTTGAGAGCAAGTCACTTTGAAAAACGTACTGTAAATTGTCCGTCAAGGAAACGTCGGCAACGATCGAGTGCATGTAGCCTTTCTCGAACGCATCTTGGTTGTTCGCAAAAACACCACCGACGACTGCGTAAGTCAAAACCATTTCGTCGCAAACGGTCAAGGAGGCACCGCCGAGGAACGAGTCGCCGTTGTCCTCAAAACCACTGTCCCATCCCATCACGTAGCCGCCGTAAAAATCGACCTTTTCCAGGCCCGAGTAGGTCGCCAACGCTCCAGTGTGCGTAAACGGTTCGCTGTTGTACATCGTGTAGGCATGGCTGTAAAAGAAGTTACCGGTCGCTTGGACGACTTCCCAGCCAATGATGGTGTAGAAGTGGCCTGCCTTGATCGAAAAATCTCCGTAGCCCGCTTCGGCGTACAATTGGGGAATCGCGTTGCCATAGTCGGGACCGTTGTCCCAACCATTGTCCCAATGGTCGTTGTCGATCCCAAATGATTGCGTATCTTGGCTGTCGGTACCGTAAATGTAGTCGATGCGCCCGCCTAGATCGAAACCATTCGACGTATCGATTGCCTTTTCGGCGTACAACCATGCTTGATGAAGTTGGACTTCGTCAGGCCGAGTGTTGAAGGTGCCGGCCAAAGCTTCACTGTGGTATCCAACGCTAGCCCATCCGCCCATTGAGAAGTTTCCGCATTCGCCGAACAGGACCAGCGGATCGCCAAGATCGCA
>JGI12210J13797_10076984_pt1 | contig 18513 bp, 17 predicted proteins | sample ElkSlonscriptome_3_FD_13797 | JGI IMG/M metagenome (IMG submission 13797)
AGGGGGAGCAGGGGGAGCAGGGGGAGCAGGGGGAGTTGACTAAACATTCAACACTCTCACATTGCCCCAAAATCTATTCACCTTTGCTCAACGATGGTACCTTCTGTTACCGTTTCAGATGCCGATAGTGCGGGTAATTGGTGTTCTTCGACTTCTGCCTTATAGCGTTCCATGTCTTGTTCTAATTCTTCAATGCGTTCCTCTTTCGCTCGGATCTGACGAGCGGCTTTCCAGGACTCTAGCTGTCGCTGTAGCTGCGCCCAAACACTAAAAAGCCATGCCAATACAGAACCTAGTCCCATGGCTATAATCAGTTCTAGGGCTAGAGGAGCCTCAACATCAATGCCTTCAATAATTTGAATCGACGTGGGCTGCGTGTTTTGCAAGCTAAATAGAACCAACGCTAAACATACAGCAAAGATGAGCAGAAAATTTAGTTGTCGCATTCGGCTAGTCTTTTAGTCTACAGTGTCTTGATAATTTTAGCAAGAGATGCTAAAACCTTTTGTCTGGAGCAAAAATTGAGAATATGAGTAAAAGCATCGCCGATTTGCGCCGAGAGTATAGCCTACAACGGTTAAATAAAACAGAGGCTCATCCCAATCCATTCGAGCAATTTACCTTATGGTTTGACCAAGCGGTAGCCACGAAGTTGCCAGAACCCAATGCGATGACTCTGGCGACGGCAACACCTGATGGGAAACCGTCGGCGCGAATGGTACTGCTTAAAGGATACGATCAGCGGGGGTTTGTCTTCTATACCAACTACAAAAGTCACAAGGGACAACAGTTATTGGCAAATCCTTGGGGCGCGATCGCGTTTTGGTGGACTCAGCTAGAACGACAAGTACGGATTGAGGGACAGATTGAACAGGTGTCGCCTGAGGAGTCGGATGCTTATTTTCATAGCCGTCCCCAAGACTCTCAACTGGGGGCTTGGGCATCTGAGCAAAGTCAGGTGATTGACAGCCGCGAGGTACTAGAGCAACGATTACAACAGCTTAAAAAAGAGTATGAGAATAAAACTATACCACGTCCACCTCACTGGGGAGGATTTCGATTAATTCCTGTCGCCATTGAGTTTTGGCAGGGGCGTCCAAGTCGGTTACATGATCGGTTGCTCTATCAACGTACAGAAGAGGGTAGCTGGATGATACAACGTTTATCGCCTTAGAGTCATTGATCAGGGAACGGGGAACGGGGAACGGGGAACGGGGAACGGGGAACAGGAAATTCATAATTAATTATTAAAAATTCATCAGTCATCAGCTATTGCCGATCGCCAAAATCAAGGTTATCTTGGAAAAGCTATGATACCAGAACTTGATGTTGATTTTTCAGCATCAATACGAATACTAATTGTTAAAAGTCAACCAGTGGGGTGCATCATTAGATTAAATTTATTCCCCTTTGGTAGAAAATAGAAATGTTGAGAGCAAAAGTTGGTCAAACACTGACTTTACTATTGAGCTTACCAATACTTTTAGCCGCTTGTAGTCCGGCTCAAAATCAGTCTGCTCAAAGCAATACCGTGACCATTATGGGAGTCGTTACAGGTAAGGGTGAGGAGGAACTTAAAAAAGCCCTAGCACCATTTACTGAAGAAACAGGAATTAAAGTAGTTTACGAAGGCACGAGTGAGTTCGCCACTCTATTACCCGTGCGGGTTGATTCAGGTAATGCGCCGGATATTGCCATGTTTCCCCAACCGGGTTTGATGGCTGACTTTGCCCGCGAAGGAAAGCTGGTGGCGATTGATTCCTTTATGGATATGACGCAGCTATCTGATGCTTATGCTCAGGATTGGTTGAATCTAGCTAGCGTTGATGACCAAATCTATGGTATCTGGTATCGGGCATTTGTTAAAAGCTTAGTTTGGTATAACCCAACCGCCTTTGCAGCCAAGGGTTATGAAATCCCGAAAACATGGGATGAAATGATCGCATTGTCAGACAAAATTGTAGCCGATGGCGGTGTTCCTTGGTGTATCGGTATGGAAAATGGTAGTGCTACAGGTTGGGTGGGGACAGATTGGGTAGAAGATATCATGCTGCATCAGGCTGGAGCAGAGGTTTATGATCAGTGGATTACTCATGAAATCCCCTTCAATCATCCCACTGTTGAGGCAGCTTTTGAAAAATTTGGCACAATTGCCCTTAACCCTAAATATGTCCTTGGGGGTACAACGGGTGTACTGAGTACCCCATTTGGAGACTCACCGAAGGGTCTTTTTGAACAATCACCCAGTTGCTATATGCATCATCAGGGTAGCTTTATTACAGCATTTTTTCCGGATGATGTGGTGATGGGTAAGGATGTTGATGTTTTTCCATTTCCCACAATGAATCAAGACATTGATGCTCCTGTATTAGTCTCAGGAGAAATCGTTGCCATGTTTAATGATACTCCAGAAGCACGAAAGTTAATGGAGTATTTAGCAACATCAAAGCCTCATGAAATCTTGGCAGGTATTGGCGGTTATCTCTCTCCACATCAACAGGTGAGTTTAGAGGCGTATCCGGATGAGGTAACGAAACGACAAGTTGAGATTTTATCGAAGGCAAAAGTGGTGCGCTTTGATGGTTCAGATATGATGCCAGGAGCCGTGGGAACAGGTACGTTTTGGACAGGTATTGTAGATTATGTGGGTGGAGAAGATGTGGATAGTGTTTTGAATAAAATTGAGGAAAGTTGGTCGGATAGATAATCTAAGTAAGTAGGGACAATATAAGTTAACGGTAAACATCTTCATTTTTAAAGGTTGTTGAACCCAAGCTTCTAAATTCTATGTCTAGTTCTTCCAGGAGTACCTTTACAAAGTCGGCAATCATTACTTTATCATCTTCATGTTCGGGTAAAGGTACCATGATTTCTAATAATCCTTGACTGTAATTAATCCGCGAACCCCTTTGTTCACCGAACTCCTCTAGCAGTTGTTCATACATTTGCCAACTGACATCGGTCATTAGCAGTTGTTGACCGGGGGGAAGAATTATTTGCTTGAGTTGGACTTGCATGGTTTTCTCCGGTAGAGTTCGCGATCGCGGGTTGGGGATTTGCCGCTTCCCCTCACCTATTGCCGCCTACGTAACCGTTGCCTTCTTTGTAATCTACATCAAATAGTAATACCAAGTTGCGTTCTATCATGTCTAGGAACAGCGTTGCGTGAAGCTTTCGCTATAGCCTAGTCCAGTTTGTCTCATTCTAGGTGTTACCCTAAAACTAATTTCCGATAAGAAAACCGCAATAAATCACCATGGTTCACCTTCCAACTCAATCAGATCCACCCTTTTCACCTCGGCAAACCTTACCGACGATGTATGATTTACCTTCTGATAACCTGGAGGAACCTGGATTGCCAGACGAGTTTCATTTTTTCCAACCCTTATTGTTGTTTCTGACATTTCAACCGGCTAACTGGAATCGAGAGTTAGTATTTTCGGCTTGTGATTTGAATCTTTACTATAGTGTTACCCATCCTCAGTGGTACAAACGTCCAGATTGGTTTGGGGTGGTAGGTGTACCTCGGTTGTATGAAGGGCGGGATTTACGATTAAGTTACGTGGTTTGGCAAGAAGAGGTAAATCCCTTTGTCGTTGTCGAATTATTATCGCCCGGTACACAAGAGGAAGATTTGGGTAACACGGTACAAATACCAGGAAATCCGCCAACAAAGTGGCAAGTTTACGAGCAGATTTTGCGGATTCCTTACTCGATTGTTTTTAGTCGGTATACTAATGAAGTGCAGGGGTTTCATTTAGTCGGGGGTCATTATGAACCGATGAATCTGATTGATAATCGGTTATTGATGCCGGAATTAGAGCTAAGTTTAGGATTATGGCAGGGGAGTTTTCGGGGAATTAATCGTCTGTGGTTGCGCTGGATGACTATTGAGGGTGAGTTAATTTTAACGCCAGAGGAGGACGCTGTTGAGGCAAGAGAACAGGCTGTTGAGGCACAGGAACAGGCAGCGGCGGAACAGGAAAGAGCAGAACGATTGGCGGCACGATTGCGAGAGTTAGGAGTTGATCCCGATGAGTTGGAATAGCTGTATAAAATGGATTCATTTGACCTAGTTATATCAGATCACCTAAATTTTCCGTAGATAACGGGCACGGGCGGGTGTTCCCCAACACACCTGTTGAGCCGGAATATTACTAAAAACACTACTGCGGGAGCCAATAACGGCATTCGCTCCAATTTGGACACCAGGAGCAATAAAGCAATCCGTCGCAATCCAAACTCCATTCCCAACGCTAATTTCTGCCGTTTTCAGACTAAAAGCCGCATCTTGGATATCATGACTTCCGGTGCAAAGATAGCTTTTTTGAGAAATCACACAATGGCATCCGATGTGAATCTGCTCTAAGCTGTATAAAACAACATCATCCCCAATCCAGCTATAGTCGCCAATTTCTACCTTCCAAGGATAGGTAAAGCGAGCAGTTGGACGGATGAGTACCCCTTGACCAATTTTGGCACCAAATAGCCTCAGGATAAAGCGGCGAAAGCCATTAAAATTATGGGGACTGATTGGAAAAGCAATAGCTTGCACCAACCACCAGAGTAAAATGAACAAACTTGGACGCCCCCGGTCAAAATTGGACTGGTCATAATTTCGCAAATCAACTAACGGGGTGTCATCCAAAACAGGAGGTTCGGTGAAATCTGGAACGTTGGTGTTTAAGTCTCGGCTCATAGATAAGCTGTTCGGCATTTAAACCTTAATATCAATTTGCTCGCTACTAAGCATCTTGCTCGCTACTAATACCCAATTGAAAGGCATGACAGCTCACTTATAGCGTTTTTATTTTAGATGTAGAATTCACAATATTAGAACAATGTAACAGCCGATTAGGAATTGGGAGAAACCACAGAAGTAGCCGGAGATTTCTCCGATGATACGGTTGATGTTTTCGCCTCTGGATTTAGATGACCGCCAAATTTACGTAATTCGTAGAGTTTGACACCAATTTGATATTCGTATTGACTCAACAAGCGTCCGTAAATATAACCTGCTTTACCATCCAGAAAACCAAATTGGATAAAGTAAAAGATAATGAACCGCAAGGTGGGTTTAAATGGCATCCACACCCAAACCTTTCTCAAAAAACGCTTACGCTGTACCGCATCTCCAAATAAATTAGCACCAATCGTTCCTGATTCATCATGACCCGTGAGCATATTAAGGTAGACCCGGGCTTCCCAGTTGGAATAGCGATTGTGTCGTGCCAGCCAATGGTAGATATCTCGGAAGTCGATATGATCCATATCTGCTTTGAGATAACCGACTAAACCTTGCAGGATAACGTGTTCGTGAACTTCATTATCTCCTGTATTGGGAATTCCTTCAGTTCCCAGATTTTCATAGCGACCTTTTTGATGTTTAAACAAGCGCAGATTCCAGTCTGGATATTTTCCCCCGTGGCGAATCCACTTACCTAAGAAATAAACGCGGCGATTGAGATAGTACCCTTCATAGTTGGGATTTTTAATCGCCGTAGCAATTTCCTCCCAAAGCGCTGGGGGAATACGTTCATCGCAATCCACAATCAACACCCATTCATTACGAAAGGGCAGATTTTCTAAACTCCAGTTTTTCTTTTTGGGCCAATGTCCATTGAAATAAAATTGCACGACTTTCGCACCCGTTTTTTCGGCAATTTCGATAGAGCGATCGCTACTTTGGGAATCCACTACAAATACTTCATCGGCTCTAGCCACACTAGCCAGACAAGCCGGAAGGTTAGCTTCTTCGTTTTTTGCCGGAATTAGAACCGAAACGGGAACTTTAGAATCAAGATTAGTCATACTTTAAAAAGATTTAATTGGTGAGAACGGGAACGGTTTACTTGTAGTTTGAACGCTTGTAATGAATACGATTCAAAATGGGTTCGAGTTGGGGCAGGCGGAACTGTGATAAATAGCGCAAATTTTAGCATTCCCTCGATTCCTGGAGAGGATTATGAAATTTTGTCACTTTGACCATACCATTTCTACTGGTTAAACAAACGTTTGGCTAGATGCTCCAATTCATAGTTTAGCGTTTTGAGCGTCTTTATTCTGGTGGGATAGGCTACAGTGCCATTCTCAATTAAAGAATTTGAACGGGATAAGGGATGGGAAACAGACACATAAGTGCGATTACGTTCCATCAATGTTATAACTTCCTAACTCACTAACCTGCCAACTTTCAGTTAAAGGTTCAGTCGTTACCCAGATGAGCATGCAATACCGCTAGGGTTTCTGCAAGCTGGCTGAGGCGCGTTTCCAGATCATCTTTGCGACTCAGTAGTTGTCGTAGCTTCTGATAACGTGCGATCGCTAAACTGACACTAGGGACTTGATCGGCTGGACAGGTACGCACCCAAAACTGACCGTCTGCATCTAATCCACAAAGGCGATAACCTGCACGGGGGGATTCACAGGTAACATTCTCATCGCCCTGGGATTGATGCCACGGTTGGGTTACGTAGTCCATGAGTCGATCCACTTCAGCACGACGTACTCCTGAGTGATCCGCTTCCGGTTGACGGGTATGAGATTCTAACCACCCCTCAACGATTGGTCCATCCATATAAATATCTTGAATTTGGCGGACTATGGTATGCAGTTGTTTCTGCCAACCGGAGACAATCTCTTCAATTTCTTTGAGCAGATTCATTGCCAAGGCGGGATTGGCGCTATGGCGATGTTCACTGAAGCTAGCCGATTTGAGTTTCGGCAGTGTTGGGGTTTTATCTTGCTGCTTTTGAGCCGGGAATGGCGTCACACTAATCGAAAATGAAGGTTCTTTCCCTTGGGCGGAGTCGCTAGACTGATCCCCAGTTGAGTCCACTGGAGACGCCACAGCCGTGGATGGGGTGGAGTCATCCTGGGCTAACTGAGATAAAGTGCTTTCGATCCGTTGCAATTCTGGTTTCATAGGGCAAAAATCACGCTGATTACAGCAGATGCAGTCCGTAGGGTTGGGTTTGGGGACATGACCACCTACCTATTCAATTTTTACCCAATCTGGGAAGAGATTCGGCAAATCGCTAATTTTTGGTCATTGTCCATTAAACTTGATCACGGCAGATGAAAGCGATCGCGGGAACCATACTATCCATGGGTCAGCTTATCCTGGTCACGGGTCCAGCCCGTTCTGGAAAAAGTGAATGGGCAGAACAATTAGCCGATAAGACAGATAAGCAGGTTGTTTATGTGGCAACGGCACAGGTTGATCCCAATGATTTGGAGTGGGTTGCCCGGATTGAGAAGCACCAACAGAGACGCCCCGCCGAGTGGACTTTGGTGTGGACGCCGATAGAATTAGTCGAGACGATTCTGGAGTGGGATCAACCGGATTATTGTCTGTTAATTGACTCCTTGGGAACCTGGGTGGCGAATTGCCTCGATCAAGAGGATGGGATTTGGCAGGATACCACAGACACCCTCTTGCAGACTGTTAACCAGACCTCAGCTACCCTAATTTTGGTGGCTGAAGAAACGGGTTGGGGTGTAGTTCCGGCTTATCCCCTAGGCAGAACTTTTCGCGATCGCCTCGGTCAAATCGTGCGTCAGTTCGGTATAATTGCCAATCCCGTGTATTTGGTTACGGGTGGTCATGTACTTAATCTCAGCACCCTGGGATCACCGCTATCGCGGGAATCGCTACCATAGAAATACAGACGGTAACAATAAAGCAGCTTTTGCTGCTGAGGTTTTATATATTCTATGGCATCTGAAGAGCAAGTCAAACGCTACCTAGCCTATTGGTTTCAGGTTGGCAAAACAATGGTCGTCCACAATGGTGAAAAAGTGCTGCAACCACAGCGAATCATTGCAGGCGATCGCTATAGTCAGGAGTTTGAGGAACTCTGGCAATATCTGCTGTCACCAGAAAGCGGGGATTGTTATCTCACCGGAACTAGCCAGACGATTTCTGAGTTGTTGACATCCAAGTGGGATCTTGAACCCTGTTCCCGATGCGATATGCCTGTTCCTATGTTCAACGTGGGATTACCGCCAGAGTCTTGCGCCTGTAGCGATTTATCCAATTGGCCCAATACGGATTTACCCAAGCCGCGAGAACCGATCAATACTCAGGATCGCTTGAGGACGATTCACCAACGTCTTCGTCATGGGGAAAATCGAGAGGGTAGTGATCGAGATGCTGCTCCCGATCCCAACAATCAGACCCGAGAATCTCCTCACCCTCGAGAATCGTTAAATCAGAAAGAGTATCTGAGGTTGGTGCGCGATCGCACCTCTTGTCTCAGGAAACCTTTGTCAGCATCACCTGATAATTCCTTGGCATCTGGTAACCAGAAATCCGCGACCGATTAATAATTTCTCAATAAAACTTAACGCTGTTGTATGGGGTAACTCTTCCGGACTGAATTGGAACCGGAAGTTATTTTAAGTAGAACTTACACCCCAGTGCAGCGTGTTTCTATATTATCTGGTTGAGAGTAAAACGTCTTCACCCAAAGGTGACGGAGAAGTCCATTTTGCCGACTCTAGGTTGAAGGTATCCAACAAGACATAACCTAAACCGAGCCAACATCCTAGCTGGAGCAGTTTTCCGGCTGATGGATGATCATGTTCGCAAAGTTTTGCAAAGGATGTCTTTGTTAGCCCTTTCACGCCCTGAAAAGAGTGGATAGGATATCTATCCCGATCGAGTCGCCTGTTTAGGTGTAAGGTCTGTTAAATCGATTGAACCTGAGCTGATTATGAAGTTCTCCGCTATGCGAAATATAGGAATTGCTGCAGGCGGAACTTTTTTATGGGTTATATTATTCATTAAAGCTCAGACTATCAATTTTAGTCAACACCATCAGTATCTGTCAAACTTACACCAACTTCAGGAAACTGACGCAACTTTAAATACAGATATCTTGCAGGCTCAACAGGAGTCGTTCAATGATCCTGAAACTATTCTTAATGATTTAAACCAGATTGACGATTTACACCATAACTTAGAAAATATACCTGATTTTGTTAATAGAGAGTATTATCCAGAAATCAAGTCAGCCTTACAACAGAATCGCTCACTATTTCAAGACAAGCAGGATTTAATCGAAGAAGTGATTGCACAAGAAACTATTCTCAATCAATCTTTAAAATCTCTGCCTAATACGATTCAAAAATTATCGAGTCAAGCCGCAACGGAACCAGACGCTGATCAGTTAATCAATCAGTTGAATACTCTGTTGAACGATGTTTTAATTTATACACTATCTCCCAGTGATGAATTAATTCTCAAAATCCAGAAGCAAATGGCAGCAATTCGGCAACGTGTCGATGTATTGACAGCATCGTCTACCCTGAGTCTTTCTGAACTCGATGCCGCCCTAATCTATGCCGAAATTATTGTGACCCATGAATCTCAGGTGGATAGTCTGGTGATGCAAATTCTGGAATTACCCACGGAGCAACAAAGTGAACAGATTCTGGACATTTATCAGCATTCTTATCAAGTATTTTTAAAGAAAACTAAAATTTATCGGATTTTATTTTATGCCGTTTCTGGTTTAATAGCGGCAACCTTATTCATTGTGCTTATCCTAAAAACCAAACAGTTAACCAAAAATCTGCAAAAATGTGAGGAAAAATATCGGATTAGTTTTGATGATTCAGTAGAAGGGATTTTTAAAGTTACTCCAAGTGGACGTTTTTTAACAGCAAATACTACATTAGCAACGATTTATGGTTATGCTTCGGCGGAAGAAATGTGTAACAATTTAATTAATCTTAATCGTCAGCTTTACGTTCAGCCAAACCGTCACGATGAATTAATCCGTATTCTAGAGAAATATGGATCAGTTTCGGATTTTGAATCGCAAGTTTACCGAAAAAATGGCACAAAAATCTGGATTGAGGAGAAGGCAAGAGCTGTCCGCGATAACCATGGTAATTTTATTTACTATGAAGGAACCGTAGAAGATATTACGGTACGTAAAGCATGGCAAGAAGCACTGCACTATGAACAAGAGCAAGGCGAACGCTTACTGCTAAATATTTTACCCAAAGTAATTGCTCAACGGTTGAAACAACTCGAAAGTACAATCGCAGATAACTTTGAGGAAGTCACAGTTTTGTTTGCCGATATTGTTGGCTTTACCGAATTATCGGCTCGCTTCCCTCCTGCCCAAGTTGTTGAATTACTTAACCGAATTTTTTCGGCGTTTGATGAATTGAGTGATTATTATGGATTAGAGAAAATTAAAACAATTGGGGATGCCTATATGGTGGTAGGGGGACTCCCCACTCCTCGCCCCGATCATGCTGAAGCTACCGCGAATATGGCGCTAGATATGCAACAGGTAATTACCAAATTTAATAACCAGAATAATCAAACCTTAAGTATTCGGATTGGCATCAATACCGGACCCGTTGTTGCTGGAGTCATTGGCATTAAAAAGTTTAGTTATGATTTGTGGGGAGATACGGTTAATATTGCCTCACGGATGGAATCCCAAGGGCTTCCTGATAAAATTCAGGTTACTGAGTTTACGTATAAAAAGTTGCAGGATAACTATCTGTTTGAGGAACGAGGCACTATTCAGGTTAAAGGCAAAGGGAAGATGACGACTTATTTTCTTGGGGGGAAGATTAAATAAGCTGTCATGCATTTAAATTGGGTATTAGTAGCGAGCAAGATGCTTAGTAGCGAGCAAGATGCTTAGTAGCGAGCAAGATGCTTAGTAGCGAGCAAGATGCTTAGTAGCGAGCAAGATGCTTAGTAGCGAGCAAGATGCTTAGTAGCGAGCAAGATGCTTAGTAGCGAGCAAGATGCTTAGTAGCGAGCAAGATGCTCGCACTACATACAAGAATTTCGCCATTATTGACATTAAGGTTTAAATGCCGAACTGCTTAACGTTTCCTGGCGATGAGATGATAGGCTTGCATCCCAGACTACAAACTTATCGAATTTCCCCACGCCAATTCATTTCCTGTTGGGCTGAGTTTCCCGCAAAGGAACGAGTAGCGACTAACTCAATTTCGATCGCGACTCCAGGACGCAGGTATTCGGCTTGTATGGGGAGTTTGCCTATTTCTAGGGTGTAGCGGTTGTTATGGCGAGTGACAAGTTCCGCCGGAATAATTCCTTCATACCGGGTTCTGTAATTATAGAAGCGACGGAAGCGATCGCCTGAATTGGCAGTACGATATTTTAACCAGAATTGGGTGTCTAACAAGTCGGACTTTCCGGCTAAGTCCACCACACTAAAGGTTAACTCTGAACGATTTCCGGCAAAATCTGCCCGGGTAAGCTGGGTGGCTTCCCGTTCCAGTAACGCATTGGTGACGACAAACTTTGTCACATCCCCCTGTTGTGACATTGTGCCATCAAACCAGACTTCTTTGGGCAAAGATACATCGATGCGTTGATCAGATTTGAGACTGAGGGATATCGGTTGATTATAGAAGTCGGTAATCGCCCGGTCTGCATTCCAGACTAACTCAAAAGACCGTTCTAAGCGTCCAACAAACTCCCGATACTGGTTGGCAATAATTGAATTAGGTGCGAGTAAAGCGGTTGCACTACTACGAGTTTGCCATTGATTCACAGAGAGTGCGATCGCGCCGTTTTGCAGTTGGGGTAGAGTAACGGTAGCGGTGGGTTTGTCTGGGGGTAATGCTTCAGTACGATTAATTAATGTCAGCGTCCCCATGCTTCCGTCTTTTCCGTCTTGACCATCTCGACCATCATCACCCTCTTCACCCTCTTCGCACTCAAATCGCTCAGTTTCACAGTCTTCGTCACCATTGTCTGACTTTTCACAGGTTTCTATCTCCCAACTTCGGTCATCACAGTCACAGCCATCACCCCCATAAGCGCCGCGTCCAGAACGTCCCCCACGTCCACCCTGGGAACGCACATAGATTTGTTTCAAATCCTCTCGATTCGTATAATAAACCGTCAATGACCCGCCATCCCCACCATCTCCACCATTTCCACCATTTCCACCATCGCCCCCATCGGCGGCTTGCAGGTCATAATCTACTTTTCGCGGTTGTCGGGCACAATTTCCATCCTCACCCGGTTGTCCATTATTGCCATCACCACCATCTCCTCCCGACAACTCCAGATTAATCGGAGAACCATCCACAAAAATTGTCCGATTTTCCCCATCTCGTCCCCGTCTCCCCGCACGTCCATTTGTACCATCTCGACCATCTTGTCCAAAGTCACGTTCTGGGTGACGACTCCACGCAACTAAAGGACAAAAGAGAGAGTTTGAGGTGGGAGGAAAAACAAAGGAGAATGTCAGGGTTAGTAGAATGAGTGATAGCTTCCCAGAGACATGCATGAGCATTGATAGAATTCTGCAATCTGGAGGAAAAATTCCCCAGTCAAGGGATGACTAGGGTGTAGGGAGATTGGTTCCGGAGAGTATTGACCCTTCACGACCTTCGAGGAAACCGGATTTGTAGGGGCGGGTTTAGGGACTACTGTTGATTGTTTTCCCTAACTTGGCTGCAAAACCCGCCCTTTTTTAATCGTGCTAATACCTAACACCTGTTCTCTGTTCCCTGTTTCCTAACTAATAACAGGTAACTCAATTTCAAAGGTAGTACCCTCACCCTCGACGGAGTGGAACTGAATTTGACCGCCATGTTTTTCAACCACAATTTTATAGCTAACCGATAAGCCCAATCCTAGAGCTGTTCCCACAGATTTTGTCGTGAAAAACGGGTCAAATAGTTGTTTTTTTTCCTCCTCACTCATCCCACAGCCATTATCAGTAATGCGAATAACCACAAAATCTTGCGCCTTTGGGGGATTTTTGAATGTTGAGTTTTGAGTAGTGAGTGTTGACCTTTCACGACCTTCGAGGGCAGGGTTTTGACCCTTCGCTTCAATCAAGGGTAGGGCTTTGAATTTTAACTCTTCGCTTTGCTCATCTGAAACGGGGTTGGTAGGAACAGGTTGAGGAAATTTTGTTTCGCTATTGATCATAACGTCTGTACAAAACTGGCGCTGACTGAGAGATGAATTAATTTCTCCATTGCTCCCAGATATCCCATCTCCTCCTCTTGCCATTTCCTCATCCCCTTTATCTCCAGATTGCGGCGGAACCTGACGACAACTAATACTGGTATCAATGGTAATGATACCCGGCATCCCTTTCATTTCTATCGCATCAATGGCATTATTCAACAAATGGATAAATACCTGATGCAACTGACTCGCATAACCCATTAAAAAGGGCAATTGACCATAGTTTTTGATTACCTGAATTTCTGGTTTTTTACCTTGAGGTTTAAGCCGATGATATATCAGCAATAATATTGAGTCAATCGCTTCATGGATATCAATCGTCTTTTGATCCAGTTCATCTAATGTTGAGAAGTTTCGCAGCGCTTGCAGTGAAATTGTGACATCCATGAGCCGTTCTGCACCCATTTGAATCGAATTAAACATCTTTTGCCAATCTTGGGCAATAAACTCTAAATCAATCTGCTCCCTAAAATGCTGAATGTCTGAATTTGGATTAGGATACGCTTGCTGATAAAACTCCAGCAATTCCAACATATCTCTAAAATAAGACCGACCTAAAACAATATTCCCACAAATCCAGGTAATCGGATTATTGAATTCCTGAATTAATGCTGTTGCCATGCGCCCTACGCTAGAGAGTTTCTCAGATTGAATCAGTTGAAATTGGGTGGCTTTTAACTCCGCTAATGCCTGTTCTAGATTGAACTTAGCTTTCTCTAACTGGCTCGAACTACTGATATCTTGAAACACCAATACCGCCCCAATCACATTCTCTTGCTTATTATGAATTGGCGTCACACTGCCACCCAGGGGAATTATTTTACTTGGCTGGGAAATTAAGAGACTATGTTTAGGTATGGAAAACGCAAAATTGGTTTCAATTGCTGTTCTTAACGGAAGGTTTACGGGTTGTCTCGTGGTTTGATCAACGATTTGAAAAACCTCAGTTAACTCTCGATCAATTGCCTCAGAAAACTGCCAGCCTGTAAAGGTTTGTGCCACTTCGTTGAGAAAACGGATGCGACATTGAGTATCCGTGACAATCACACCATCCCCCATTTCGCGAAGAATCGTGGTGAGTAGTTGTTCGCGAGAATAGCGATGTAAGGCAATATCAATCGCTACAAATAATTCTCGTTCTTTGATAGGTTTTAAAATGTAACCAAAGGGAGAAGAAAGTTTGACTCGTTCCAATGTACTCAGATCAGAATGTCCGGTGGCATAAATCACCGGAATGGAAAGACGTTCCCAAATAACCTGTGCGGCTTCAACACCATCTATATCCCCCTGGAGGCAAATGTCCATTAACACTAAGTCAGGACGGAATTTTGTTGCCATTTCCACTGCCTTCTCTCCCGATGTCGCGATCGCGCAAACACAATACCCAAAAGCTTCTAACTGTTCTTTCAGGTTTATGGCGATAATTCGCTCATCTTCAACGATGAGGATTTGAATCAGTTTCCGAGAAAATAGTTTTGATAATTTTTTCATCACAAAAATCCTGAAAAGACGATAATCTAGTTATTTCAACTAGCTAGAGAAAATAATTCAACATTAAATCTAGGGACAATTCAGTAGCCTTAATGTACTATTTTGATCCAGTTTTAAACGAGAATCAAAGTAGTGGACAGACATGGGTTTTGGGAAATGGTAATGTAACGGTAAACGTTGTCCCAACCCCCAAGGCGCTCTCAAAGGCTATTGTTCCCCCATGTAAATCAACAGCTTTCTTAACAATCGCTAATCCCATACCTGAACCTCGGATAGTCCCAGCATTGCTGGCGCGGCGGAATGGATTGAATATATGGGGTTGATCCTCTGGCGGAATCCCAATACCATTGTCTTTTACCTCTACTTTTAGCCTATCAGTTTCACAGCTCAATGTCAGATAAACGGGACTTTTTTCGGAAGAATATTTCAAGGCGTTGGTAAGTACATTCCGCACGATCAGTTGCAGTAATTTTTTGTCCAGATAAGCCATTTGACCTTTACCGCAACTGATCCATTTTATTTCTGCTTGTTCGCCAGCAATTAAGCGGTATTCTTCAATAAGCTGTTGACAGAAGAGGTTTAAATCCAAGGGAACCGGATCAAGTATAAGTTGACCGGCTTCAGCTTGCCCAAAGGTTAATACATCTTCCAGCAATCCCACCATATATTTAACCGCCTGTTTAATGCGCTGGCAATTCACCAGGTTATTTCCAGATTGCACCGATGAACCATTGGCTTCGATGAGGAAGGTTGAGGCTTGAATAATCGAGAGCGGTGTGCGATATTCATGGGAAACGGTGTGAATAAATTGCCGTTGAAACTGATTGAGTTGTTGTTCCTTTTCTAACTGTTGGCGCAAGGCGGCTTCGGCTTGCTTGCGATCGCTAATATCTTGGAATACCAACACCACCCCGGCGAGGTTTCCCTGCTTATCCCGAATCGGCGCGGCGCTGTTTGCGATCGGTAGGGGTTGACCCGTCTTGGTTATCAAGACAATATCATCGGTAAGATAGACAATTTTATCCTGTTCTAACGCCAGAGTCACCGGGTTATTAACAGGCTGCTGGCTTTGGACATCAATGAGTTTAAATACATCCGTTAACTCCCGATTTTTGGCGTCTGTAAATTGCCACTCAGTTAGAGTTTCTGCCACCCGATTCATAAACTGAATCCGACAATCTTTGTCTACCAAAACTACTCCATCCCCAATTCCCCGTAGCACCGCACTCAAAAACTGCTCCCGTTCATAGCGCTGCAAGGCAATTTCAATCGCAACGGATAATTGCCGTTCATTCACGGGTTTGAGAATGTAACCAAAGGGTGCGGTTACTTTTGCCCGTTCCAACGTAATTTTATCGGAATGTCCGGTTAAATAAATCACCGGAATTTGTAACTCATCCCAAATCTGTTGTGCCGCACAAATCCCATCCATGTCTCCCTGTAACCAGATATCCATTAGCACTAAATCAGGATGCAGTGCCAAGGCTTTCTTTACAGCTTTTTCTCCAGAGGCGGCAATTCCGACAACGCCGTAACCCAAAGCTTCTAAATTTTCCTTCAGGTTCAGTGCAATAATTCTCTCATCTTCCACCACCAGAATTCGAGCCATTGTTGCTATGTCAGTTTCTGATAAACAAATTTCACTGATCATGATCATGCTCCACCTCCGTCCCCTGGGATTGTAAACTTGGAATAAAAATTGTGAACATTGTCCCGTCGCGATCGCTCATCACCTCCATCTCGCCCTGGAGTCGATGCACTAAGGTTTTCACCATTGTCAATCCTAAACCTGTTCCTCCTTGGTTCCAAAAATAGGAACTCGGAATGCGATAGAATGGCTTAAAAATTTTCTCTTGTTCATCCGGGGGAATTTCTACCCCAGAATTACTCACCTGAATCTCGACAGTACAAAACCTGTTCCCCTGACGTAGAGACGTTGCATGCAACGTCTCTACATTGCCATCTTCCCCAACCCGCACTGTTACCCCAATATTCTCCCCGGCTGGCGTGTATTTAAATGCATTATTTAGTAATTCGGTCAAAATCCGAGTCAAACTCAACTGATCAGAAACCAAGGGGGGTAAATTCGGATCAATATCAATATGCAATCGTTGCTGTTGAAATTGTGCCCAGGCTGCAAACGGTTGCATCAACTCAGGAATCCAATCGGGGAATTGAATCCACGTTAATTGTAAGGGATAAACTTCTGTCTCAATCGCACGGATATCCAGCAAATCGTTAACCAGCTTCAGTTTCTGATTACACTGCTCCTGGACAATCCGCCAATAACGAGCAATCACTATGGAATTAGAACGGACTTGTGAACTTAATAAACTCTGTTGATCTAAAATAGTTTCCAGAATCCGAACTGCCATTTTTATCTTCGCTGGAGACGTGGGCAATTCTAATGACGCTGTACTTAAACTGTCATCGTGGAACAGATCCAAACATTGGAGTTCTGCCAGATCATACTCTAATTGGCGGGCGCGTTCCAGGGCGCGATTCTGTTCCTGGGCTAAACGCTGTTGCGTCGCATCTCGAAACACTAAAACTGCTCCCGCGATCGCACCGTCGTTATTTTTAATCGGAGCAATGCTATCAGCAATAGGGATCGGCTTTCCTTGCTTAGGGATCAACAAAATTTGCTCTTCTAAATAAATAATTGTCTCTTGTTCCAAGACATTGGTGAGGACATCGCCGACAGGTTGCTGGGTTTGCTCATCGACAATATTAAAAACCTCCGTTAATTCCCGATCCCTGGCTTCCGCTAATTGCCAACCGGTTAACGATTCCGCCACCTGATTCAGAAACTGAACCCGACAGTCTTTATCGGTAACAATCACCCCATCTCCAATCCCTCGAAGAATGGCGCTGAGTAATTGTTCTCGTTCATATCGCTGGAGTGCGGTTTCAATCGCTACGTAAAGCGCTTGTTCTTTAACGGGTTTGAGGATATAGCCAAAGGGAGCAGTGATTTTTGCCCGTTCCACCGTACTTTGATCTGAATGTCCGGTGACATAAATTGTGGGAATTTTTAGGCGATCCCAGATTTGCTGCGCCGCTTCAATCCCATCGATAGCCCCTTTTAGCCAAATATCCATCAACACTAAATCGGGACGAAACTCAGTGGCTTTTTCAATTGCTTTTTCTCCCGACGCTGCGATTGCGGGTACGGTATAACCGAGGGATTCTAAGCTCTCTTTTAGATTAATCGCGATAATTCTCTCATCTTCAACGACGAGAATTTTCATTGTTTGTTTTAAGTTAGGCGGTGGTTTAGTATACATAATTGGATGATCCTTGGTTCTATACATTATCGAATTCTGAGTTTATGGTTAAAGGTGATGGTAAATTCTGTTCCCGAATCACAATTTAGGTCTAAGGTTCCATCGATTTGATCGACTAATCCCAAAACTAGCGTCAAACCTAATGAAGTGGTTGTTTCAATATCAAAGGATTTGGGAATTCCTACACCGTTATCCTGGACAAGCAGGGTCAGTGAGTTATTCTCCAAATTTCGTTGAAATTTAATCTTGATTTCTCCCTTCTGATGCTCTGGAAAAGCATATTTTAGGGCATTAGACACCAATTCATTTAAAATTAAGCCACAGGGAATCGCCGTGTCAATAGCGAGAGCAATCTCCTCAACCTGATAGGAAATTCTAACTCGACTGGAACTGATGTTATAAGAATCAAATAAATGAGTGATTAAATCGGGAACATATTGGGCAAAATCAATCTGAGCTAAATTTTCAGACCGATATAACTTTTCATGCACTAGGGCAATGGAAGCAATGCGATTTTGACTGTCTTGCAAGACTAACGCCACGTCTTTATCTTTAGTCCGCCGCGACTGCATTTGCAACAGACTACTGACAATTTGCAAATTATTTTTAACCCGGTGATGAATTTCCTTGAGCAAGACCTCTTTTTCTTGGAGGGAGGCTTTAAGTTGATCTTGAGTTTGCTTTTGCACGGTAATATCTTGTTGAACAGCAACCATGACAGTGCCATAGTCGGGATGCTCA
>JGI12210J13797_10034995_pt1 | contig 18497 bp, 13 predicted proteins | sample ElkSlonscriptome_3_FD_13797 | JGI IMG/M metagenome (IMG submission 13797)
TGAATCCCGCACCGCCGCCTTCCGGGTCGAGCCCGAAAGACAGCACGATGGGGAAGATAGCCAGCCCGGCGACCAGCGCCACGGCCGTGTCGGCGAAGGCAACCGCTATGCCCACCCTGGGGACGTTGACGTGCGACGGCAGGTAGGCGCCGTAGGCCATGATGGCGCACATGCCCAGGCTAAGCGTAAAGAATGCCTGGCCCATGGCGGTAACCACCATGCCGCCGGAAATGCGCGACCAGTCCGGGCTGAACAGGAACCCGACGGCTTCCTGGAAATGGCCGGTGCTCATGCCGTAGCCCAGCAATACCAGTAACAGCAAAAACAGCGTCGGCATCAATATCGAAACTGCCCGCTCCAGCCCTTTTTCCACGCCCAGGGCCACGACGCCGACGGTTAGAAGCATGAAGATCGCGTGCCAGAAGATCAGCTTGCCGGGACTGGCCAGCATCGTGCTGAAGGTTTCGCCCGGGTTAGTGATCGGGGGCGCGCCAAGCACCAGTTGCTGCAGGTAGTCGAAGCCATATGAAAGCGTCCAGCCAGCAACCACCGAGTAGAACGACAGCACCAGGAAGCCCGCGATCACGCCCAGCCAGCCCAGACCCATCCAGGCTCGCGAAGCGCCTGCGTCATCGGCCAGCTCCTTCAACGAGTTGATCGGACTCATCCGGCCGCGCCGCCCGATTACGATCTCGGAAAACAGGATCGGCAACCCTACGATCAGGATGCAGCCCAGGTAGACCAGCACGAAAGCGCCGCCGCCGTTTTCAGAGGTGATGTAGGGGAAACGCCAGATGTTGCCCAGGCCGACCGCAGAGCCCGTGGCAGCCAGTACGAACATCAGGCGGGATGACCACATTCCGTGGACAGAAGTTGTCTTCATGAATCGCGTCTCGCTCAGAGTTGTTCTTGTAAGGGTGCTTTTGCAGGCATGCTGGCCCTCGCAGGCGGCTAATTGTGTCTCAAGCCGCGCCCGGAAGCAAATGAGAATTCCTGAATCTGTCTTCTCGTCTACTCGATGCGGATTTGCGTATCATGGCCGAATAACTGATTCGGTCTTTCGAAGAACGCATGCCCGAGCCCCTGCTCGACATCGAAGCGCTCAAGTTTGCCTGGCCGGGCGACCCTGCCCCGGTGATCGATGGCTTGAGCCTCGCCGTCGAGCCCGGCCACAGGGTTTTCCTGGCCGGCGCTTCCGGATCGGGAAAGTCGACCCTGCTTGCGCTGATCGGCGGCCTGGTGACGCCCACCGGCGGTCGAATCCGGTTTGCCGGCGATGACCTGGCAGCGCTTTCGCGCGCCCGTCGGGACCGGTTTCGCGCTGATCACCTCGGCGTGATCTTCCAGCAGTTCAACCTCTTGCCTTGGCTCGATCCTGTCGCCAACGTGCTTCTGGGCTGCCAGTTTTCCCGTCTTCGCAGAAACCGCGCCGGCAATCGGGAAACTGCGGCACGCGAGCTGCTGGCAGCCATGAAGCTGGACGAAGATCGCTGGACCCGTCGGGCCGACGAGCTCAGCGTTGGCCAGCAGCAGCGCGTCGCCGCGGCCCGTGCGCTGATCGGTCACCCCGACCTGGTGCTTGCCGACGAACCCACCTCGGCGCTGGACGCCGACCGCCGCGACGCGTTCATAGAACTGCTGTTCGCCCAGGCCGAGCGCGCCGGCAGTGCGGTTCTGTTCGTCAGCCACGACCGGGCCCTGGCCGACAGGTTCGACGCGACTGTAGAGCTTGACGAAATCCATGCGGCCGCGACGGTGCCTGCATGACGCTGCTCGCGCTGGCGCGCGGATCGCTGGCCAACCGCCGGGCAGCGGTAGCGCTGACCGTGCTCACGATTGCCATTTCCATCGCGCTGCTGGTGCTTGTCGAACAGATGCGCTCGCAGGTTCGTGAGGGCTTTTATCGCTCGGTCTCGGGCACGGACCTGATCGTCGGCGCACCGACCTCTCCGGTGCAGTTGCTGCTGTTCTCGGTATTTGGCCTCGGCAATCCGACCAGCAACGTGTCCTGGGACCGCTATCGGGACATTGCCGACCAGCCCATCGTCGACTGGGCCATTCCGATCTCGCTGGGCGACGCACACGAGGGTTATCGCGTCATCGGCACCACTGATGCAATGTTCGAGCACTATCGATATGCCGGTGGACGTGAACTTCAATTCCGCCAGGGGGGTCCGTTCACCGACCTGTTCGACGTGGTTGCCGGCGCGCGGGTGGCCGAACGGCTGAACTATGCCCCGGGTGACGAACTCGTCCTGGCGCACGGCGGGGGCAACGTCAGCCTGCATCATCACGACGAGCTGCCATTCGTCGTCTCGGGGGTGCTGGCCGCCACCGGCACGCCTGTGGACCAGTCGCTGTACATAAGGCTGGATGCGCACCATGCAATTCATGTCGGTTGGGAGCAGGGCAGACCGCGACCCGATGCCATGCTTACGCCGGAACAGGCCAGAGCGTCCGCCAGCGATCATGGACATCGTCACGGTGACGGCGAACCCGGTCGTGACAAGCACGCTAACGAGCCCGGTCAAGATCGCGATGAAGCGCATGACCACCCTCATGATGACCATCACGACGATGCGCCTCACGCGTCGAATGCCGATATCGCAGCGCCGGGACCCTCGCTCCAGCCTGACGAGATTTCGGCATTCATGCTGGGCCTGAAGACGCGCGCTGCGGCGCTGGGGATGCAGTACCGCATCAACCAGCAGCGCGATGAACCGCTGCTGGCGATCCTGCCGGGCATTGCGCTACAACAGCTCTGGCGCATTACCGGGCTGGCCGAGCAGATCCTGCGCGTGGTCGCCGGGCTGGTGGTTCTGGCCGGACTGCTCGGCATGCTGACCGCGCTTCTTGCCACCCTCAACGAGCGTCGCCGGGAAATGGCCATCCTGCGCGCCTGCGGCGCCCGACCCTGGCAGATCTCGGTCCTGCTCCTGCTCGAGGCCGCCTTCATTACGCTTGCCGGCATCGCAGCCGGTCTTCTGATCGCCTGCGTGGCACAGTTCGCGCTCGCCCCGTGGCTGCTGGCACGCTTCGGCATCGCGGTATCGTTTGCCTGGCCAGCCGCCTGGCAATGGCTGGTATTGGGCGCGATAGCACTGGCCGGTGTTTTGGTCGCACTGGTGCCGGCAGCGATGGTATACCGTCGCACTCTGGCCGACGGCATGCAGGTGCGGCAGTAGCCCGTCGATTTTCAGTGGAACGATCGCTTCACTTGCTTATCCAATGCACACCTGACCACCAAAGCGGAAAGCCGAGCATGCAGATTCTTCGAAAATTGAGCGCGTGTCTTCTGATTGTTCCCGCGCTCGCCATGGCCGATGCACGCGAGATCGAATGGAACGAGCTGATGCCCGAGGAGGAGTCACAGGCCTGGATCGACAGCCAGACCGGCATCGACCACAGCGGCACAGGCCCCGGCGAGGTATTCGAATCCAGCCTGACGGTCGGTGAACTCGACGGGCAGGATGTCCGTATCGCGGGCTTCGTCGTGCCGGTCGAAACCACCGCCGAAGGCAAGCTCAGGGAATTCTTCCTGGTGCCCTACTTCGGCGCCTGCATTCACCTGCCTCCGCCGCCGGCCAACCAGATCATCTACGGCCGACTCGACAAGCCGGTCGAAATGGTCAATATCTGGGATGCGTTTTATATGGAAGGCACGCTCAAGGTCGAGGACATCAGCAACGATACCGCCGACTCGGCATACACCATGGATGTGGACTCGCTTGTTGTTTATTGACTGAGCATGGCACGATGCGTGGCATGCCGCATATTGTTGCAACCTCAACTTTGGCCTGCAGGCCCAATTCGTCACGCGCTTCACGCTTGCCGGCTTCCCACCTATCAGTTCCCCTGTCGAACAATGGCGATATCGCTAGACGTTTTGTTCACGCGCGAGCTTCCATTGATACACCCTGGCTTTCGTCAAACCGGCGAAACGCCGAGACAATCTTATCAAGCTGATCCTGCGCGATCAGAAAAGCGTCGTGACCCTGGGGTGCGTCAAGCCACGCCAGATCGGCTTGGGGTATGGCGTCGGCCAGGGCCTGCTGGTCGCGCGGCGGATAGAGCAGGTCGGACGTGATTCCCACGATCAGCGTGCATGCGCGGATGCTTCGGGCCGCCTCGCGCCACCCGGATCGCCCACGCCCGATATCGTGTTCGTCCATCGCGTCGATCAGGCGCCGATAGCTGACCGGGTCGAAACGTTTCCGAAGCATTGCGCCGTGATGGTCCAGCCAGCCGGGTGCGGTCCGCTCGCTGCCGGTGTCCGGGCCGAACCGGTCGTCGAGGTTGTTCCAGTTGCGATAGCTGAGCATGGCGATCATGCGCGCCAGCTCGAGGTCGCCGTGACTATCCAGCGCCCGCCGCTGGACATGGTTGAGTGCGCTGGCCCAGGCCGTCTGGAAGGCCGGTGCGGCGATAGCCACCACCGTCTCAACCCGTTCGGCGTGTTCAATTGCCCACTCAAGCGCCTGCATGCCCCCCAGCGAGCCGCCAATGACGAGTTTTAGCCGCCCAATCCCCAGGGCGTCGACAAGCAGGCGCTGAACCGTCACCATGTCGCGCACCGAAACGGCGGGGAAACGATCGGCCCAGGGCCGATTTCCGCGCGATGTCATCGGCCCGGTGGTGTCACCGCTGCCGCCGAGCACGTCGGCGGCAATGATGAAATCGGTCTCCGGATCAAGGCAGCAACCGGGTCCGAGCAGGCCGGGCCACCAGCGATCAACGTGGCGGTCGCCGGTCAGCGCCGGGCAGACCAGTACCGCATTGCCCGCATCGGCGTCGAGCCGGCCCCAGGTTCGATATGCGATCTCAAGTGAGCCAAGACGCGCACCGCCAGCCAGCGCGGGCGGGCTGTCGATGGTGATGACGCGGTCTTCAGTGTTCATGCAACCGCGGCCAATCCGGCCCGCTCGAAGGCGCCGGCAAAATCTTCGATGATGTCGTCGATATGCTCGATGCCGACCGACACCCGTATCATTTCGCTACTCACACCGGCGGCGCGTCGCTCATCCTCGCTCAGCTGCTGGTGCGTCGTGCTGGCTGGGTGAATGACCAGGGTCCTGGCATCGCCGACGTTGGCCACATGACTGGCCAGCTCCACGCTGTTGATGAACTTTCGGCCTGCCGCCTCGCCACCCCGGATGCCGAAGGTGAGAACGGCTCCGAAGCCGTGCTCGAGATAGCGCTTCGCACGTTCGTGCTGTGGATGCCGCTCCAGCCCCGGATAGTTGACCCACTCGACCGCCGGTTGCTGTTGCAACCATTCGGCCAGCGCCTGGGTATTGTCGACATGGCGCTGGACTCTCAGCGACAGGGTTTCCAGCCCCTGCAGAAACTGGAAGCTGTTGAACGGACTCAGGGCCGGGCCCATGTCGCGTAGTCCTTCGACGCGGGCGCGGATGGCAAACGCGATGTTGCCGAACGGGCTGTCGGGCCCGAACGTCTCCCAGAAATTCAGGCCGTGGTAGCCCGGCGCCGGGTCGGTGAACAGCGGGAAGCGACCGTTGCCCCAGTTGAAGCGGCCAGCATCGACGATGACGCCGCCAATCGACGTTCCGTGGCCGCCGATCCACTTGGTGGCCGACTCGACCACGATATCGGCGCCATGCTCGATCGGGCGACACAGGTAACCGCCGGCCCCAAAAGTGTTGTCGACGATCAACGGTACACCGTGTTTTTTCGCCACGGCCGAGAGCCCCTCGAAGTCGGGTATGAGAAAACCGGGATTGCCGATGGTTTCGACGTAAATTGCGCGGGTGTGATCGTCGATCTGAGCCTCAAAAACCGCAGGATCGTCGTCTTCGACCACCCGAACGTCGATGCCCAGTCGTGGCAGTGTGACCTTGAACTGGTTCCAGGTGCCGCCGTAGAGCGACGAGGCCGCGATGATGTTGTCGCCGGCCTGCGCCAACGTGGTAATAGCCACCAGCTGGGCGGCCTGGCCCGATGCGGTGGCCACGGCGGCCACGCCGCCTTCGAGCGCGGCAATGCGCTGCTCGAACACGTCGGTGGTCGGGTTCATGATGCGCGAATAGATGTTGCCGAACTCCTCCAGCGCAAACAGCCGCGACCCGTGGTCGGCGTCATCGAAGGTGTAAGAGGTCGTCTGGTAGATCGGCACGGCGCGCGCGTTCGTGCCAGGCGCCGGCGCCTGACCGGCGTGCACCTGGAGGGTCTCGAATCGTCGTTTCTTTTCTTCGGGCATGGGCTGTCTCCTGTCGCTTGCAGTGTGGTTTTCGGCCGGTGCCGATTCATTCGGCTTGCTCCGGGTACCGCAGCGGGAGGCAGATGAAGGAGATAAAAAAACCCGCACCGGCCAGGCCGCTGCGGGTTTCTTCGTGGTTCGCTTGAGTCGTCTAGATCAGAACACAGCAGCACACGGGTCCGCAGCCAGGGGTTGCAGACACATACACATCGGGCAAAGGATTGACTTGGCGTGTTCGATATTCACGGTTTTATTTAGTCACATGGCTGACGGCGTGTCAAGCGCAAAGCAGTAAAAAGAGCTCGAAAAGTGTCCGCTTCAGCGCCGGGCTTGCGTTTGAGCACCCGTCAAACACGAGATGGGCGCCTCTCTGGTGTTCGTGGCATCACCTTGGCCATGCCTCGAGGATCGGTCGGTAGAGGAAGAATTAGACTGTGGCCCGCGTTGATCGCCCGGTACAAGAGCGACCACCGTCGGTTAGAGAACGTGTGCTCAATTCGCCACGATCACTCATCCTCGACCTGCTCCACGATGAGCCGATGCGCGGTGAGCCGCAGCGCGTTTATCCTGATGAAACCGCGTGCGTCTTCCTGGTCGTAGCCACCCGCGATATCCATGGAACTGAGATCCGGATCGTATAGAGAGCTCGGGCTCGAACGCCCCTCCACAATCACGTTGCCCTTGAACAGTCCGAGTCGAACCTCGCCGTCGATGAGCTCGGAAGACTTCCGGAATGCCGCCTCGATGAAGTCCATCTCCGGCGAGAACCAGAATCCGTTATAGATGATCTCGGCAAAGCGCGGCGAAAGCATGTCGCGCAGGCGCCGCACCTCGCGATCCATCGCAATGCCCTCAAGCTCGCGCAGCGCAGCGTGGAGGATGGTGCCGCCGGGCGTTTCGTAAACGCCACGCGACTTGATGCCGACGAATCGGTTCTCGACAATGTCGATGCGGCCGATGCCGTGTCTTCCACCGATATCGTTGAGGTAGCCGAGCAGCGCCACCGGATCGGTGATCGTGGTGCCGTCGCCGAGGTGTTCGACTTCGACCGGGATCGCATCCTTGAAGCGCACGACAATCCGGTCAGCCGCGTCGGGGGTGTCCTCCAGAGCCCGCGTCAGCTTGAACATGTCGGCCGGCGGCGCCGCATCGGGATCTTCCAGCAGGCCGGCCTCGTAGGACCGGTGCATGACGTTCTCGTCGCTGGAGTAAGGCTTCTCGGCCGTGGCTTCGACCGGAATATCGTGCTCGGCGGCAAAAGCAAGCAGGTCCCGCCGGCCCTGGAAGCGTGCGAGGAACGCCGGATCTTTCCACGGGGCGATGATCTCCAGATCCGGCGCCAGCGCGGCAAAGGCCAGCTCGAAGCGGACCTGGTCGTTGCCCTTGCCCGTCGCGCCATGGGCCAGCGCGGTCGCGCCAACCTTTCGGGCGACCTCCACCTGGCGCTTGGCAATGACCGGTCGTGCGAGCGCCGTGCCAAGCAGGTAGCGATTTTCGTAGACCGCCTTCCCGGCGATCGCCGGCCAGATGAAATCGGTGACGAACTCGTGCTGCAGATCCTCGACAAAGACCTCGCTCGCGCCGGTCTCCAGGGCGCGGCGCTCGATGTCGTCGAAGTCCTCCAGCTGCCCGACGTTCGCAACAAAAGCGACGACCTCAAAACCCTGCTGTAGCAGCGTCTTGAGGATGCAGGCGGTGTCGAGACCACCGCTGTAGGCGAGTACGACTTTCTTCCGGGACATGATCTTCTACTCGAATTGGGCTTTGATGAGAGGATAAAGCAGCAGCGCCGACAATAAACGGCGACGTGCCGAATCGGTTTACTGGCGCGCGCTCACGGCCGGTCGGTATTGTGCAACATCAGTGCCGGATAACGGCGAAACTCAGCAGCCACCGGCTTCCGCGTTCAATCCTGGAAACACCGTGGCGGTACAGGTCGGGTCGGAAAAGGATGACTCGACCGAACAGGTTGAGAATATTTTTCTCACAGAAAAATTTACCGCCCGCGTCAGGCGTGACCAGCACGCAGTTGAGCTTGTACAGGCGGCCCTCGGAGACCATATCCACGTGAGGCACGATCGCGTGGCCCGCCGGATAATGGACCAGATAGATGCTCAGCCGCCTGGACTGGAAGATAACCCGGTTTTTGATCTTCGCGTGCATTGCAGACCTTTCAACAGTAATCCCTCTATTTATATCGGCCACTGCTCCAGCCGGTAGGCCGAGTCCCAGAACATCCACTCCAGTCGGGTTGATTCGAAGAATGCCTCGGCCATCCGGTCGCGCTCAGCCGAGCCGGCCGCGGCGGCCGCCTGCTCCGTCAACTCGATTGCCCGGTCCACTGTCGCCGAAAAATCCGCGCCGGCGTAGGTGTCGATCCAGTCCTGGTATGGATTCGGCGCGGCTGCGCGCTCGTGGATGTGCAGGCCGACTTCGCGATAGATCCAGAAACACGGCAGCAGCGCTGCGCAGGCAACCGGATAGCTTTCGCCGGCCGCTGTCGACAGCAGGAAATGCGTGTAGGCAAAACACGCAGGCGATTTCGGCACGTCCACGAACGTATCGAACCGCTGGAGAAACGAGTCGTGCAAGGCCCGCTCTACCGCCACCGCTTCGCCGGAGAATCGCACGTACGACTCCAGGGTGGCGGTGTCGGGTGCACGCGCGCCGGTAACGGCCAGCGCTCGGGAAAAATCGGCCAGATACATGGAGTCCTGCTTGACGTAGAACGCGAAGCGATCCTCGCTCAGGTCGCCGTTGCACAATTGCACGTTGAACGGCAATTCCAGTATCGCTTCGTAAAGCGAGCGGTTCTGTTCCCAGAGCGTTGCTGTGAAACCCATATGAATCCTCCACAAGGTATAAGGCCAAAAGGCATCATGCCAGACTTTGCGGTTTTCCCTGCCGACCGGATTTACCGAGGGACAAGTATCCTCTTCTCACCTCCCTGTGGGTCAATGATCGCGCAACATTTTGGGAGTACCATAGAAGCTCCTTTTTGACTGGAGCGCACATGAACGCCACCTTCGCCGACCATTACCGTGACGCACTGGATGGCCTCCCGCAGCAAATAGCAGTCATCAATGGCAGCGGCAACCTGGCATGGGTCAATAAGGCATGGCATTCTTTTTCGGCTGATAATGAAGGCGATGAAGAGCGCACCTGCGTTTCCGCGAATTACCTCGAAGCTTGCGAAAGCGCCACCGAAGCCGGAGATGAATCCGCAGCCGAGGTCTACCATGGACTAAAGCGACTCATCGCTGGCCAGTCCAATGATTTCTATTACGAGTACCCGTGTCACTCACCGGTCGAGATCCGGTGGTTTCTGATGCGCGCCAAGCCGCTCAGTGGTGACTCGAAGGGGTATTGGATAATTTCGCATGAAAATATAACCGAGCGGCGGTTTGCCGAGGCTCGATTGGAGAAGCTTGCGGTCACGGATTCATTGACATCGCTTCCAAACCGGCGCCGCTTCGACGACTTTCTGGAGGCCGAGTTACGGCGATCGCAGCGCGCCTCTCAGTTTCTGTCGCTCATCCTCCTCGATATTGATCATTTCAAGGCCTACAACGATCATTATGGCCACGTAGAGGGTGATGCATGCCTTCAGAAAGTTGCCCAGTCGATCAGCGCCGCCGCCAGGCGGCCGAGCGATCTTGCCGCCCGTTATGGCGGCGAAGAGTTCGCGCTTGTGCTTTCGCAGACAGGTAAAGAAGGCGCGATTCGTATTGCCGAAGCAGTGCTTCGCGGCATTCGAGACCTGGAAATTCCGAATGAGGGCCTCGGCCCGGGAAACTTTGTTACTGCCTCCATCGGCTTGGTTGCGGCCAGGCCCGATCGAACGCTACAGTCATCAAACCTGGTCTCACAAGCGGATGAAGCGCTTTACCAATCCAAGGAAAATGGAAGAGACACCTTAACGGTATACGAGGAACGGGCAATGGGGCACCGATCTGCCCCATAGACCCCAAACATAAAAATCCGAATGGGATGGCTCAAAGCTCCCTGCAGGCTTCCAGCATGACCGGCTTGCTGGTCTCGCCGCTGCGGCTGCCCTGGCCTTCCATCGCCCTGACGACATCCATCCCCTCCACGACCTTGCCGAAGACGACATGCCTTCCGTCGAGCCAGGGGGTGGCGGCAAGAGTGATGAAGAACTGGGAACCGTTAGTATTGGGGCCTGCATTGGCCATGGACAGCAGCCCGGCCTCGGTGTGCTTGATCTCGAAGTTTTCATCCGGGAACCGATCGCCATAGATCGACTTTCCGCCGGTACCGTTGCCCTTCGTGAAGTCTCCTCCCTGGACCATGAAATCCGGAATAATACGGTGGAAGGGGCTGCCTGCGTAGGACATGTCCTCGCCCTTCTCGCCTGTGCACAGCGCCCGGAAGTTTTCGGCGGTCTTCGGCGTGACATCCTTGAAAAGCTCCAGCACCAAGGTGCCGGCGGCTTCATCACCGATTCGTACGTCCAGGGCAACCCTGGGATTTTCTGTTGCGCTCATTGGCGGCTCCTGATGCGAATTCAGTCGGACAGTACTGCCGACGGAGGCATTGTAATATGAAGAGCGAAGGAAGCCGCAGCCTCTTGCTCCTCGCACCAGCTGTAAATATCAAGTCTCGGAGGACAGAAAACCGGTTACCTGCATACGAAGTGCGGTTGGAGGCGCCGGCGGAAACCGGGACCGAGGGCGGCAAACGCTCTGCCCCCGGTTGGTTTCTCGTACAGGTTGACGGTGAAACCTCGAAAATTCGACCGCCGGCATCTGGCATGCCGGCGGTCTGATACGAGGTTACTTGAACACGTCGTCCAGCGGTACGATGCGCACTGAATCCAATCCCAGATCCAGCTGGGAAATTATCTTGTCTTCGGCCAGCAGTTCGTCCGGCTGCTGCGCGTCGTAGGACATCGGGGATACCGCATTGTTGGTCAGCATTTCCTGCAGTTCTTCAGCGTTCTTTGCTATGAATACAAAGTGGACGTTGTCGGTTTGCAGATGGTTCTCAATGGCACGGTTAACGTCTTCGACGGTCAAATCTGCCAGACCCTCGCGAACGTACTCTGCGAATCGATCAATTCCGTAGTACTCGCTGTCGATGCCATAGCCCAACTGACGGAACTGGCTGGCAGTCATCTGCGCGACGTATTTGTCCAGAAAGTTCCGGGTTGCTTCAAACTCTTCTTCAGTCAGGCCTTCGTCAATCAGGTTCTGCAGTTCGAACATTGCGGTCCGTGTGGCAAACACGGCATCGTTATTGGTTCGCAGCGGGCGAATCCAGACCTGGAAGATCTGCTGCTGACGGCCAAGATTGGCGTTGGGCATGGTCCGGAACATACCGCGGGGAAAGTATTCGATGTAGGCGTAGTCGCCGTAGTTCATCCCACGGGCTTCGCGGATGCGCTGGTACAGATGGCTGTTGGAGCTGCGGTGTTCGCCCAGATAGGAACGTGCCAACCACATCGCCACCCAGTCGTCGTCGCCGCGGCGCAGGTCGATCGGGAAGCCGAATGACACTGCGACGGCCGGCGTTTCTTTTTGCACGATGGTCGCACTTCGCCCCTGCAGAGGAGGTGCCGGAGGAATGGCCGCCAGGCTATCTTCACCTTCCGGCAGTCTGGCCAGGTCTTTCACAATACGCTGCTTGAAGGCCTCGTCATAACCGCCGGCCAGACCCAGGGTAAGATTGGCCTGGCTAAAGTGATCCCGATAGAACTGCCTGACGTCTTCCAGAGTCAGCGACGCGATGTCGGATTCGTGGCCGGAATTAAGTGATCCGTAGGGATGGTCGGGACCATACAGGTTGCTGTACAGCACTTCTTTGCCCAACTCCTCATCGTTGTTGCCCTTCAGATTGGTTTTTACGCCGTTGAGCAACTGGGTCTTCAGCCTCTCGAAATCGTCTTCACGGAACCCCGGCTCCAGCAGCATGTCACTGACGATTGCATACCAGGCGCCCAGGTTGTCCTTGTGCGCCGTCCCGGCCAGACGAATCATCTCCTTGTCCACCTGGTTGTCGAATCCAGTCGCCATGGGAAAGAAGCTTTTATTGATTTCATCGATGGACATTTTTACGGTGCCACCATCGGTCAGCATCGCAGCGGTCAGTGCAGCCAGGCCTTTCTTGCCCTCGGGGTCCAATGCCGGGCCGATGTTGAACACGAACGATACGTCGATCAGATCGGAACTGGAAGGCAGTTCCACCAGATCGACGGTCGCCGTTCCGGTCGAGCTCTTCGCAGCGACGGCGGCATCCAGTTCACTCGCCCCATTACGCGCGGCGCTCATGCTTTCATCGTTGGAAAGCGTCAGGAATACCATGCGGTTCTTGCGTAGATATTGGTTGGCGGCGGCTTGCAGCATTTCCGGCGTCAGTTTGTCGTATTGACGGTACAGTTCATTCAGCGTTTCCGGTGTACGATCGAAATGAACATACTGGGCCAGGGTCTCACCGATGGCCGTAGAGTTATCCATGGTGGCCGCAAAGCTGTAACGGGCGTTGGCTTTGGTTTCTTCAAGCTTCTGCGGGTCCACCACAGATGTGCGCATGTCGGCGATGGCTGTATTGATGTCTTCAACCACCTGGGCAGCATTGTCCGATTCGGTCAAACGCGCGCCAATGTAGAACAGTTGAGCGTCTTTTCGCTGGGGGAAGTAATAGAAAAACTGATCAGCCGTCCGGTCCTGATTGACAATCTTCTTGTAGACGTCGGAGGTCTGCCCCAGAAACAGCTGACCCGCGGTATCCAATGCTGCATAGTCGGTACTGGTCGGATCCATCTTCGGTGCGCGGAATGCCATGAGGATCCAGGGCTGGGTAGGCGCCTCCCACTGCACGTGCTCGTATCTTGCTTCGGTGGGTTCCGGCTCTGTCGGCACATCGACGGTGTAGCCGCCGCGCTCCCAGTCACCCCAGTATTTCTCGATCAGGCTGAACACGTTTTCGGTTTCGACATCGCCGACGACGATAATTGCGGATTTCTCCGGGCGGTACCAACGGTCAAAGAAGGTCTGCGCATACTCATACTGCTCGGGCATCTGCTCGATATCCTTCAGAAAGCCCATGGTGGTGTGTTGGTAGGTATGCTCATCGAAAGCCAGGTCGCGGATTCTCTCCAGCGCTTTCTGGATCGGGTTGGAGTAGTTCTTCAGGTACTCGCCTTTGACCGCCAGCGCCTCGGTACGGAACACATCCTCTGAATAGCTCAGATTCTGAAAGCGATCGGCTTCCAGCATCAGGATCGTCTCCAGGTCGTCCTTGGTGAAGTTGACGTGGTAGTTGGTGTAATCGTCGGTGGTGTACGCATTCTGATCGGCGCCGGCGTTCTTCAGGATTTCCTTGTACTCTTGCTGCGAGTAGTTTTCCGTGCCGCGAAACATCATGTGCTCAAAGAAGTGCGCGAAGCCGGACTTTCCCGGTTCGATCTCGTTACGCGATCCGGTCTGTACCGGAATCTGCAGCGTGACCACATCGGGGTAATCGGTCTCCACTACGATCACTTTCAGACCATTGTCCAGGTCGCGTGTCTCGTAGGGCATGGTGAAGATGTCGCCATCCGCCGACAACGCCGGGAACGCCAGCACCGCTATGAACAACCCGGATAGTAATCGCATCGAAATTTCCTTGGTTTTACTTGGTCAGACCAGCATTAAATCGCTCATCGGGCATTTTGTCATGTCCCAATAGTCACACCGTAGCCGGCGTCTTCAGACTCGAGTGGCCCGGGATAAATGCCGCATCGTCCCGCGGGCAGCCGACAAGAACTGCGCCGTCCCGACACAGGCAGGCTTCCAGGAAGGCTTGCCGCAAGGTTCAGACCGCTCCGGCCAAATCTTTTTCCCGCGCAAGCAGTGCCGGCTCGATTGATGCCGGAGGTGACGGAAAAAGCCCGCCGAGTTCAACTGAGTGTCACTTGCACTCCAACGATATGAATCCGTCACCATCTTTGTCCAGGGACCCTACGGTCGACGGGTCGCAGTCCTCATCGATACCCTGGCTGTCGCATATTTCTATATTACCGGGATAGCGGTTAGGGTTATTGTCATCGCAGTCGTCACCGCCACAGCTTGTCGCGCCAAAACCGTCACGATCCTTGTCTTCGCAGGGTATTTCACAGCTATCGGCATTTTCGCTGCACTGGCCGATTCCAGCGCAAGGATTGGAACCGGCCTTTCATCCTGTGTCACCTCCGGTTTCAACCACATCTCCGCGACCATACATACTTCAAAACAGGGTGTGCCTGCTTTCGCGGGCCAGGAGATGCGGGTTCTAGGCGGGGTGGTCATCAGGGCGAGCTTTATTCCCGCGGCGTGAGCTTCAGCAGTCGCCCGCGGCTTTCACCGCGCTCGTCCTCTAGCACCCAGACGCTTCCGTCCGGCGCCTCTTCGATGCTGCGGATCCGCGCGCCCATGTCGTAGCGCTCGAGCTCGGTGGCGTTGTCGCCGTCGAATTCGATACGCACGATGGCCCCGGACGACAGACCGGCCGCAAACGCGTCTCCGCGCCAGCCATCAAAGAGCTCGCCCCCGTAAATCATGAGATCGCCCGGAGAGATGACCGGCGTCCAGGTGATCACGGGCTCGTTAAACTCCGGACGGGTGTCGTGATCGGGGATTTCGCGCCCGTCATAGTGATCGCCGTTGGAGACAATCGGGTAACCATAATTCGCGCCACGCATTATGCGGTTCAGCTCGTCGCCGTCCGCCGGGCCCATCTCGATTGCCCAGAGCTGACCGTCGGCGTCGAACGCCATCCCCAACGGGTTGCGATGACCCAGGCTCCAGATCTCGTTGTAGGGGCCGACCCCATCGACCAGAGGCTCATCCTCACGATAGTTCACGAACGGGTTGTCCGCCGGAATCGAGCCGTCCTGCTCAAGCCGCAGGATCTTGCCCATATTGCTCTGCATGTCCTGGGCCGGCGTGAACTTCTGTCGATCGCCAGAGGAAATCCAAAGGTAGCCGTCGTCGTCGAAGGCCAGACGATGGCCGTAGTGGCCGTCGTCGAGCACCTTCGGATACTGTCGCCAGATGACCTCGGCGTCGGAAAGCCGCCCACCGCGCTCGCCGATCTCAAGCACGGCTCGCACGACCGCCGCACCCCGCGTGTCGCCGACACCGCTCTCGGCGTAGCTCAAGTAGATGACCCCGTTTTCGGCGTACTCCGGGTGCAGGATCACATCGCCCAGCCCGCCCTGGCCGCGGTAATCGACGTCCGGCAGCCCTTCGACCGGTCGAGATTGTCCACCCTCCTGAGTCACCACGCGGAGGTTGCCGGTCTTCTCTGTAACCAGCATGCGGCCGTCCGGCAGGAAGGCGAGTGCCCACGGTTGATCGAAGGAGGTTACCGGCTCGACCGAAAATGGAAGCTCGTCCTGAGCCTGCGCGGTGAATGCAAGCAGAATTCCGAGCAGCGCTGGCAGTGCGGATCGTAGATACATGGGTCACCTTTCTTTAGTGAAGTCAATTACTACTTTAACGAATCCACGTGACGGCGTACACGTGGGGCGAGCGCGACATTTTCCGGGGCATGAGAAAGCGGAGGCGAAAAGAACTCCTCGCGAAGGCTGCCGTGCGAATCAGCCCAGGCAGCCTGCCCGCCCAATCTGAATACAGGCAATAACGGCGCAAACACAAGTTTTTCGATTCTTCGTTAAGGGCGGCCGTGCCCATTTCCGTATAACCATGCAGGAGCGGCGCTTGCCGCGAAAACGCGGACAACGGAGTCATTCATGCCGGGAAATCTCGAAGACAACATCGCACGAGCCGGACACGCCACGCTGATCGCCGGTGTCTTGGCGTGTTGTATTTCACCCGCCGCCGCCGACGCGATTGCATTCGGCGCGCCGGAAACGATTCCGGTGACCGATGAAGTCGCAGCGATGATGCCGGCCGACCTCAACGGTGATGGGCGCACCGATCTGGTACTGGCCGAATCGGACGGCACCGGAACCGGCGAGCTGCTGTGGCTTGAGAACAGCCCGGCCGGATGGGTGCGCCATTCGATCGCCCTGACCGTGCCGCTCGCCGGGGTCGCGGTCGGCGACATCAACGGCGACGGCGCGCTGGATGTTGCCGCCTCGTCGTCGGACGCCAGCGCGATTCGATGGTTCGCCAACGATAGCGGAGACGGCCTGACCTGGAGTTCTAGTCTGATCACAACCGCCGCGGCCGGCGCCGTGGGGATCAAGCTGGCGGACATCGATCGGGACGGACGTCTGGACCTGGTCGCCGCGTTGAGCGGCGTGGACGAAATCCGGCTCTGGCGTCAGACTCCCAGCGGACTCTGGCAGGAGCGCTTGATTGGCACAGGCGTCTTGGGCATCCGCGACATCGCGGTCGGCGACATCGATCTCGATGGCCGGATCGACGTGATCGGCGCGGCGCCGGACGCCGGCCAGATTCGCTGGTGGGCGAATCCGGAAGATCCGAATACCGCACCGAACTGGACCACTCAGTTCATCGGCCTGGCCGACGATCCAGTCGGTCTGCAGGTGGCCGACGTCGACCTCGACGGCGCGCTCGACGTTCTGGTCGCCAGCCGCAGTCTAGGCTTCGTCGGCCTATGGATCAACGACGGCGACGGGGCGGGCGGGACCTGGCAGCGCAACAACCTCGGCAGCTTCACCGAACCGGCTGACCTGCGGGTGGAAGACCTCGACCGGGACGGCGATCTCGATGTTGTTATTGCCAGCGGCCAGGCCGGCGGCGGCGTGGCCTGGCTGGACAACCAGCGCGAGTCAGGTTACGCGCTGCGCGACATCGCCTCGGGCATCCAGGGCGCGGCGCTGAGCGTGCTCGACATTGAACCCGACGGCGATCCGGACCTGGTGCTAGGCGACGCCGGGGCCTGGCAATTGGAGAATCGCCTGCCCGCCGTAGGTGCCCGGTTCGGATTCGCCGACCTGGTGTTCGCGCCGCTGCTGGCCGGCTCGTCGATCCAGCCTGCGGTCCGCATCGGTCGCGTTAACGACGACGCACGCCCCGACATCCTGGTCGGCGGCCTGACACAGCCGGACGAATCGAAAGCCAACGCGTTGCTGAATTTTGAGGACCAGGTGTTTGGCTATTCGATCCTGCCTGAATTCGTGTTCTCGCTCTGGCCCGGCAACATGCTGCCGCCGCGCCTGACCGCACCGGCAATAGGTGACTTCGATCGCGACGGCCGCAACGAACTGCTGTTTGGAAGCAACGATAACAGCGCCGACCTGACGACCATGGGCGTGTGCGCCAATACCGCGATGCGCTTCGAGGATTTTCCGGCCTGGGACTGCCGCGAATTGTTTGCCGAGGATGCCGCCGGCAACGACGTCAACGCGTCGATCTCCGGCAGCGTGTTTTCTGCCGACATCGATCGAGATGGCTGGCCCGACCTTGTTGCACCGACCCTGGACTGGCTGCCATTCGGCGGGGGCCAACGTCGCCTGCAGTGGTTCGAGCACCTCGAGGATTTCACAGACTCCAAGCCCTTCCGCGCACACGAAATCGCCGTCGGAACGTTCTCGGTGATCGCGCTCGTCGACCTGATCGGTAACGGGCGCACGGACATCGTCACCGGAAACCGGTTGTTTCGGAACGCCGCAGATGACGGTTCATCGTGGATCGAGCAGGCGCCGCTGCCGCTCGGCTGGTTGTTTGTCGATGTCGGCGACATCGATCTGGACGGTGCGCCGGATTTGCTGACCGTGGCCGACGGCGGTCAGGGGCTGCACTGGGCCCAACGCGACGGGCCGGGCTGGCCGACCTCGGCGATCGACGCCGAAGCAAGCTGCCCCTGCCGGCTGGCGGACATGGATCGCGACGGCGACCTGGACGTGCTGGCCGTGGACGTGGATGGTGCGCCGCTATTGATCCGCAATACCTTCTCGCCGGACGCGGGCGTCGGCTGGTCGACACAGCCAATCTTCCCGGAGTGGGCTCTGCCGGTGGACGCGATCTATGCGCTGGACTTCTCCGACGACGGACTGCCGGAACTGATCGTCCGAAGCGACACAACCGAGTACTTCTTTACCAACCAGGCCAGCACGCTCAACTCCGAATGGACCCAGGTGCCACCGCCTGTTGTCGTGGAGACCGAGCCGGCCGTGGTGTTCGAAGTCGCGGTTACGCATGCCGGTCGACCCGGCGATCCGGGCATCGCCCTTGCCGGCCTGCGATTCGAGCTGTCCGATTCTATTGACGATGGCGCCTCACCCTTGAACGCCGCCGAACTGGATTCGACCGTCGCCGGACTGGCCGTGTATCGCGACGACGGCGATGGTGCGTTCGACGCCGGTGACGCG
>JGI12210J13797_10675652_pt1 | contig 18497 bp, 11 predicted proteins | sample ElkSlonscriptome_3_FD_13797 | JGI IMG/M metagenome (IMG submission 13797)
ACACCCCACCCAACGCGTGTCCTGCGCGGCGTCCTGCGCCATTGAGGGAGACGCCGTGGCGCAGAGAATGACCAGGAGCCCGATGGGTGCGGTTCCTGCCTGCGGTCGGGTCACGTCTGCACCCGCTCCGGAGGCGTCATGACGTAGCTGAGCAGCGTGCCGACGGTCATGACGACGGCGACGCCGATGGGGTTCCACCAGAGCCACCCGATGTCGGTCTCGCGGGCGACGAACACGATGGTGCCGAAACCACACAGGATACCGAGGAAGGCCGGTGTGCCGTGCGCGCGCTTCACGAGGAAGGCGAGCAGGAATCCACCGAGGATCGAGCCGTAGACGAGGCTGCCGACCTCGTTCACGAGCTCGATCAGCGAACCTCCCTGCCCGGCGCGTAGAGCGAAGCCCCACGCGACCAGTCCCCAGAAGAGCGTGGCGAGCCGGGACGCCCACAGGTAGTGGTCGTCGCTCGCATCCCGCACGAACCACCGTCGGTAGAAGTCGATGACGGTGGCGCTCGACAGGGCGGTCAGCTCCGAGTCGATGGACGACATGGCGGCGGCGAAGATCGTGGCGATCATGAGCCCGACCAGGCCGATGGGGAAGTACTCGGTCAGGTAGGTCGGGAAGATGTAGTTGGTGTCGTTCGACTCGGAGCCCCGCACGTCGGCGACGATCGCCTTGGCCTCGTCCCGAAGGCCCATCAACTGGTCGTCCTGCGCGGCGAGGGTGCGCTCCAGATCGGCCGGAACCGGGCCGGCGTCACGAGCGTCCAGAATCTCCATGACGGTGGCGCGACGCCCGGCGTGTGCCTCGGCGAATACCACCGAGAGATCCTCGAACTCCTGCGCCCGGTCGCTCTCCATCACGACGCGCACCTCGGCGTCGTTGAAGACGATGGGCGGCTGCTCGAAGTGGTAGAAGGCGAACATCAGCACGCCGATGCCGAGGATGGCGATCTGCATCGGCACCTTCATGAAGCCGTTGAAGATCAGGGACAGCCTGCTGTCTCGCTCCGAGCTGGCGGTAAGGTAGCGCTGCACCTGGCTCTGGTCGGCGCCGAAATAGCTCAGGAAGAGGAAGGTGCCTCCGATGAGGCCCGACCAGATGGTGTAGCGACTCTGCGGGTCCCAGCTGAAGTCGACGGCGTTCCACATCTGCTGGACTCCGCCGATGTAGGCTGCGTCCGCGACACCGACGCCCTCGGGCAGCCCTGCGATCATGAAGGTGATCGCGAGCCCGATGCCGAGGAACATCATCAGCATCTGCACGACGTCGGTCCAGATGACCGCGGTGATCCCTCCGGTCACCGTGTAGCCGATGGTGACGACCGCCATGATCGAGATGGTGACGACCTCGTCCCATCCGAGAATCGTGGAGAGCACGATGGCGGGCGCGTACATGATCACGCCGGTCCCCATCGCCCGTCCGATCAGGAAGAGCATGGAGGTGAGCGTGCGCGTCTTGGGGTCGAAGCGCTTTTCGAGGTACTCGTACGCGGTGAAGAGCTTCGCCCGGTAGAAGAAGGGGACGAAGACCACCGAGAGGACGATCATCGCGAAGGGCAGCGGCAGGTACGTCTGCACGAACCGCATTCCGTCCGTGTAGCCCTGGCCCGTCGTGCCGATCAGGGTGATCGCGCTCGCCTGGGTCGCCATGACGCTGAGCCCGATCGCCCACCAGGGCATGCGGCGGTTGCCGAGGAAGAAGCCCTCGACGCCCTCGTTGCGGCGGCTCTGCCACAGCGCGAAGGCCATGACGCCGAGGAGGTAGAGTCCGAAGACCCCCCAGTCGATTCCGGTCACGGGGTCATCCCTGCGCCGGGGCCCCCGCTACCGACGTCGATGTTCAGCGTGGAGGTGATCCAGATGAGGAAGAGGATGCACACCACGCCCCAGATCGCGAGCGTCACGTAGATCGAGCCCCAGCTCTTCCATGGACCGCCGGGCGGATCCACATCGTCGCCGGGGCGAAGCTCGGGCTCCGGAATATCGGTCATGACGGTCGTCCCCTAGGACTTCGGTGAAGGGCGTCGCTCGACGGCGTCGCTCGACGGCTCCGGTCGCTCGATCACGTCGTCTGTCCGTTCATCATTGCGGATTCTCGTCGATCGAGTCGGTCCAGGCGTCCCACGTCTCGCGGTCGAGCGAGACGAGGTTGGCGAAGAGACGGTATGCGCCCGGTACCCCGGCGGGAAACTGCCGGAAGAAGGAGATGCCGGTGTAGACGTACAGCCCGTCGCCGTACGGTGCGACCACCAGTGCGCCCTCCTTCCAGTCTTCTCCCGGGTCGCGGAACCGGATCTGCGGCATGTAGGCGTCGTCCCACTCGCCCAGGTAGTAGAGGCCGCGCTCCTGCACCCACCCCTCGAAGTCCTGCATGGCGAGCGTGTTGGGCCCCTGGATCACGGGCGAGGTCGGATGGATGAACTCGACCGGGCTGAATTCGTCCGTCGTCCGGTCGTGCGGGCGCGAGATGTCCACGGGGTAGGGCGCGTACTCGCCCCGTGGGAAGTTGTACTGGTTGTACTGCGTGACGACGGTGCCGCCGGCTTCGGCGAAGGCGAGGATGCGGTCGTTCAGCGCCGCGATCTCGGGCTGCGTCTCGTAGACGCGGATACCCAGCATGAGCACGTCGAGGTCGTCCAGATTTCCGTTCCGGAGATCTGCTGCGGTGACTTCGCGCACGTCGACGCCCATCTGCCGGAGGGCGAGCATCCCGTCGTCGCCCGGGCCGAAGATGTAGCCGACCGAGACGTCGTCTGCGCGCACCGGAACCACGCTCACGCCGATCTCGGCCGGCTCGAAGAAGGCCATCCGCTCGATGTGCGGGTAGTCGAGGAGTGAGAAGCCCTCGGTGTAGACGTCCGCCTGGAGCATGTCGTCATCGGCCCGCTCCGGGGAGAGCGCCGAGGCTCGTGCGGTGAAGGTGAACCGCCCCGGAGTCACACGCTGCGGCACCACGTCGAAGGTGAAGGTCTCCTGCTGGCCGGGCGCGTCGAAGTCGAATGCGTGGCTGTTCGGACTCACCGCCCAGCCGTCGCCCACCTCGAGTCGCACGCTCCCGCGCCGTCCCGCCTCCGCGTGGTTCTCTACGCGCACCGTGACCTGCTTGGCCTCCGCCGGTACGCCGTCCGGACCGGAGGGCCACACGAGCGAGCCGGGCTCCGCCGTGACCGAGATCGCGGGTACGACCAGCGGCGGATGCGTGAACTGACCGTCCGCCTGATCGACGCCGACGTACTCGCCCTCGACGACGGTCGAGACGGAGGGAGTCCGGAGCGGCACGCCCTCACGCTCCTCCCAGCCGGCGTTGTACTCCTCGAGGTAGGTGAGGGCGATCTCCGCCGAGATCGGGCGCGGTGCCTTGGGCAGCCCCCAGAGCATCGGGTCGTTCTCGGGCCACACGTACATCGCATCGGTGCCGGAGGTCTCCCGGTAGTAGAGCTTCGAGAGATCGGCGTCGATCGGCGCGGTGACCTCGTGCACGAACCGAACGACCTCGCCGGCGGCCACGGAGAAACCCGCCGCACCCGGTACCTCGCGGAAACGGCCCAGCATCCGGGCCGGACCGACTTCCCAGCCGGCCGGCACGCGCAGTGATGCCCCGATGTCGGAGATCCCGAATCCTCCGCCGTTCCAGACCTCGACGGTCACGTCGAAGGTCTCGCCGGGGACGATCAGATCGTCGGCCACCTGGACCCGGGTCACGACCCCCGTCATGTCGAGCAGCGTACGCTCGACCGCCTCGGCACGCCGGAGCAGCTCCGTGAGGTAGGCCCGCGCCCCGGGCAGTTGCCGGCCGGCCGCCGACGCAACCATGGTGATCGCGGACTCGAGCGGCATTCGGGCCTGCGCGAGGGATCCGACCGCCTCCCCCGCCTGCCCCGCACCGAAGTACCGCCGCGCGTCCATCAGGTGACCGCGGTAGCGGGTGAGCTCCTGCACGATCTCGTCGCCCCGCGGGAGGCCGAGGGCCCGGGCCGGGCCGGCGAGAGTCGTGTCGACGCCGGCGAAGAAGGCGTCGGTGGGGCCGGCGGACGAGTCGATGGACTGCCCGAGATCGGCGCCCCGCATGAGTGTGCCGTCGGGGGCGTGCCGGGCCTCCAGAAGCAGCCGCGAACTCCGTCGCCCGAACGGCTGCGACGAGCCCATGTCCTGCGACCGGTGCTGGCTCCGCGAGTCCATGGCGACCTGGTAGTGCGACCGGCCGAGCACGAGGTCGTAGGTGCCCGTCTCGACGCGAACGTCCGTCTCCTCGGTACGACGGTTCAGGAGGTACAGCGACGGGGTGGCCCACGGCTCGACGCCGATGTCCGCGAGCTCGGGGAAGCGGGCGGGGTCGGCGGCGACCTCGAAGGCCTCCTTCGTGAGGATGCCCGACGCCTGGTGGTGCCCGTGACCGTCGGACTCGTTGCCCTGCCAGACGCTCACGATGACGTGGGGCCGAAAGCGACGGATGACGAGGACGATGTCACGCAGGACCTCGTCCTCCTCCCACTTCTCGATGGTCTCCTCGGCGGTCTTCGAGTAGCCGAAGTCGATCGCGCGGGTGAAGAACTGCACACCCCCATCCAGCTCGCGCGCGGCCAGCAGCTCGCCCGTCCTGATCGCGCCGAGACCTTCGCCGAGCTGCGGGCCGATGAGATTCTGGCCCCCGTCCCCCCGGGTGATCGAGAGATACGCGGTCTCCGCACCCTGTCCCCGAGCGAGTGTGGTGAGGAGCGCGGTGTCCTCGTCGTCGGGGTGGGCGGCGACGAGGAGGACGCGCTTGAGCCCGTCCAGCCCTCGGAGATCCAGCGCCGTGCCGACGAAGCCGCGGTCGATGGGGACCTGTGCCGCGGTCGGGGAGGCGAAGATCGCCAGCAGCAGCGCGAGGGTGGCGCCGAGAATCGGAGTGTGCCTGAACGTCATGGTCGTCCCGTGTCGGGTCGAGTCGTCGAGTGCATGGACGCCCGCGCGAGCCGGCCGGACGTCGGTGGGTACAGGGCCGTCAGTGCCTGCGCGGCCAGGGCAGTCCGAGCGCCGCGGGAGCGCGGGAGCGACCGACCCAGCCGCCAAGCGCCGCCAACGTCAGAATGTAGGGCAGCGCGAGGAAAAGTTGATACCCGACGTCCCAGCCGAGGGTCTGGAGAAGGAACTGCAGGGCGGATGCCGCGCCGAAGAAGAGTCCGGCCACCAGGACCGCCCACGGCCGCCATCGACCCAGCACGACCACCGCGATCGCGATGAAGCCGCGACCGGCGGACATGTTCTCGGCGAAGGTGCCCGTGTAGGCGAGTGCCAGGTGGGCGCCCGCGAGGCCGGCCAGCAGCGTGCCGAAGAGCGCCGCGGCCAGACGAAGCCGGCGCACCGGCAGGCCGGCGGCGGCCGCGGCGTCGGGGTCCTCACCCACCGCGCGGACCTCGAGGCCCCACTCGGTCCGGAAGAGGAACCAGGCGAGCAGTGGAGCCAGCGCGAAGGTCAGGTAGGCGGTCGGCGCCAGATCGAAGAAGGCCGGACCCAGCACGGGGATGTCGGACAGCAGAGGAATGGCGATCGGCTCGAGCGTGGGCAGCGTGAGCTGCGTGCCCGTCGCCCCGAATCGGGCGGAGTAGATGGCGGCGGTGCCACCCAGGCCGAGCAGCGTGACCGCGGTGCCGGTGATGATCTGGTCGGTGTTGAGCCAGACCACGGGGATGGCGAACGCCAGTCCGACGAGTACTCCCGCGGCCGCCCCCGCCACGACCCCGACCCCGGCCGAGCCGGTCGCCAGCGCGCCGAGCGCTCCGCCCAGAGCCCCCGCGATGATGGAGCCCTCGAGTCCGATGTTCAGCACGCCGGCGCGTTCGCTCACCATCTCGCCGAGCGCGGCGAGGACGAGGGGGATGCCGAGGCGGACACCGGCTTCGACGAAGGCGGCCCAGCCGGCGCCCTGCAGCAGGGAGTCCATCATGCGGCCTCCCTCTCGCGGGCCGCGACCAGGACGCCGAGCACCGCGATCGCCTCGATCACGTTGACCCACGCGAAGGGCACGCCCGCCGCACGCTGCATCCCCGCCGCGCCCGCCTGCAGCGCGCCGAAGAAGATCGCCGTGAGGATGACGGCCAGCGGATTGAGCCGCGCGAGCAGCGCGACCGCGATCGCCGTGTAGCCCCACCCCGGCGAGAGGCTCTCGTAGAGCTTCAGGTCCACGCCCGCGACCTGGACGGCGCCGGCCAGACCTGCGAGCGCGCCGGATGCCAGGAAGACGCCGGCCGCGATCCGGTTCGACCGGACCTGCCCCGTGATGCGAGCGGCGGCCGGTCCCTCCCCGATCGCACGGACGAGGAACCCGACGCGGGTGAAGCGGAAGACGATCCAGAGGCCCACGGCCAGGACCACCGCGACGGCGAAGCCGACGTGCAGGTCGGTTCCGCTCCAGAGAATGGGCAGGTGGGCCGACTCGGGCAGCGGGGCGGACTCGTTGTAGACACCCCGCGGTTCCTGCAGCGCGCCCTGGATCAGCCACGCGGTCAGGTTGATCGCGACGAAGTTGAGGAGGAGGGTGGTGATCACCTCGTTGGTGCCGCCCTTCAGCTTCATGAGGGTCGGGAGGGTGGCCCACGCCGCTCCCGCCGCGAGGCTGGCGAGGAGGACCATCGGAACGAGGACGAAGGATGGAAGTCCGCCGCCGATCAGTCCGACGGTGAAGCCCGCCACGGCCCCGGCGTACAGCTGTCCCTCGGCCCCGATGTTCCAGATGCCGGCACGGAAGGCCAGAGCCACCGCAAGGCCGGTCAGCAGCAGCGGCACCGAACGCTTCAGGGTGAACGACGCGATCGCCTGCTCCGACCCGAAGGCGCCGCGCCAGAGTGCGGCCAGCGCTTCGCCCACGTCGTAGCCTCCCAGAGCGAGGGCCCCGCTCGTGACGAGGAGCGCCAGACCGATCCCGAAGAACGGACCCCACCAGCGAGCGCGGATCATTCGCTCGCCTCCAGCATTCGAGCCCCCACGCCCTCGCGTGTCCGCTCGGCCGCCGGCACCTCGGTCAGCCGTCCCCGCACGAGGGTGTAGATCCGATCGGAGAGGGCGAGTACCTCGTCGAGGTCGGTCGAGACCAGCACGATCGCGGGAGCCTGGTCCGCGCCGCGCAGGCGCCGCAGCTGGTCGTGCACGAAGCGGGCCCCCGCCACGTCGAGGCCACGCGTCGGGTTTTCGGCGACCACCAGCTTCGGGCTGCCGTGCAGCTCCCGGGCGACGACGAGACGCTGCTGGTTGCCCCCTGAAAGCGATCCGGCGGCGGCCCGCGATCCGGAGGTCCGGATACCGAAGGTGTGGATCATCTCCCGGGTGCGCGCGGTCAATGCGCTCCACCGGAGAAAGAGTGCGCCCGGACCGCCGCGCACGTCCGGATCCCCATGGTGACCGAGCGCGACGTTCTCCGTCAGGTCGAAGGAGCCGATGAGGCCCTCGCGGCCCCGGTCCTGGGGGATGTAGGCGACCCCCTCGGGAAGGTGCACGCGCCCATCTATGGTGAGCTCGCGGCCGGACAGCGCCCGGGCCAGCGTCCGCTGTCCGTTCCCCTCCACCCCCGCGACCCCGACGATCTCGCCGGCGCGGAGTTCGAGGTCGGTCCCGTCGTCCCGCCCCAGCCACCGGGCCCGGATGTCCCCGACCCGCACCTCGGTGCGCTCCGGCGTATCGAGCGCCTCGGCGTCGCCGACCATCGCTTCGGCCACGGATCGCGCGGTGACCTTCGACCGGTCGCTCTCGAGCACCGTGCTTCCGTTGCGCAGCACGGTGATGCGATCGGCGACCCGGAGCACTTCATCCAGCTTGTGCGCCACCAGCAGGACCGCGCGCCCCTCGCCCGCGAGCCGCCGGAGCAGCGTCAGGAGTCCATCCACCTCGGAGGGCGCGAGGACCGCGGTCGGCTCGTCGAGCACCAGAATGCGCGGGTCGCGCAGGAGGACTTTCATGATCTCGAGGCGCTGCCGCTCGCCGATCGAGAGCTCCTCGACGGGGGTGCGGAGATCGACGTCGAGACCGGTCTCCTCGCGTATCGCCTCGACCCGCCTCCGGATCCAGTCCGTGGGGAGCGCCCACCCACCGCGTGCCCGTCGCACGCCGAGCGACAGGTTCTCCTCTCCCGTCAGTCGAGGGACGAGCGCGAAGTGCTGGTGGACCATGCCCACGCCGCGATCCCACGCCTCGCGGGTGGTCCAGCCCCGGTCGGGGATGGCGAGCCCGTCGATCTCGATCGTCCCGGCATCGGGGGTCAGATGGCCCGCGAGAATCGAGAGCAGCGTCGTCTTTCCCGCGCCGTTCTCCCCGACGAGCGCGTGCACCTCGCCGCGTGCGACCTCGAGGCGGGCGTCGTCGAGTGCGACGACGGACCCGAAGGTGCGCCGCATCCCGCGGATCCGAACTGCTGTAGTGCCGACGGACCCCGGGGGGGTGCCGGGCCGCGAGGGGTCGACGGGCCGCGACGGGCTGACGGGCCGCGGCGAGCTGCCGGACGAGTCGGTCGTCCCACTCATCGGTGCGATACGCTCACGCCGTCCGTCCCCCGACCGGCACGGTCACCCGCCGGTCGCTCCGGCCTCACCGGTTTCCTCGTACCCCTCCTCACCCTGGATGAAGGGGACGCGGGGGGGATCGAACTCACCGGTGCGGATCGCCGCCCGCATCGAGTCGATGCGAGCGAGCAGCTCGCCTGGGATCCGGTCCATCACGGCGGGATTCGCGACGAAGTCCACGACCTCGCTTTCGGCTCCCGCGTAGAAGGGGGCGCCGCCGACCTCCCCATTCCGCCAGGCCTCGGTGATCTCGAGGAAGGCGTCCTCGATGCGGATGACCGCGCTGCCGAGCGTGACCTCGGGCGCGATGTCGTTCTGGTCGCGGTTCATGCCGATGGCCCATGTCGGGTCACCGGCATCCACGGCCTCGCGCACCGCATTGAACACGCCGAAGCTCGCGCCGTCCGTGTTGTGGACGATCACGTCCGCGCCGCGGGAAATGTGGCTGGTCACCGCCTCCTTGGCGGCGGCCACGTCGTCCCAGCTTCCGATCCACGTCTCGATGATCTCGGCGTCGGGGCGGACCGACTCGACGCCGGCCTCGAAGGCGAGGAACACGCCCTCGGCCGGCGGAATGCGTACCCCGCCCACCATGCCCACCACACCCGACTCGGTCATGCCGCCCGCCGCCATGCCTGCCAGATAGCTGCCGTTCTCGAGCGTGAAGATCAGCGGGACGACGTTGTCGGAAATGCGGCCGCCGCCACTCACGACGAAGGTGGTCTCCGGGAATCGCTCGCCGGCCCGGATCGCGGCGTCCTGATACTCGGAGCCGTGCGCGAAGACGAGGTCGTAGCCCTCGGTGCCGTAGGCGAGGAAGGCTTCGTCGTACTCCGACGGCGTCCGGGTCTGCTGGTGGCTGATGTCCGCCCCCCACCGCTCCTCGATCCGGAGCAGTCCCTCGTAGGCGCCCGCGTACCAGCCGGCATCGGACACGGGGCCGGCGGTGAGGAGGGCGGCGCGAAAGGCAGCTGCGTCCTGCGGCGCGGTGTCCTCGGCGTCCGATCCGCCGCACGCGGCGAGCATGACTGCGACGAGCAGGACGGGGATCGCGCGAAGCGGCGGGACTCGGGGTTGGCGGGACACCGGTGGACTCCTGTAAACGAAAGAGGGACGGAGCCTTGTAGGCCCCGTCCCTCCCGTGGTTCCTGTTCGGAGCGTGAACGAAGGGATCCGTCGGATCGCGCGACTCGCATCCCCCTCCGTCCCGCCGGAGCGTCAGCCCGGGAAGGTCTCCCGAATCACATCGAGCGTCTGGCCCCCGGTGACCCAGATCACGTAGAGCAGAATCGGGGGCACGATGTAGCGGAGGAAGATGAAGACGACCGGGATCAGCGACTTGAAGAGGGGGCTCGCGCCCGTTTCCAGCTCCTCGCGGGCGCCCTCCATGCGGTATCCGACCAGCAGCGCCATGCCGAGTCCGCCGACGATCAGGAACAGCTCGCCCGCCACCTTGTCGATCAGACCGAGCCAGCGAAGATCCGATGCGGAGACCAGGCCGAACAGGGCGATCAGTGTACCTGCGCCGAGAGCGGCCTTCTTACGGGGGATGTCGAATTCATCGATGATCGACGCCACGACGACCTCCAGCAGCGAGATCGCCGAGGTGACTGCGCCGACCATGAGCGCGAGGAAGAAGAGTGCGCCCACGAAGCGGCCCCCCGGCATTTCGGCGAAGGCGCCGGGCAGCGCGATGAAGAGCGCACCCACCGTGGACTCGCTGACCGCACCCTGCAGCCCCAGTGCGAACACGATCGGGAAGACGACGAGACCCGCGATGAAGGCCACGCCGAAATCCGCGGACGCGATGATTCCGCCTTCGCGGTTGAGGTTCTCGTCCTTCGACAGGTAGCTCGCGAAGGTCAGCATGGCGCCCATCCCAAGCGAGAGGCTGAAGAATGCCTGGGCCGCAGCGGATGCGAATGTCTCGCCGTTGAGGAGGTCACCCCACACCGGCTTGAGGTAGGCCGCGTAGCCCGCGCCCGCCCCGTCGAGTGTCGAAACCCACATCGCGAGGCCGACCAGGATGATGAACAGCGCCGGCATCATGAGAGAGCTGGCGCGCTCGATCCCCTTCTCGATCCCCCCCATCACGATCGCGACCGTGAAGATCATGAAGAGGATGTGGTAGGACATCGCGGTCGGTCCCGTCGAGATGGCCTCGAAGTGCGCCCCGGGATCCGCCGGAAATCCGATCGTCACGGCCTCGAAGGCGTAGCGGACCACCCACCCCGCGATGACCGAGTAGTAGGACAGAATCAGGAAGCCGGCACCGACATAGAAGAAGGCGACGGGAATCCACTTCGGTCCGCCCGCCGCGCGCAACGCGCCGATCGGCGAGCGACGCGACTTCCTGCCCGCCGCGAACTCGGCGAGCATGACCGGGATTCCGATCAGCAGCGTCAGGACGATGTACAGGATCACGAAGGCCGCGCCGCCACCCTCCGACGCCGTGTAGCTGAAGCGCCACATGTTGCCGAGACCGACGGCGCTTCCCACCGCGGCCAGGATGAACCCCATCCGGGTTCCGAAGACCTCGCGCTGGATGGAGTCCTCGGCGTGTGCCTTGACCTCTGCGTCGAATCGATCCGACACGTCGCTACCTCTCGGGTGATCGAGGGGCCACGATCCCGGGCCCTTCGGGTCCGCGCCCAGCCGGGTGCGGAACGTCCAGCGAAGAAAGGGACGCGGCGGGTGGGCGTCAAGCACGATCCGCAGCGACGAGCGGCGCGCCGCGGAGGCGAACCACTTCGCCCTTTCGGGGTTGTTTCGGGTGCCTTCACCTCCGCCCTGACTGTCCGTGGCCGACCGACCCCTCCAGATCGTCTGGTTCAAGCGCGACCTGCGCGTATACGACCATGGCCCCCTCCTGGATGCGGCGGCCGAGGGACCCGTGGTGGGCCTCTACATGCTCGAGCCGGACGTGCTCGGCGCGCCGGAGTCCCATCCGCGCCACTGGGAGTTCGTCCTCGCGTCGCTGAGAGAGCTGCGAGGCAACCTCCGGCGGCTGGGGAGTGACCTCTGGGTGCGGCAGGGGGAGGCGACCGGTGTCATGACGCGGCTCGTCCTCGGCCTGCGGGACCGTGGCTCGCCGGTCGCCGCCGTCCGCTCGCACGAGGAGACGGGGCTGGATTTGACGTATCGACGCGACCTCCGGATGAAGCGGGTGCTGTGCGGTCTCGGCGTGCCCTGGGTGGAGACGCCGCAGTTCGGGGTCGTTCGCGGGCTTCGGGATCGCGACGGCTGGGCGGGTCGGTGGGCGGAACGGATGCGTGGGGGCCCCCGCCCCGCCCCCGATCGCCTCCCCTCACTCCCCGAAGGCCTGCGCCCGCAGGACGGCGTCGCCGGAGAGATCCCGAGCCTCGAGGTACTCGCTGGTCTCATCCCCGGCGAGCCGTCGGGTCGGCCCGGGCAACGGGGAGGCGAGGCCGAGGCGCACGCCACACTCGAGAGCTTTCTGGGGGTCGGTGAACAGGCCCCACGGGGCGCCAATTACCGCGCCGACATGGCCGCCCCCATCCCGGCGGCCGAGGGCTGTTCCCGCCTCTCGCCACACCTGGCCTACGGTACGATCTCGCTCCGCTGCGTGCACCATGCGACACTCGCGGCGCGCACCCGGGCCGAGCAGCGCCGTCGGGCACGGGACCCCGGGCTCGATCCCCGCTGGCTCCCCTCGATCCGGTCCTTCGAGAAGCGGCTGCGCTGGCACTGCCACTTCATCCAGAAACTCGAGTCGGAGCCGCGGCTCGAGTTCCGCTCGTTCAACCCCGCCTACGATCGGCTTCGCCTGCAGGAGGAGGAGTGGGGGCCGTCGGAACAGCGGCGGTTCGATGCATGGAGAGCCGGTCGCACGGGGCACCCGATGATCGACGCGTCGATGCGGGCCCTCGAAGCCACCGGCTGGATCAACTTCCGGATGCGGGCCATGCTCGTCTCCTTCGCCGCCTACCACCTCTGGCTCGACTGGCGACCGATCTCCAGGGAGCTCGCGCGGCGGTTCACGGATTTCGAGCCGGGCATTCACATCTCGCAGGTGCAGATGCAGTCGGGGGTCACCGGGATCAATCGACTGCGCATGTATTCGCCCGCGAAGCAGCTGGTGGACAACGATCCCGACGGTGCGTTCGTTCGGCGATGGCTGCCGGAGCTGCGCGAGGTGCCGACCGTCTGGCTGCCGCACCCCTGGAAGATGCCCGTCTCGGAGCAGGACCGGACCGGGTGCCGGATCGACACCGACTACCCGGGGCCGATCGTCGATCATGCCGTCGCGGTGCGAACGGCCCGCGCGCGGATCGCAGAGGTGCGCGGAAGTGCGGAGGAGCGTCGGCTCGCCCGACGCGTGTACGAGCGGCACGGTTCCCGACGGGGCTCCCCCGCCTCGCCGGGGAGCTTCCGGGAGCGCCGCCCCGCCAGGGAGGGGTCGTCGTCCGAGTCGGGAGATGCGCAGATCGGGCTGGGGCTCTGACCACGACCGGATCCAATCCGATCGCGGTGCACGGGACGTAGCCAGAGTGATCACCTCCCGTGCCTCCCCCCATGAGACTCATGCGCATCCGCCCCCGCCACATCGCCTCAGCAGTAGCGTTCCTCGGAATCCACGCCATCTGGCCGGCCTCCACCCTCGCCGCCCAGAGCGCCGGTGACACGATCGCCGCGCGGTCGGATACCACCACCGTCCTCGCCCTGCCCGGGATCACCGTCATGGCGGCCACGCCTCGTACCGCGGCATCGTCGGCGACCTTCGGCGCCGAGCGTCTCCGACTCCAGGCGGCCTCGACCTCGGGCGACGTACTCCGCGTCATTCCGGGAATGCAGATTGCACAGCACGGCGGCGGCGGGAAGGCCGACCAGTACCTGATTCGCGGGTTCGATGCCGATCACGGCACCGACTTCGCCCTCTTCGTGGACGGCGTGCCGGTCAACATGGTCAGCCACGCCCACGGGCAGGGCTACGCGGATCTCGGTCACGTGATTCCGGAGACGGTCGGCGAGGTCGAGGTCTACAAGGGGCCATACTTTCCCGAGTACGGAAATCTCAGCACGGCGGGGACGAGCGAGATCCGGTTGCGCGACGACTTCGACCGTTCGTTCATCGAAGTCGAGGGGGGTGACTTCGGGACGCGTCGGGCCTTCGGGGTGTGGAGTCCCGACCTGGACGGGCAGGCCGGCTGGGTCGCGGCATCGGCGTCCACCACGGACGGGCCGTTCACCGACCCGCAGGACTTCCGGCGCCTGAATGCGACCGCACGGTGGCGCATCGGGCAGGAGAGCCCGCTGGTGCTTCACGCCTCGGCCTACGACGCGACGTGGGACGCTTCGGGCCAGATCCCGCTCCGCGCCGTGGAGTCGGGACGCATCGGTCGCTTCGACGCCATCGATCCGACCGAGGGCGGAAGCACGCGCCGTCTCGACGCGTCTGCGGCCTGGTCCACGGAGCTGGGTGGGACGGCGTTCCGGGTGCAGGGCTGGGCGTCGCGCTACGAGCTCGACCTCTTCTCGAACTTCACCTTCCGGCTTGACGACCCGGCGGACGGGGACGGCATCGTCCAGCGCGACGAGCGTACGCTGGCCGGTGGACGCATCCGCATGGCACGGCCGAACGGGCTCGGCGTCCTGAGCGGTGGCGTGGACATCCGTCTCGACGATGCCCGGGTCATGCTCGGCGAACAGGCCGACCGCGTGGAGGGCGCCCGCACCGTCGACTCTGATCTGCAGGAGCGCAACGTCGCCTTCTGGGCGCAGCAGGAGATCGGGCTCGATCGCTGGGGTCGACTTCTCCTCGGCGTCCGGCACGATCGCTTCACCTGGGACGTGACCGACCGCCTCGGCTCCGGGCCGGCGGGACTCGAATCGCGGAGCATCACGCTGCCCAAGGCCTCGCTCATCGTGACGCCGACGGGCGAGGACGACCTGAACGTCTTCCTGAACTGGGGGCGCGGCTTCCACGGGAACGACGCCCGATCGGTCGTCACGGACCCGACGGGTACGGCGCTCGCTGCGGCCGACGGCTGGGAGGTCGGTGCGCTCAGGCGCTTCGGCGACGTGCTCGAGGTCTCGGCCGCCTGGTGGCGCCTCGATCTCGAGGGGGAGCTCGTGTGGGTCGGCGACGAGGGTGTGACGGAGCTGTCCGGTCCGACGCGCCGGGAGGGTCCGGAGCTCGATCTCACCTGGCGAGTGGCGGACGGCCTTCAGCTCGAGGCCGGAGGCACACATTCGCGCGCAGAGTATCGGAACAGCGACGACGTGGTCGCTCGCGCGCCCCGATGGACGTGGCGCGGCGCCATGGTGTGGGAGCGCGACCGGATCGGAAGCGGAGCCCTCTCGATGCGGGGCGTCGGCGACATCCCCCTCGAGGAGTCGGGGACGGCGTTCGGCGACGGCGCGACCCTGGTCGACCTCACCCTTCGGCGCACGCTCCTGCCCGGCGTCCAGCTCGGACTGCAGGTCGAGAATCTGTTCGACACCGACGTGAAGGAAGCCCAGACCTGGTTCGCGTCACGCCTCCCCGGCGAGGCGTCCGGGGTCGACGACAACCACTTCACGCCCGGCTACCCGCGTACGATCTCGCTGTCGGTGCGCGTGCTGCGCTGACCGCCGTCACGGTGTACCGTCGAGCGTCCGCCGCCACCTTCGATGCGGCGGCGGGAAGTGGAGGAACTCCGACGGTGGACCGCGAGCGCATGAACCGGACGACCCGAATGTCGTCGATCGACGAGCTGCAGCGCCGACTCGAGGCGGACGCGATCGAGTCGAAGCGCGAGTGGTGGACCCGGTACCTCAAGGGTACGGCGCGCTTCCGGGGCACGCCGATGGCGGACGTGCGCCGTCACGCCCATGCCTGGTGGGACGAGCACAGCTTCGGCGACCTGCGCGCCGGCGACCGCGTCGCGGTCGCGGTCCACCTCCTCCGAGAGCCGCTGACGGAGGATCGCCTCGCGGGCATGCTCCTCCTCGGCGAAGCGTTCGTGCCGGAGGGGTGGCTCGATCCCGGACGAGACCTGCCCGTCATGGCGCGCCTGTTCGACGACGGGCATCTGGCGGACTGGAACTCGGTGGACTGGTTCTGCGTGAAGGTGCTGGGGCCGTGGATGATGTCGCGGGACGGGCCGAGCCGCGAGTCGCCTCGTGCCGAACTCGGACGGGCGATCGCCGCGTGGCGCACCGCTCCCGTGCTCTGGCGTCGGCGGGCATCCGCGGTCGCGTTCGTGAACCTCGTGGATCGGGGCGACGCCGTGTTCGAGGGGTTCGTGGACGAGGTACTGGAGAGCTGCCGGGTCCTCGTCGCCTCCGACGAGCGCTTTTCGCAGACGGGAGCGGGGTGGGTCCTGCGGGAACTCTCGACCGCCGAACCGGACCGCGTACGCGCCTTCCTGGAACGGCACGGGGCCTCGATGAGCCGGGAGGCGCTGAACAGCGCGAGCAGGAAGCTCGGCACCTGAGCACCGGGTCCGCGGCGACCCGTGGGATCCGGGCGGTGGTTGACCGATAGTGGGCTACGTCGCATCTCGACTGGACCCCACCCTCCCGCCTCGACCGACGGAGTCGCCATGAGCGAACGATCCGGCAGCCTCCACCTGGGCCGCCACCTCGACACCGATGCCTCCTCCGCCGGGACCGACGGTGAGGGCCGTCTCGAGATCGACCGCGGGTCGCTGACCACGCACGGCGTCATCGTCGGTATGACGGGCTCCGGAAAGACGGGGCTCGGCGTCGTCCTGCTCGAGGAAGTCCTTGGGTCCGGCGTGCCTGCGCTGATCCTCGATCCGAAGGGGGACATGGGGAACCTGCTCCTCAACTTTCCCGACTTCGAGGCCGAGGACTTCGAGCCGTGGGTGGACGCGGCCGAGGCGAAGCGGGAGGGGATGGATCCCTCGCAGTTCGCGGCGAAGACCGCGGCGAAGTGGAAGAAGGGGCTCGCCGGATCGGGCATCGACGGCGAGCGGATGCGGTCGCTGCGCGATCGTGTCGACTTCCGGATCTTCACCCCCGGCTCGACGGCCGGCACACCGCTCAACCTGGTGGGCGACCTCTCCGCACCCGCGGCGGACTGGGACGACGACGCCGAGGTCCTGCGGGACGAGATCGAGGGTCTCGTCTCCGGCCTTCTCGTCATGGTGGGCATCGAGGCCGATCCCCTCACCAGCCGCGAACACATCCTCCTCTCGAACCTGGTGGAGCATGCGTGGCGCGCGGGCGACCCGCTCGACCTCGCCACGCTCATCGGGCAGATCGCGTCGCCGCCCCTGCGCCGTCTCGGCGTATTCGAGCTGGACACCTTCTACCCGGCGAAGGATCGGATGAAGCTCGCGATGCGCCTCAACGGCCTCGTCGCATCCCCCTCCTTCGCGGAGTGGATGAAGGGACCGTCGGCGGACATCGAGACGCTGCTCCACGCGGAAGACGGGCGGCCGCGAGCCGGCATCATCTACCTGTCCCATCTGACCGAGGACGAGCGGCAGTTCGTGGTGACGCTCCTCCTCTCACGCCTGATCACCTGGATGCGGAAGCAGCCGGGCACGTCGGATCTTCGGGCGCTGGTGTACGCCGACGAGGTCATGGGCTTCGCGCCTCCGACCGCACAGCCGCCCACCAAGAAGCCGATCCTGACGCTGTTCAAGCAGGCCCGGGCACACGGGGTCGGCATGGTGCTGTCGACCCAGAACCCGGTCGATCTCGACTACAAGCTGATGTCCAACGCCGGCACCTGGATGGTGGGGCGACTCCAGACCGAGCGGGACAAGGCACGCATCATCGAGGGGCTGAAGTCGGCGTCCGGCGAGGTCGACGTGTCCGAGTGGGATGCGCGGATCGGGCAGCTCGGGAAGCGGGAGTTCCTGCTCAAGACGGCGAAGTCCGCGACCCCGAAGCTGTTCACCACGCGGTGGGCGATGTCCTACCTGCGGGGGCCGCTGGCGCGACCGGAGCTGGAGCGGCTGACGGAGGAGGCGGGGCCGATCGTGGCGGACGACAGGGCGGAACAAGGGCGGAGCGCGCCTGCTGAACGGCGCGGCGCACCCGACACCTCCGGCACCGCGGACCTCGCGCCGAACGAGAGCCCCGTCGCGCCCGTCGTCGCTGACGGCGTGCAGGTGCGCTACCTCGCACCCGATGCGCCCTGGCGGCGCGATCTCGGGGTGGGACGGGGCTCACGCCGCCTCGCTCCGGGCCTCGCCGCCCGTGTCCACATGGTCTTCGACGAGCGGAAGGGGGACGTGCGTGAAGAGCAGGAGTGGGAGGCGATCTTCTTCCCGCTGACCGAGCCCTTCGACCCGTCGTCCAGTTTGGCTGTGGACTACGACGACCGCGACTTCCAGCGCGAGCCGCCCGAAGATGCCACCTGGCTCCTCGGCGACGCGCCCCTCGACAAGGCGTCGTTCTTCCGGGACGCGGAGCGCGAGATCGTCGACCAGCTCGACCACGGCCACACGCTCACCCTCTTCCGGAACGACGAGCTCGACCTGGTCTCCCGTCCCGGCGAGTCGGAGCGGGACTTCCTGGTGCGTTGCATCGCCGCGGCCGAGGACGAGGCCGACGCGGATGCGGAGAAACTCCGGGACCGGTACGAGAAGAAGCTGGACACGCTCGAACGCCGGCTCTCCGCCTCCGATCGGCGGGTGCGGGAGCTGGAGGCGGACATGGAGCGCCGCCGGCAGGACGAGCTGCTCCAGGGCGCCGGGCAGGTTCTCTCGATGTTCCTCGGTGGCCGGAAGCGCACGCGCGGCCTCGCCGGGATGTCGCGTCGACGCTCTGCCACCCGGGGTGTGGCGAGCCGACTCGAGAGCGCGGTCGACAAGTTCGAGGAGGACCGCGCCGCCATCGACGAGCTCGAGGCGGAGCTGGCGGAGGATCTCGGGGAGGTGTGGGACGAGTGGGGAGAGAAGGCGGAGGAGATCGAGACGATGGAGGTGCCGCTCGAGAAGGACGATATCCGCGTCGAGCAGGTCGTGCTGTTCTGGGCGCC
>JGI12210J13797_11056456_pt1 | contig 18494 bp, 12 predicted proteins | sample ElkSlonscriptome_3_FD_13797 | JGI IMG/M metagenome (IMG submission 13797)
TGATTGGCGGAGAGGGTGGGATTCGAACCCACGGTACCCGCAAGGGTACACTTGATTTCGAGTCAAGCCCGTTCGGCCACTCCGGCACCTCTCCAGGAAGCCAATCAGTATAACCGAGCGTGGAAAAATGTGAAACATCAGCATGGAGGTCGCAGCAATTCCCGCCATGTACGGCAGTGCCGGGCCGCGGCGACGCTCAGAGTATCGCTCGCAGGGTCGCCTCTCGCCGGTGGGTGGCGATGCGTGCGCAGTCGATTTGTAAACGTTGGGGGCGAGCGCGTCCGCGACGACGATCAGCTTCGGGTGCGGATGCGCGCGGCGCACGTCCGTGAGCAGGCGCTTGGCGGCGTTGCGCTCGCAGTCGTTTTTCTTCGCCCCATCGGGTTTGAGGATCGACTCGGGTGCGAGCGGAAAGACCTCGCTGCGCTGCGGGTGCACCAACACCGCGCCGAGCATCTGATGGGAGTCGGTGATGGTGCCGTCGCGATGATGCTTCTCGGCGCCGTGCTCGCAGTGCAGGAGCCTAAGACAACTTCATGTCGCGACGTGGATTTTGATCGAGGAAGCCTGGTCCTGTGCTCGATGCCTTCGGACGTAGCATCTGGCCAATAGTTGGGCTAGTATCGAAGTAAGTCGCATTAGCTGGGTAGGTTTGGAAGCCTTTATCCGAGGCGCCTGGCAGATGCGGCAAGCACGCTGTCCGCCCAAAGCTTAACGCAATACGGCCCAAGCCAACTCGGGATAACGGATATGCCGATAATCGATGTTGATGCGCTTCTGGCGCCTGTTTCCGCGGACATGCCCGCAGGCGAGGACCTGGAATACGACCCGGCATTTCTCGATGTCATCAGACTCGCGAGCGGAACGCCCGAACGCGTCATGGGCGATACCGTCGTCCCCGCAGAAGAACCCGACTGGCAAAAACTTCAGACCGCCTGCGCGGATCTTCTGCTCCGGTCGAAGGATCTCCGCACCGGACTATTGCTGCTACGCGCATTGCTTCACAAAGACTCCCTGCCAGGCTTGCACGTCGGCATGCAGCTGTTGGCCGGCTTGGTCGATCGCTATTGGGACAATCTCTACCCGGCGCTCGACACGTCAGACAATAACGACCCGACCGAACGGATCAATGTCCTGTCGACCCTAACCGATCCCACCATCGTCATCACGCCGCTACGCGATGCGCCGCTGCTACGTTCACCAACCTTCGGCAGCCTTTCGTTCCGCGATATCGAGCTTGCGGAAGGCAAGACGAGGCCGGCGCCCGGCGTAACGCCGCTGGACATCGCGTCCGTACACGCGGCATTCATGGATTGCGACCTCGAGGAGCTGCAGTCTTACGCGAGGGCCGCCGCATCTGCTGCCGGACAGGTTCGCGCATTGAGCACATCGCTAGGAACCCATGTCCAGGCCGTCGCGTCCCCCGACTTTGACTCGCTGCTCGCGCTACTGTCGACCATCGAAGGGACTCTTACTGCTCGCCTGAACGAACGTCGGCCGCAGAATGCTGCGCCCGATGCCGAAACGGAAGCGCTTACATCAAGCGATGCTTCGGGACACCTCGGCAACGAGAAAATGGTCGCACCGAGCACAGACCCTATGCGCATCGCAAGCCGGGATGACGTCGTTCGCGTGCTCGACGCACTCTGCGCTTATTACAATCATAGTGAGCCCTCGAGTCCCGTGCCATTGCTTTTGAAACGCGCACGTCGCCTGGTCAAGATGGACTTCTTGGCCATTATGAGCGACTTGGCGCCCGACGCATTGGACAAGATCACCGCGATCAAAGGACCTGACGAGGCATCGTAGTTAAGCAGACTGCATAAGCCTGTTGAGCACCGGACTGCGGTCCGCGGTCCCGTGTAGAGAAAACAAACGGCCGACGCGTGGTCGGCGACCAGACTGTTTCATCGACACGTTAAGAACAGAGGGGAGTGAACATGGCCAAAGAGAGCAGCCAAAAATTTATCGCTCGAAATCGCGCGCCCAGGGTCCAGATCGAATATGACGTGGAGCTCTATGGCGCCGAGAAGACCATCCAACTGCCATTCGTCATGGGCGTGCTGTCAGATCTCTCCGGTAAACCGGAGACGCCCCTACCCCCCGTCGGCGACCGCGCATTTCTTGAAATCGATGTCGACAATTTCGACGACCGGCTCAAGTCCATGAAACCACGTGTCGCCTTTCAGGTGCCAAACAGCCTGACCGGCGAGGGAAACCTGAATGTCGAACTGACCTTCGAAAGCATGGACGACTTCTCCCCCGCCGCCGTCGCTCGCAAGGTCGACTCGTTGAACAAGCTGCTGCAAGCCAGGACGCAGCTCTCGAATCTGCTGACCTACATGGACGGAAAGAGTGGGGCCGAAGAACTCATCGCCAACGCGCTGAACGATCCGGCATTGCTCAAGTCTCTGGCAAGTATGCCGAAACCGCAGGAAGAAGGCCAAGCCGACACCGCTGCTGCAGAGGACAACCAGAATGGCTGAGACCGAGAAACAAGCCCAAACCGAGGGCCAGGTTGAAACGGCACCAGAAGGCGATTTTGCGTCACTTCTGCAGCAGGAATTCAAGCCCCGATCGGACCGCGCAAAAGAGGCAGTTCAAGACGCGGTGCACACCCTTGCAGCTCAGGCGTTGGAGCAGACCGGGCTGATTTCGGACGACGCGGTCCGGACCATCGAGTCAATTATCGCAGAGATCGATCGCAAACTGACCGAGCAAGTCAATCTGATCCTGCACCATCAGGATTTCAGTCAGTTGGAAGGCAGCTGGCGGGGACTGCACTACCTGGTCAACAACACCGAAACAGATGAGATGCTCAAGATTCGCGTCATGAACATCTCGAAAAAAGACGTGCATAAGAACCTGAAGAAGTTCAAGGGCACGGCCTGGGATCAAAGCCCAATCTTCAAAAAGGTCTACACCGAAGAGTACAGCATGTTCGGCGGCGAGCCATTCGGCTGCCTGGTTGGCGACTACTACTTCGATCACAGTCCGCCCGACGTCGAACTACTGGGGCAGATGGCGCAGATCTCCGCCGCCGCACATACGCCCTTCATTACCGGGGCAGACCCCGGCGTGTTTCAGATGGAGTCGTGGCAGGAGTTGAGTAACCCACGCGATCTGACGAAGATCTTCCAGACCCCCGAATATGCCGCCTGGAAGTCCTTGCGCGAATCGGAAGACTCCCGCTACCTCGGTCTGGCCATGCCGCGGTTTTTATCGCGACTGCCCTACGGGGCGAAGACCGACCCCGTCGAAGAGTTCGACTTCGAAGAAGAGACCGCCGCCGGAGACCATGCGCGTTATACCTGGTCGAATGCGGCCTATGCCATGGCCGTCAACATCAATCGGGCATTCAAACGCTACGGTTGGTGCTCACGTATTCGTGGTGTGGAATCGGGGGGTGCGGTCGAAGGATTACCCGTGCACACCTTCCCGACCGACGACGGCGGCATCGACATGAAATGCCCCACCGAGATCGCGATCGACGACCGGCGAGAGGCTGAGCTCGCCAAGAACGGATTCATGCCGCTGTTGCACAAGAAGAACACGGATTTTGCGGCGTTCATCGGGGCCCAATCCTTACAAAAACCCTTCGAGTACGATGACCCAGACGCCACGGCAAACGCCAACCTTGCCGCCCGTTTGCCGTACCTGTTCGCCGTCTGTCGGTTCGCGCACTACCTCAAAGCGATCGTCCGCGACAAGGTCGGATCGTTTAAGGAGCGCGACGACATGGAGAAATGGCTCAACAAATGGATCAACAGGTACGTCGAGCCCAATCCGGCCAACGCTTCCGAGGTCGATAAGGCGCGCAAACCGCTCGCAGCCGCGCAAGTGGTCGTGGAAGAAGTCGAGGGCAACCCAGGCTACTACACCTCCAAGTTCTATCTCCGGCCACACTATCAGTTGGAGGGCTTGACCGTATCTCTGCGCCTCGTCTCGCGACTGCCGTCCGAGAAGGGCTGACCGAGGCCACTCTGGCAGATCATGCACGAGTTAGATCGCATCCAAACCCGCCTGTTGTTTCACGACGGAGGTAACGGCGCATCGCGATGCCGGTCAGCCCGACCGTCTGGCTTGCATGGTCCGGTCGGTTCAATCCGAGCCGATCGGTTCAAACTGAGCCGGTCAGCCGAAGTCGGCAGCCACCTTGCGCAGCACGTCGGCCTCTCGCCGTCTGCCGATCTGGCCGTAATCAATGTTTTATTTTTCAGCGACGTGGGAGCTTCATACGGTGCTGCATCCGCGCCGGAAGCCAATCTGGCATCTGTTCTGCAAGGAGAGCAAGCAACGGCCTCTCGTGGGGTCAGGGATGAGTTCTCACACCATTGGACAGGTGAAGCCAGTTCATGCAGTCCGAGCGAGACCGCGCCAACAGCGCCCTGGCGGGCAATTCGTCAACAGCCTGAGGAGAATGCGTAATGTCAGTTGACATGTTTATGAAAGTTGAAGGCGTCGATGGAGAGAGCACCGACGACGCCCATGACAAATGGATCGAAATCTTGAGTTACAGTCACGGTGTCAGTCAACCGGTGTCGGGGGCCAGTGCGACAGGGGGGCGCACCGGGGGCCGTGCTGACTTCCAAGATCTCGTGGTCGCAAAGGCCATCGACAACGCGACCTGTGATCTCAATATCAAATGCGCAAAGGGCGAGCATATTCCGAAGATCGAATTGGAATTGTGTCTCGCCACCGGTGACAAGCACTGCTTCATGAAGTATGAGCTTGAAGATTGCGTTGTCACATCGATCTCTCCGGGCGGATCACAAGGTGACGAGATTAAGCCCACCGAGCAGGTGTCTTTCGCCTACGGAAAGATCAAGTGGGAATACACGCCAATCGATCACACCGGAGCCCCGGGATCGAGCACCGATCGCACCTGGAGTCTGGAGAAGAACGTTCAGGAGTGACGGGCTCTGCACATCGCTCACCCGGCAAGAAGGCCGGGGGGCGAGTCGCCGCGTCGCGATCGCCGCCATCCGGCGCTGATCGTTAGTTAGCAGTCAACACCCCATTTTCTTCCCGCCGAACCGTGTTCGGAGGGGGTTTTCCGACAGCGCTGGAGAAGCTCGATGGACGCAGAACAAGCGTTGAAAGAAGGCGACCTCGAGACAGCCCTGAAGCAACTTCAGTCGCAGATACGCAAGGCGCCTGCCGATCCGAAGCTACGCGTCTTCTTGTTCCAACTGCTCTCGGTCTTGGGGGAGTGGAAAAAGGCGTTGAATCAGTTAAACGTCGCAGCTGAACTCGATGCCGGCACCCTGGCAATGGCAGGGACCTATAGGCCCGCATTGCAGACCGCCGTCTTGCGCGACAGCGTCTTCGCCGGTAAGCGTGACCCGATCGTCTTCGGTGAGCCCGAGCGCTGGATTGCGTTGCTGATCCAAGCGCTGCGATTGAGCGGGCAAGGCAAGGCCGAGGACTCGCAAGCGTTGCGCTCGGGAGCATTCGATGAGGCCCCGGCGACGGCGGGCCTGATCGATGGCGAGTCGTTCGAGTGGATTGCCGACGCCGACATGCGTTTGGGACCGGTGCTAGAAATGATCTTGGACGGACGGTACAACTGGGTCCCGTTTCAACACATTCGTTGCATCCGTTTCGAGGAACCCAGCGATCTTCGCGACCTCGTCTGGACGCCTGCTCAAGTCACCTGGAGCAATGGCGGCGCATCCGTGGCACTGATCCCAACCCGCTATCCGAGTTCCGAATGCAGTGACGACGCGAGCATCCGCCTTGCACGCCGCACCGACTGGTTGGAACACAACGCGGGGCTGTTCGTCGGACGAGGCCAGCGTATGCTGACAACAGATCAGGGTGAGTACCCGATACTGGGTGTTCGCAAGATCAGCCTGCAACAGACCGATTCGCCGGCCGCCGGCACCAACGATGGGTGACCTGACGCCGAAGGAACGGCTGCAACCGTCGCTGCTCGATCGCCTGACGGATCGCGCACCCAAGACCATCGAGGAGTCACGAGACGACCGGGTGTTGTCTCCAAGACGGCTCAAGGCCTGCGTGTTACGTGATTTGAAATGGCTGCTGAATACCTGCGATTTGGCATCAGTGACAGACTTAGATGCCTACCCCGAGCTCCGGCAGTCCGTGTTGAACTTCGGCTTGCCCGACTTGGCCGGACGGCACGTGTCCGGCCTGGATGTCCTCACCTTGGAGCGCGATCTGCGACAAGCTATCCTTCGCTTCGAGCCGCGCATCACGCGACAGTCGCTGATCATTCGCGCCGTCGTCGACGAGTCGCATATGAACCACAACGCCATCCGTTTCGATATCGAAGGCGAACTCTGGGGGCAACCCCTGCCGCAACAGCTCTACCTAAAGACCGAAGTGGATCTAGAGTCCGGCGAGGTGGCCGTCTTTGAAGCAACCGGAGGCGGCGACTGACGCGCTCATGGACCCACGTCTTCTTGCACACTACAACCGAGAGCTCCAGCATCTGCGTGGAGTCGGTAGTGAGTTCGCGGCCGAGTTCCCAAAGATTGCCGGTCGCCTCGGCCTTACCGGCTTCGAGTGCGCAGACCCTTACGTCGAGCGCTTGCTCGAGGGTTTCGCGTTCCTTGCCGCCCGCGTTCAGCTCAAGATCGAGGACGAATTTCCGACCTTTACCCAGCACCTGCTGGAGATGATCTACCCGCAGTACCTAGCCCCAACCCCGTCGATGGCCGTCGTGCAATTGCAGCCGGACCCGACCGAGGGGGCGCTAGCAGCCGGCTTCACGATCCCGCGCGATACGCTACTGCGCGGCACCCTTGGCAAGGGCGAGCAGACGGCGTGCGAGTACCGTACTGCACACGAGACGGTCCTTTGGCCCATCGAGATCACCCAGGCGGAATACTTCGGCCATGCCGGACCGGTCGCGAAGACCGATCTGCCAGCCCTGAACCGCAGCAAGGCGGGAATCCGCCTGCGCCTGCGTGCAACTGTGGGCTTGAACCTGCGCGACATCCAACTCGACCGATTGGTGCTCTTTCTGCAAGGTGGCGACGAGGTCCCGTTCACGCTGTATGAACAGCTCACCGCGAATCCGGTCGCCGTGCTTATACAGCCGTTGCCGCGCCCCCTGCCGTGGCTGGTGGAACTTCCCCCTTCAACGCTGAAACCCCTTGGATTCTCGGCGGGCGAGGCCCTGTTGCCATACACGTTGGCCTCTTTCCAAGGTTATCGCAACCTGCACGAGTATTTCGCGTTTCCGGAGCGCTACCTCTTCGTCGCGCTGGACGGTCTGGCGCCAGCGCTGGCGCAAGTGAATGCACCAGAGGTCGACATCATCGTGCTCCTGCCGTCGTCAGCGAAGGCACTCGACGGCGCCCTCGATGCCAGCAACTTCGCACTGCACTGCACGCCCGCCATCAACCTGTTTCCCAAGCGCTGCGATCGCATCCATCTCGACAAGGGCGGACCCGAATACCATGTCGTTCCCGACCGCACACGCCCCATTGACTTCGAGGTCTATCGCGTCGACGGTGTGACCGGTTACGGGGCATCGAGCACGACCTCGCGCGAGTTTCGTCCTTTCTACGCCGCAACCGACCTAACCCATCCAGACGAGCATCCAGCCTACTACAGCGTGCACCGCGTCCCCCGCAGACTCTCGTCGCGTCAGCGCAGACAGGGTCCGCGTTCAAGCTATTCCGGCAGCGAACTCTACGTCAATCTGGTCGATGCCGCCGCGGCGCCCTGGTCAGCGGAACTGCGCCAGCTCGGCGTCACCTGTCTCTGCACCAATCGCGACCTGCCACTGCAAATGCCCGTGGGTGCGGGCAAGACGGACTTCTCGCTGGAATCCGGGGCTCCGGTGCTGGCGGTCCGGGTGCGCGCTGGACCAACCGCGCCGAAACCATCCCATGCGCACGGCGACACGGCCTGGCGACTCATCAACCATCTGTCCCTAAACTACTTGTCCATCACCGATACCGAGGGCGGAACCGGCGCCGGAGCGCTACGCGAATTATTGGCCCTTTACGCGGACCTTACCGTCGCCGGGGCGCGCCATCAGCTCGAAGGGCTCCGCTCGGTCTCCTCGCGCCCCATTACACGCCGTCTCCCGGGCGTGCGCCCCATCACCTATGCCCGTGGTATCGAGATCGCGCTCGACCTTGACGAGAGCGCTTTTGAGGGTACCGGCGCGTACCTTTTGGGTTCGGTCCTCGAGCGCTTCTTCGCGCGCTACGCCTCCATCAACGGATTTACCGAGACCCTGCTCACGACCCCTGACCGCGGAGAGCTGAAGCGATGGCCGGCGACCATCGGCCTGCGCCCGACCCTGTAGCGCTGCTCAGCGAACTAGAGCGCCAACCCTGGCGCTTTAGTTTCCTGCAGACGCTGCGGCACTTGGAGTGCCGGTATCCCGATCGACCGCGAGTCGCCAGCTCGGCCAAGGCGGCGGATGACCCGATCCGACTCGGCCAGACACCGTCGATGATCTTTGCGCCGGCCGAACTCGCCGCTCTGCAACGCCGCGGCGCGGGACTTCCGCCGTTGCTGCTGGTCCATTTTCTTGGCCTTCTCGGTCCGAATGGCCCGCTACCTTTGCACCTGACCGACTACGCGCGCGATCGCTTGCGCAACCACGACGACCCCACCTTCGCCCGCTTTCTCGATCTCTTCAATGACCGCATGCTCGCGCTGTTCTACAGAGCCTGGGCGCAGGCGCAGCCCGCAGTCACTTTTGACCGTGCCGACGGGCACCGATTCGCCGTCTACCTCGGCGCGCTACAGGGCACCGGTATGCCGACGTCTGCCAGCCGTGACAAGATGCCGGATCTTGTCAAGTTGCACTATACCGGTCATCTCGCTTGCCAGACACGGCATCCCGAAGGGTTGCGCGCCATCCTCGCTGGCTTTTTGAAGCTGCCGGTCCAGATCGAAGAATTCATCGGCCATTGGCTGACGCTGCCGGATGACTGTCGCTGGCGCCTCGGGGAGTCACCAACCACCGGTGCGCTCGGTCAGACAACGACGGTTGGCGCTCGGGTGTGGGACCATCAGTCCAAATTCAGGGTCCGCGTCGGACCGCTGACGTTGCCGGATTACCAGCGCCTGCTGCCGGGCGGCGAGAGCCTGGACGCAGTCAAGGCCATTGTACGCAATTACATCGGCGATCAGATCGACTGGGATCTAAACCCGGTGTTGGCACAACCGGAAGTACCCCAGGCATGCCTCGGCCAGTCGGGGAGGCTGGGCTGGACGACATGGGTCACGCGTCGTCGGCTCGGTCGAGACGGCGATGACCTCAAGCTCGACCCAGCATCAGCGCGAGGCACAAACCGCCTTCGCCCGGCGCATTAGAACAAGCCGCATCCGATGGAGGATTCCCAAGATGACCGAGATCAGCCGCAGCGCCCTCTTCGGCAAGCTCAACCCGCTTGCCTACAAGTCGATCGAAGGCGCAACCGTGTTCTGCAAGATGCGCGGCAACCCCTACGTCGAGCTGGTGCATTGGCTGCATCAGATCCTGCAGAACCAAGACTCGGATCTGCATCGGATCATCCGTCAGTTCGATCTCGATGCGGCTCGACTTGCCAAGGACCTCACCGACACCCTTGATCGCTTGCCACGCGGATCACGCTCTATTTCGGATCTGTCCTCGGACGTGGAGGAAGCCGTCGAGCGCGGCTGGGTCTACGGCACGCTGATGTTCGGCGAGACCCAGGTCCGCACTGGGCATCTCATGGTCGGCATGCTGAAGACACGCGGCTTGCGCACCGGTCTGCTTGGCATCTCGTCGCAGTTCGACAAGGTCAGCGCCGACCGTCTCACCGAGGATTTCGCCGAGTTCCTCGCCGACTCACCCGAGTCCGGCATGGGCACCAGCGACGGCTTTCGGGTCGGTGCAAGCGCGGCTCCCGGCGAAGCGAGCGATGCCATCGCCCCGGCGCAAATGGGCAAGCAGGAGGCACTGAAGCAGTTCTCCGTCGATCTCACCGAGCGCGCGCGCAACGGTGAACTCGACCCCATCGTCGGTCGCGACGAGGAGATCCGTCAGATCGTCGACATCCTGATGCGCCGGCGCCAGAACAACCCGATCCTGACGGGCGAGGCCGGCGTCGGCAAGACCGCTGTCGTCGAGGGGTTCGCGCTGCGCATCGCCGCCGGTGAAGTGCCGCCGCCGCTCGCGGACGTCACGCTGCGGACCCTCGACGTGGGCCTGCTCCAGGCCGGCGCGAGCATGAAGGGCGAGTTCGAGAACCGCCTGCGTCAGGTCATCGACGAGGTGCAGACGTCACCCAAACCCATCATCTTATTTATCGACGAGGCGCATACGCTGATCGGCGCGGGCGGCAGCGCCGGCACCGGCGATGCCGCCAACCTGCTGAAGCCCGCGTTGGCTCGCGGAACGCTGCGAACGGTGGCCGCAACGACCTGGAGCGAGTACAAGAAGTATATCGAGAAAGACCCCGCCCTCACCCGCCGCTTTCAGGTGGTGCAGGTCGACGAACCGAGCGAGGACAAGGCCATCTTGATGGTCAGAGGCGTCGCGTCGACCTTGGAGCAACATCACCGGGTGCAAGTCCTCGATGAGGCCCTCGAGTCCGCCGTGCGCCTCTCGCATCGCTATATCCCGGCCCGGCAGTTGCCGGACAAGGCAGTCAGTCTGCTCGACACGGCCTGTGCCCGGGTCGCGATCAGCCAGAGTGCCGTCCCGGGTGAGGTCGAGGATTGCCGGCGCCGTATCGAGGCATTGCAGACCGAACTCGACATCATTGCGCACGAGACCGCCGTCGGTGTCGACACCGCCGAGCGTGAGGAAAGAGCCCAGGAAAAACGCTCTGCGGAACTGGAAATGCTCACCAGCCTCGAAGCCCGGTGGGACAACGAAAATCAGTTGGTCAAGGACATCCTTTCGTTGCGGGCCCAGCTGAGGGGCCAAGCCGCACCGGTGGAAGGCACGGGACGCACGTTGGAACAAGACGCGGTGTCCGTGGTAGACACGAGCGCGCCCCCGAGTTTGGAGTCTGTTGCAGAGGCGCTCCCGGCATCCGCGGATGACGCAACGGCCGCAGCGTCGGCGCTGTCAGACGACGCGCGCGCCGAGACATTGGAGCGTTTGCGTGCGCTACAAACCAAGCTGCACAGCCTGCAAGGCGAAAGCCCGTTGATCCTACCCAGCGTCGACGGTCAGGCGGTGGCCTCGGTAGTCGCGGATTGGACCGGCATCCCGGTGGGTCGCATGGTCAAGAACGAGGTGCAGGCGGTGCTGCAACTGGCCGAGACGCTGAACAAGCGGGTCATCGGCCAGCGCCACGCGCTGGATATGATCGCGCGCCGAATCCAGACCTCCCGCGCCCGTCTCGACAACCCCAACAAGCCCATCGGCGTATTCCTGCTCGCCGGCCCGTCCGGCGTCGGCAAGACCGAGACCGGCCTCGCGCTTGCCGAGGCCCTGTACGGCGGCGAGCAGAATATCATCACCATCAACATGAGCGAGTTCCAGGAGGCACACAGCGTCTCCACGCTCAAAGGCTCACCACCTGGCTACGTCGGTTACGGCGAGGGCGGCATCCTCACCGAGGCGGTGAGACGCAAGCCCTACAGCGTCGTCCTGCTCGACGAAGTGGAAAAGGCCCACCCGGACGTGCACGAGATCTTCTTCCAGGTCTTCGACAAGGGCTGGATGGAGGACGCCGAGGGTCGTCGTATTGATTTCCGCAATACGCTGATCTTGCTGACCACCAACGTTGGCACCGATCTGGTCATGGGTCTTTGCCAAGATCCTGACCTGATGCCAGAACCCGAGGGCATCGCCACGGCACTGCGTGAGCCGCTGCTGAAGACCTTTCCGGCGGCACTGCTCGGCCGCTTGGTCGCCATCCCGTACTATCCGCTCAACGACGAGATGCTGGCAGCGATCATTCGGCTTCAACTCGGGCGCGTCGTGCGACGCATCGAAGACAATCATCGCATCCCGCTGACCTTCAGCGACGCGGTCGTAACCCTCATCGCCGCGCGTTGTGCCGAGGTGGAGAGTGGCGCCCGCGTGGTCGACGCAATCCTCACCAACTCCGTGCTGCCGGAGATCAGTCGCGAATTGCTGACCCGCACGATGGGGGGTGGTTCCGTCGCGCGCATCGACATCGATGTCGACGACGCCGGCTTCACATACGGTTTCGATTAATGAACAAGGCAATTATCAGAACAAGCAAAGCAGGTCGGTTTGGCCTTCACGCGTGCCCAAGATTTCCGACCGCGCCACGCGAGTTCGCTAACAGCAGCGCTGTACAACTAATGACCATGACCCAACAGAGGCACGATCATGTCACCTAGCCAACGCGAACGGACCATCTCGGTAAAGACGGTGCTCGGCGATGATGTCCTGCTATTGCGCAGCATGTCGGGCGCCGAACAGATCAGCCAACTGTTCGACTATCAGCTCGAGATGATCAGCGAGGACGTCGATATCCGACCGGGCGATCTGCTCGGTACGCCAGCTACCGTGACGCTCGCGCTCCCAGACGATCAACGGCGATTCTTCAACGGTTCCATCAGCCGCTTCGCCCAGGTCGGTTTCGACGGGGCCGATGCCGTCTATCGCGCGACCCTCGTTCCCTGGTTGTGGTTCCTATCGCGCACTGCCGACTGCCGAATCTTCCAACAACAGACGGTCCCCGACATCGTCAAGGGGGTGTTTCGCGAGCATGGTTACACGGATTTCGAAGAACGCCTGTCGGCCAGTTACCACCAGTGGGACTACTGCGTCCAGTATCGAGAGACGGATCTCAACTTCGTCAACCGTCTGCTCGAACAGGAGGGGATCTACTATTTTTTCGAGCACCGCGACGGCAAGCACCTGTTGATTCTCGCCGACGATGCCGGCGCCCATTCGGCGTTTCCCGGTTATGAGGAGATTCCCTATTTCCCGCCTGATGAGACTTCGCTGCGAGAACGCGACCACGTTAGCGATTGGTGCTTGGCGCAGCAAGTCTGTACCGGCGGTTACGCGCAGACCGATTTCGACTTCACCGCGCCGCGCAAGGATCTCTTGACCAAGCGCAATGATCCGAAGAGGCACGAGCAGGACGATTTCGAGTTTTTCGACTACCCCGGCGAATACAGTGACAGTGGCAACGGTGACAGGTACGCACGCATCCGCTTGGAAGAACTGCAGTCCGACTTCGAGTTGGTAGAGGCCGAAGGGAATGCTCGCGGACTGTCGACTGGCGCGTTGTTCTCATTGACCGGCTATCGACGCGACGACCAGAACCGAGAACATCTGATCATCGGCGCGGAGTACGAATTGAGGTCCGACCAGTTTGGCTCGTCGCAACTCGCTGCTGCCGGCACTGACAGCCCCGTCTTTCGCTGCCGTTTCAAGGCGATCGACTCCCAGGTCACTTTCCGCCCGACTCGCGCGACACCGAGACCCATCGTTCAGGGTCCGCAGACGGCGATGGTCGTCGGTAAGTCGGGAGAAGAGATCTGGACCGATGAATACGGCAGGGTCAAGGTGCAATTCCATTGGGACCGCTATGGAAAAGCCGACGAAAACAGCTCCTGCTGGGTGCGCGTATCACACCCCTGGGCCGGTAAGAACTGGGGCGCGGTCGCGATCCCCCGCATCGGCCAGGAAGTGATTGTCAGTTTTCTCGAAGGCGATCCGGATCGGCCGATGATCACCGGCCGTGTCTACAACGGCGCCAGCATGCCGCCCTACGATCTTCCTGCAAATCAGACCCAGACCGGCATCAAGAGCCGCAGCAGCAAGGGCGGCAGCGGCTCCAATTTCAACGAGATCCGTCTGGAGGACAAGATAGGCGAGGAAGAGCTGTTCTTCCATGCCGAGAAGAACCAGACCATCGAAGTCGAGTACGACGAGTCACACTGGATCGGCCATGACCGCGTCAAGCGGGTCGACCACGACGAGACGACCGAGATCAAGAACAACCGCACCGAGTCCGTTGGCGTCAACGAAGACATCGAGATCGGCGCGAACCGCACGGAAAAGGTGGGTGCCGACGAAAGCATCCAGATCGGTGCCAATCGTACCGAACTGGTCGGCGCCAATGAGTCCGTCAGCATCGGTGCAAGCCGCAAACTTGACGTCGGGGCGAGCGAGGCCATCTCCGTTGGAGCGAGCCGCATGGACACCATCGGCGGCGCCCTTGTACAGACGGTCGCCGGCCCCATCGCCATGAGTTGCGGCGGACCTTGCACGATCACGGCCACAGGCGGCATGAACATCATCGCCCCAGGCGGCACCAAGATCGTCGACTTCGAGCTCTGCCAAGTCGGCGGCACCATCAAGGAAGGCTACGCGATGAAGCTGGACTTCAATGGCATCGCGCTGGACGCCAACGCGGCCAAGGGCGAGGTAACCGGCTCGGCCAACGCACTCGTTGGGCTGAAGTTCGAGAAGGTCGGGGCTGAACTCGGCGGAGACGATGTACTTCAAAAATCCTACGCCCTCGCCTGCCTGTCCGAGGCCACCGGCATCGAGATGGCGACCCTCAAGGTTCTGATGTAACGCTCACGCCAAGACCATGCGCTATGTCAAACCCATGATCGCGTCTGTCGTCACGCGTTGCTTCGAGCACAGGCAACGCTTTCTGCTCGGCGTCTCGGTGCTGCTGTTTTCGCCGATGGGGCGCGACCAGAAGCTCTTGCCGGAACAGGAACTCTGGCCCTTCTGGGCCAACCGACCAGAATCACAATCAGCCTTGGAAGAGGCATTTCCTCGTCGCAGGGCAGAGTACCTGGTGGGCGGGACCGCCTTCACCCGCCCCGAGCAGCGCCAGGGCTGCCTGGTTCGGGCACAGGTCGGATCGCTTCGTAAGGAATTGGTGGTCTGGGGTCAGCGTTACTGGAACGGCAACCGGCCATCTGATCCCGTGGCCTTCGACGCCCTGCCGCTGGACTGGACCCAGACCTTCGGCGGTGAGGATTTTGCCGCGAATCCGCTTGGCATGGGCAGCCGCGAGAGCGAGATCAACGGCGTGCGGATGCGCCTGCTGCCGCGGATCGAATATCCGCGCCAACCACTGACGGCGCCTGCACAACAGGGACGGCCCGCGGGCCTCGGACCCTTGGATCAGACCTGGGCCGAACGCGCCGCCAAGCGAGGCACCTATGATGACCGCTGGCTGGAAGATGGGTTTCCTGGTCTCCCGTCCGATCTCGACTGGGGATTCTTCAACCTCGCACCCGAAGACCAGCAGCAGACGGACGCCTTCCGCGGCGATGAGGACTACAGCTTCCATCAGCTGCACCCGACCAAGCCCGTCGTCGATGGCCAGCTGCCCGGCCTGGCAACGCGACTCTTCGTCACGCGCAGGCAGACCGACGGCATGCTGTTCGAGGAGATCCGAACCAGACTGATGGCCCTGTGGTTCTTCCCCGGCGAGGAACGGCTGATCCAAGTCTTCCAAGGCTGGATACAGGTAACCGAGGACGACGCCTCGGATGTCGAACATCTGCTAACCGCGGTCGAGCGCCTGGGCCAAACACGACCGCTGGCCCATTATCGGGACGTCCGCGACCGCCGGCTCGATCGTGAGAACGGCGTGATTGAGGCCCTGCGCGAATCCGATTTGGCACCGGCCGAGTTGGTGCAGTCGCCTTTCGACATCACGCCATCCGACAACCCCGGGCTGACCCGCGCCTTTCGCCGAGCGGAACGCGAACGCTTGGCCGCGCGCGCGCTCGTCGCCGAACAAGGTCTCGATCCGGACGAGCATGGCCCGCCGGCCAAACTGCCCGACACCCCGAGCATCCGATCTATCGACGACCTCATCGCGGTCCGCACGCAGATGGAACGGGAAGGGGCCGGTCTGGAAGCCCGTATGGCGGCGGAAAAGCAAAAGGCGATGGACGACGTGCGCGCCATGATGCAGTCACAGGGGCATGACTTCGAGCCGATCGCACAAGAGATGCAGGGGGCCGCCACCCGCGGCGCACCACAACCGATCGCCGATGCACTGATCCGCGACCTCACCGCACAGGTCGAACGCGGCCGCGCCGCGCGCAGCGACATCCGCGAACTCGAACAGATGTTGGCCGACCCCGCCATCATCGCGGGTTGGCACCAAACCGACCGGCAGCAATTGGCCGGTTATCGGGCCATGGGTCATCACCAGACGCCTGCTCTTCGTCTAGAGCCGGTGTCATCCATGGCGCTGCGCGATCGTGTCGCTGCGCATCATGCCAGCGGTCTTAGTTTCTCCGGCTGGGATCTCACTGGGGCCAACCTCAGCCATCTCGACCTCAGCGGGGCCGACCTACGCGAGGCACTGCTGGAGAGCGCCGACCTCCATGGCACTCGACTCGAAGGCGCCGTGCTCTGCGATGCGGTGCTCGCTCATGCGGAACTCCAGGGTACCGTTCTCGGCGGAGCAGACCTGCGACGCTGTAATCTAGGCGCTGCCCGGATCGCATCGGCAGACCTGCGCGGCGCCGACCTCGGCGACGCCATCCTCGAAGGTGCGCGGCTGCGGCAAGCGGATCTGCGAGACGCCCGGCTCGACGGCCTCCGACTCGAAGGCGCCTCGATCGAGGCGGTGGACTTCTCGGGCTCACACAGCGAAGCCATGCTGTTGCTGCGTGGGCGCGACCTGCGGGGTTGTGGCTTTGCTGCTGTCCGCTACGCCCAGGCCGTGTTCGAGGGCTGCGACCTGCGCGGCGCCGATTTCACCGACGCGCGTATCGTCAAGGCGGTCTTCATCTCGGTCCAGGCCGGCGGCACCTGCTTCCGCGGCATGCGGTTGGATGCCGGGTGTTTCGTCATCGGCTGTGAACTCGGCGGCGCCGACTTCACCGGAGCTCATCTTGCCGAGGTCTCGCTGCGGGGCGCCACCGCGCGCCGGGCCGACTTCACTGGCGCCCATCTCGTCGGCGCTGATCTCAGCGAATGCGACCTCCGCGAAGCGGTCTTCTACGCGGCAGACGCCCGCCAGGGGCGCTTTGTCCGTGCCAATTTGCAGGGCGCCGACCTGGGCAGCTGCAACCTCGCCGGCGCGGTGCTGCAACACACACGTCTCGGGAACACCGATTTTCGCCACAGCAATCTGCACGAGGCCGATCTCGCCCGCGTGCGCGTCGGTCCCACTGTCGAGTTCGATAACGCCCTAACCTCACGCGTTCGCACGCTGCCACGGTATCGGCCAGCCAAAGAGGAGTCGAAAGGCTGATGACCCGTGACGAATTGCTCCGCCGCACCCAATATGCCGAGCCGGTGCTCGGCGAAACCTTCCGCCAGGTGGACCTGCACGGCGCCGACCTGGCAGGTACGCTGTTCGAGAACTGCGAGTTCTCCGGCGTCGATTTGACCGGGGCGGACCTGACGGATAGCCAATTCGTCCGTTGCCGCTTTCTCGAAAGCCGCCTGCACGAGGCGCGACTGATCGGCACCGTGTTTTTTGAATCCGAGCTGCGCGGCACAGCCATGACCAGCGCCCGAATCGAAAACGCCAATTGGTATGCAAGCAACCTGGACCACCTCGATTTGAGCGAGGCTCAAATCCGCTTCGCGGGCATCAGCCGCGGACGCCTGGAGTCCGCTTGCTTTCGCCGCGCCAGGATCGAGCAGCTCGTGGTTGCCAACGTGGAGACCCTAGGGCTGGACTTCCGCGACGCGGAGTTGGAACGCAGCGTACTTCTGGAATGTGATCTGCGCCAAGCCGATTTCCGCACGGCCCGTTGCAACCATCTGGTGCTGACCAAGGCCAACCTGGCCGGACAGTCCTTCGAGGGACAGACGTTGGCCTATACCCAATTCACCGAATGCGATCTCACCAACAGCGACTTCAGCCAGGCGCACTTGGTGCAAGGCAATTTCACAGCGGCGCGTCTCCAGAATGCCCGTTTTCGATCCACCGACGCCCCACAGGCCATCTTCCTGAACGCCCAGCTCGAGGGGGCGGACTTCACCGAGGCCAACCTCGGAGGCGCGATCTACCAGGGTGCCACGGCCCCACGAGCCAGATTCCAGCGTGCTCATCTCTACCAGGCGAATTTCCAGGCCGCAGATTTGAGCGAAGCGAACCTGAGCAGCGCCGATCTGACCTATGCGGACCTGTCCCACGCCAACCTGGAGCAAGCGGACCTGCGCGGCACAACGCTGTTGCGCGCCCAGCTACACCAGGTCCGTGACAGGGCGACCCAGTTCACCGATCGATCACGGGCCATCGGCGATGATCCAGAGCGATTGGCCTCCGAGCGTTGGCGACCACAACCGGCACCACGCGCACGTCCATGAACCACAAACCCAGGAGCAACCGATGGATGCACTGAACGAACAGGTGGCGCTCGAGCTGACACGGCAACAGCTACAGGCATGCGGCGAGGTCATCGCCTGCCCCAATCCGGACCTGTTCCTGGTCCGCACCCCGTTAGGCGAGTTCACCGCGCGCCGCGCATTGAGCTGCCTCGTGCGTCCCGAGATTGGGGATAGCGTGCTGGTGGCGGAGGGTGCTTCCGAACAAACCTACGTGATCTCGGTGCTCGCCCGCATAAGCGATGCACCATTGCATCTCGCGCTGCCC
>JGI12210J13797_11180688_pt1 | contig 18488 bp, 16 predicted proteins | sample ElkSlonscriptome_3_FD_13797 | JGI IMG/M metagenome (IMG submission 13797)
TCAGGGAGACCTACTCTTAATTCACGGATTGGATGACAATGTGGTGGTGCCGCAGCATTCGTACTCCTTGCTCGAGTCATTCGTCGATGCGGGCGTTCAAGTGGATTTTTTCGTCTATCCGGGTCATCCGCACAATGTTCGCGGAAAAGACCGCATACACTTAATGACGAAAGTTTTGGACTACATCGATTTGCACATGGACTAGCATGCAAAAAGAATTGATTAAGGAAGCGACGCGAAGGCTCAAGAAGAATCTGAGTGAACCTTTGGATGAAAAGGGGAGGAGTTTTTTTGTCAAAAGAGGACAAGGACGAAGGCTCGTCCTGACGGATATTCACGGGAGCTTTCAAACCTTCGTTAGGCTTTTGAAAAAGCTAAACCTGCAAAAGGAGGATCAACTCTTCATCTTGGGAGATATGATCAATCGTGCTCCCTATTCCATTTACGTGATCGAGAAGATCGCGGAGCTTCTCTTTGAAGGCTATTCCATTTTTCCCTTGCGGGGAAATCACGAGCAGCTTTTTTTGGACTTCGCCAAAACGGATCAAAACAAGTTGATTTCATTGGCGGAGCGGCAATATTCGAGTCACCTTTTGGAAAACCAACAGCTTCCGAAACCGGTCTACAAGTTTTTTAAAGCGCTGCCCTATTTTTATGAATTGGAAGATTATTACTTAGTTCACGCGGGTTTTAATACTGCTGCAAGAGATCCTTTTACGGATTGGCGAGAAATGCTTTGGATCAGATCGATGCGGTACGACAAAGAGGTATTAAAAGGAAAGAAAGTCGTTCACGGACACGTGCCTACGACTTGGTCTTCCATACAAAAAGGGATTGCCAATGAGAAACCCGAGATCAAACTGGACAACGGCTGCATCCGCGCCGATGTTTTCGATTTTGGAAGGCTGGTTTGTCTGGATTTGGACTCGGGAGAGCTGATCTCCAAGAAAAATATTGATTTCCTACCTGCATAGTGCAAGTTCATTTAGTCGAGAGTCTGATCTAGAAAGTTCGATAACAACGCTCACGCAGTACTAAATACTTAGCGAATGTGTTCTCACAACCGATGGGCGTAATCGAGGAATTGGCTTTGGTCAATGCGGTGTCCTGAGCGAAGCCGAAGGGACTGTTTTAAGGACAAGTGGAAGGAAGGTAGCGGACTGTAGAGATAAACTCTGCTTAGAGCACTCTGGCGTGCCAGCTGTCTTTGGCAGGAACGAGCCATGCTTTTTTCATCTCACCGAGTGAGGTAAGTAGATTATTAAAGACGAGAGTTTCTCGATTGATCGTTCCGTTCATTTCCTTCATCTCAACTTCTTGCATCACACCCTCTTCGTCTAAGTAAATGACTTGGGTCCGCTGCATCAAGCTCTTTCCAAGCTCTTTTTCGAGCTGCTGAATAAAGTGAACCGAGCTATCGATGGAGCATCCGGTGGCGTCTTGCCCCGATTCGTCCACAAAGAGACATACAAAGCGATCGAATAAAATTCGATAATCGGCTTGAAGATTGGTACCGTGCGCTTTCCAAGCGGGAATGAACTTCTCGCAAGCTTGTGCGATCAATGCCACTTCATTCTCAGAGAGCTTCGATTCTGCTTGATAAACCCAAACACGGCTCGTGTCAGACAGTGACGTGGGAAGCAGTTCTTGTATTTTTAATGAATCAATGGCTATCATAGGTCGGCGGCTTGGGCAATGAGTTCGGCTACGTCAAATACTTTGGTTTGGTCTTCTTTTTCAAAATGCTTCACTCCGTCTGTCATCATGGTATTGCAAAACGGGCATCCCGTGGCAATTACCGCTGGATTTATTTCCAAAGCTTCTTCGCTTCTTTCAATGTTGACTTCCTTGTTTCCGGGCTCGGCTTCTTTGAACATTTGAGCACCTCCTGCACCGCAGCAAAGACCTTTACTTTTGCAACGCTTCATCTCTACCAATTCGGCATCGAGTTTTTCGAGCAATTGCCTCGGCGCTTCGTACTCGCCGTTTCCTCGGCCCAGGTAGCAAGGGTCGTGAAAAGTGATTTTTCTTCCTTTAAACGCTCCGCCTCCTTCAATTTTTAATCGTCCGTCGTTGATCAAGGATTGGATGAACTGTGTGTGGTGAACCACATCGTAATTTCCACCGAGGTCGGGGTATTCATTCTTCATCGTATTGAAGCAGTGGGGGCAACCCGTCACGATCTTCTTCACTTCGTAGCCATCCAAAACCTGAATGTTCATCATGGCTTGCATTTGGTAAAGGAATTCGTTTCCGGCTCTTTTTGCGGGATCTCCCGTGCAACCTTCTTCCGTTCCGAGCACGGCAAATTTCACGTCTGCTTTGTGCAAAATCTTCACGATGGCTTTGGTGATCTTCTTCGCTCTGTCGTCAAAACTACCCGCGCAACCTACCCAAAAGAGAACTTCGGGGACTTCGTTTGCTGCAAGCATTTCCGCCATCGTTGGCACTTTTATTGCTTCACTCATAATCTTCTTTCTATAATTCTTCAGCCCATTTTAACCGGTCGGCTTGGGGAAATGCCCAAGGTGCACCGTTGTTCTCCACGTTGGTAAACATGCCGTTGAGTTCCGAAGGGCTTTTTGACTCTTCCATCACCAGATACCTTCTAAGGTCTACAATGATTTCGAGGGGGTTGATGTTTACCGGGCACGCATCTACGCAAGCATTACATGTGGTGCAAGCCCAAAGTTCTTCTTCCAGGATATAGTCTCCCAACAAAGATTTTCCGTCGTCGTGATCTTTTCCGTGCTTATCGATGTTGCGACCTACCTCTTCGAGCCTGTCGCGCGTATCCATCATGATTTTACGGGGTGAAAGCAGTTTTCCCGTTTGGTTGGCAGGGCATTCGCTGGTGCATCGCCCGCACTCGGTGCAGGAGTATGCATCCATTAGATTTTTCCAATGAAGATCTTGCACATCCTTGGCGCCAAATTTTTCGGGAACGGCATCTGTTTCGGCAGGAGCGGGAGCGGCGTAGGGATCGGCCGTTGGGTCCATCATGAGTTTTACCTCGTCGGTCACGCGATCCATATTGGAGAATTTTCCTTCGGCAGTGAGCTTCGCGTAAAAGACATTGGGGAAAGCCAAAATAATGTGGAAGTGCTTGGAGATCGGGAGGTAATTCAAGAACAGCAGAATACCGATGATGTGAAACCACCAGGCTCCGCGCTCATACATGATCAATCCTTCAGTTGACATTCCATCGAAGAGTGGAGTAATCAAACTACTCACCGGATAGGCACCCGCTACCACATAATGATCAGCTCCTCGCTGCTGCAAGAGGTAATCCGTGGCATTCATGCTGAGGAAAGCAAACATCAAGAGGACTTCAACGATCAAAATGATATTGGCATCGTTTTTCGGCCAACTGGTCAATTCACGCGCTTTGAAGCGTTTGATGGCACCGGCGTTTCGGCGAATCAAGAAAACCACACATGCGAAAAGCACCAAAAAGGCGAGAATTTCGAAGCTTCCGATGAGGAAGTCGTAGAAACCGCCTAAAAAGGCAAAGATCCGGTGCGTTCCGAAAACGCCATCGATGATGATTTCGAGAACTTCGATGTTGATGATGACAAAACCCACGTAGATCAGCACGTGCATGATGCCCGCCAATGGCCGGGTCACCATTTTTGATTGGCCCAGAGCCACACGAGTCATCATGGCCCATCGCTCTCCTTTTCTATCGCTTCGATCTACATCTCGGCCAAGCAAGATATTGCGTCGAATTTTGCTCACCTGAAATGCAAATGCACCGCTTGCAGCGATCAAAACCACTAAAAAGATAATGTTATCTATTCCCATGTTCACTTTTATTCACTGTCAGAATCTTCCTTTTCCGAATTCACGTATTCCTTCAATTCTTCCAATTCAGCTCGCGAGAGTTCTACGCTTTTCGTGTTCTTTCTACCAAAAACAGAAAACTGCACGTATCTGTTCGGATTAACCCGAAGATCTTCGACCAAAAGGTCGAGATTATTGCTGGCAGACTCCAGTTTTTTGTAGAGGTCGGGATTGTTGATCAGCATTCCGAGACTTCCTTCACCTTTGTTGATCTTCTCGGTAATCTGCTGCACTTCTGCCAATGCAGCGTTTGCATTGACCACCGTGGTCGCTATGTCAGCTTTTGCCAGGGTGTCGCTGATTTGCGAGAAGTTCTTGATAATGTTGTCGAGTTCCTCACTGTTTTGACTCAGTGTCGTGGAGAGGTTGTCGATGTTGCTGAATATGGAGTTGATTTTAACTCTCTGCTCGGCTACCAAAGTATCCACTCTGAAAGATGTTCGTTCGAGACTGGCAATGGCGTTGTTGATTCCGTTGAAACTTTCAATTAAGTTTTGCTGACTCTCTGCGTTGAGGATGATTTCAATCACCCTGATCACAGAATCGACGGATGAGATAAGACTTTCCGCTTTCAACTTTATCGGTTTGAGCTGGGCATTCACCTCCTCTACTAAGTCGCCCTCCACGTCGGGAGTTAATGTATCGCCCGATTGAGCCATCAAAGTGCTGTCGCCAAGTATAAAATGCACTTGCATAGACCCCAAAAGGTCAGCGCTTTTCAGCAAGGCCTTGGTATCTCTTGGAATTGAAATCTCCTTGTCTATCATCATACTGACAAGCAGCCTTCCCGATCCGTCGTTCAAGATTTTTATATCTTGTACTTGACCGATTTTATATCCATTGATCATAATCGGGTTGGACTCCTCCAAACCATTAATGCGCTCGTAGATACCATAATAGACAGTCGGCTGACTGAAAACATTTACTCCTTTGAGGTAGTTGAGCCCGACTACCAAGAGTCCAATGGCAACAACTACTACGATACCTATCGTTACTTCTTTCCTTATTTTCACAATGGCGAATTTAGGGTTTACCGGTCAGCTCTATAGCCTTGTTTAAAGGCATTCTTTCCCCGTTATTATCAAAAGCCACAATAAACGCTCCTTTGTAGCCTGTTTTCCTCACATCTTTTTGCAATTCTTTTGCAGAATTGTAAGTAGACGCAGAGCCGTAAAGGTATTTATACAATTCTTTGTCTTTTATCATTTTTACATTCTTCAAACCGTTAAATGCATCAGGTGTGACTTCAATGGGAGTAGATGAACTTGATAGTTGAACTTTAAACGTCACTTCTGCTTTTACGGCTGAGTCTATGGTAGATGTTTCAATTTGAGGCTCTTCAGACATTTCTTCTGACTCTTCACCAAGAGCTGCTTCAATCGTCTCTAAATCGACTTTGTACTTTTTAAAAGCACGGTAGATCGCGGAAGCAGTGTAGGTTTGGCCTTCTTCACTATTCAAAAAGTCTTCTTCTTCTTTGTTTGTCAAAAAGCCCAATTCAACCAAAACACTGGGCATCGTAGTAAACGAAATAACCCAAAAAGGTGCTTGTTTGACTCCCCGGTCAGTTCTTCCTACGCGCGTTCTCATTTGATCTTGGACGTGTTTGGCAAAGCGCAATGACTGGTGAATATGGGTGTTTTGGCGTAAGCTCAGCTCTATCAGTCCTTCAGGTGAATTGGGGTCTACATCGCCATAATTGTCTTTCCGGTCTTCCTCCAAGAGAATGGCGGCGTTTTCCTTTTGGGCCATTCTCAAGTTGGCATCGGTCTTTGCGGGCCCCATCACGTAGGATCCGCAACCTTTAGCGCTTTCGCGGGTGAAGGCATCACAATGAATGGAAATGAAAATGTCAGCTCCGTTTGAGTTTGCATATTTGGTGCGCTCATGCAGTGGAACAAAAGTGTCATCGTCGCGCGTATAGAGCACTTCCACATCTGGGAACGCCTCTTTGATGTACTTGCCTACTTGGAGTGCAACATTCAATGCTATCGTTTTCTCGGTAACCTTGTAGCGTCCCGTACCCAGATTTCCAGGGTCTTTTCCTCCGTGACCTGCGTCAATGACTACCCGCTTCACCGCGGGTGTGGCGGCAGAGTTTGGCATGGTAGATGCTAAAAAAAGCATCCCCGCTGAGAGTACAATCCCAACAATTATGAAAAGCTTATGGGGCGACCAGCGTGATAATTGATTTTTTACGTCCATTTTTGCGGCAGCAATTCGGTAGTTTTGGTAGTTGAAAAACCAACGAGAAATAAAATTAGGAATATTCCTTCCTTCATCCTTCGGGCAAAGTTAGTTTTTATCCTTGTAGTCCTGTTCATTATAGGGTCTTTAAAGGTAATGGCTCAAACTGACTCCCTCGCTTTAGTTCAGTCCGATACTTTATCGGTTGACTCGGCGAAGGTTGATACCGTGCCCAACAATCAGTCCAAATCGTTCCTTGATGGACCCGTAAACTACTCCGCTGAAGACACGATTATTAACGACATCCAAAATGGAAAAGTGTACTTGTTCGGTGATGCCGTGATCACTTACCAAGATATCAAACTGCAGGCGGAACGTATCATATACGACTTTGCCAAGTACACGGTGCACGCTGAGGGAGTTCAGGATACGGCCGATGTTTGGGTAGGAAAACCAGTTTTCGAACAAGGCGACTCCAAGTTTGAGGCCTTCAATATGGACTACAATTTCAAGTCGAAGGAAGCCTACGTTCGCCAGGTGCAAACCGATGTAATTGAGGGAACTTTGACGGGTGACCGGGTTAAAACCACCGACAATAACAAAGTGATTTATGTGAGGCACGGAGAATATTGTCCCTGTGAAGACCCCAATGCCAAGACTCGGTTTAAAATAGGTCGACTTAAAGTGATCAAGGATAAACAGATCGTCACGGGGCCAGGCTATCTGACCTTGGGAAAGATACCTACTCCACTTGCTTTCCCTTTTGGATTTTTTCCAAATGCAGATAAAAAGCAGGCCGGTCTTATTATGCCGAGCTACGGAAATGCCAATGAATTGGGATATTTTTTGAATGATTTAGGGTTCTATTTGCCGGTGAGCGACAATGTCGACACTAAGATTTTGGGGGATATTTATTCGCGTGGAAGCTATGGTTTGGAAAATATCACGCGCTATAAAAAGCTGTACAAATACGATGGTAATCTCGGTGTGGAATACAACGTTCAACAGCGTGGTGATCGCGATCTCAATAATTTTTCCGAGTCGAGGACTTTCTTCATTAATTGGCGTCACTCTCAAGATAGAAAGGCGCACCCATATGCCAATTTTTCGGCAGATGTAAATGCGGGAAGCAGTCAGAATTTTACCAATAACCTTAACGCGTCCCAGAACGACTTCCTGACCAATACGTTCCGGTCAAACATTCGATATTCAAGATCATTCTACAATTCTCCGTGGAGCTTTAATGCCAATGCCGGGCATGATCAAAACTCACAAACGGGTGTCTACAATTTCACCTTGCCTACTTTGAATATCAACAAGGCCAGAACTTTTCCTTTAAAGGATTTATTCAATGACGGCCCGAAGGACAAATTCTACGAGAAAATCGGGTGGGTATGGAGTTCGTCCTTTCAGAATACCCTCAGTGCAACCGAGAGTGAATTGGCATTGAACAACTGGGAGGAATTGAGTCGAAAATTTCGAAACGGCATCAGACATACTACCAGTTTGAGTACCTCTTTAAAGGCAGGGGCATTGAGCATAAACCCAAGTTTCAATTACAATGAGCGCTGGTACTTCAGAACATTTGGCAGAAGCTTTAATCCCGAGACAGATGAATTTGAGACGGATACCTTACAAGGATTTGATCGAAACAGCGACTGGTCATTTTCTACTTCGGTAACTACAAAACTTTACGGGATGTACAGTTTTAAGGGGAAAAATCTCAAGGCAATCAGACATACCCTTACCCCAACCTTGAGCTATAATTTCAGACCTGATTTTGATCCCAATGTCTATGGTTTTTTCGGTACTGACGGTGCGCTCAGTTCATACAATCCATATCAAGGAACAGTTTACGGTGGCCCTCCCTCGGGGAATAGTCAAACCATCTCCTTTTCCTTCGTAAATAATATTGAGGGAAAGTTTTTGAGCAGGAGGGATACGACTTCCAAATTCAAAAAGGTGGCTTTTCTGGAGAATTTGACCCTTTCCGGGAACTACAATGTTGTGGCAGATAGTAATCAGCTGAGCAACATCAATGTGAGCGGATTTAATTCCATCAGTAAATACGCCGATTTGAGATTTTCGGGAATTTTCGATCCATACGTATACGTCATTGATGAGTCGGAAAGAGTTGTCCGCACGGGAGAATTTCTCGCGGGCGGTGGCAATAAGCTGGCTGAATTTCAATCGGGGAATATTGCCGTCAATATCAAAGGTCTAGGTAGCAATGCCTTTCAGCGAGAGGAACCTCAAGAGGTCATCGATTCAGAAGAAGGTGATGAAGAAGTTGCCGGCAATGCTGATTCCTTCTTAAGCGGATTCAAAGTCCCGTGGAATGTGAGTTTTCAATACACCCTGAATGTGAGGCGCAATAGGTTTGTAGAGGAAATTGGCGAAGATTTACCCCTTGTATTGATGGATACCCTGGCATACACGCAATCGTTGCAGGCGGTTGGAGATTTTACACTCTTCGATAAAATCAGAGTAGGGATAAATTCAGGGTACGATTTTACCAACAAAGAACTAACTCCAACCACTGTAACCGTCAGGGTTGATATCAATTGTTGGGAGCTCAACGCTCGAATTATTCCATTTGGTCTCCGTCGCAGCTACAGCGTTGGCTTGAATATTAAATCATCCATGTTGCGTGATTTAAAACTCGAGCGAAACCGACCGATTGGGAATGACGATGGATTCTTCTTATAATAGTGAATGATGAAAAAACTTAAAATTGCTGTGATTTATGGTTCCTATCGTTCTGATAGAATGGGAATCAGGGCCGCTAAATTTTGCCTCAACCAACTCGAGGGGAAATGCGAAACGGTATTTCTGGATGCCAAAAAAATTGATCTCCCGATTTTGGACAGGATGTTCAAGGAATACTCGGAGGGTGAAGCTCCTGAAAATCTGAGAAAAGCTTCGGAAGAACTTCACTCATCTGATGCCTTTGTCATCGTTACAGGAGAGTATAACCATAGCTTCCAGCCTGGTCTGAAAAATTTTTTGGATCACTTTCAAAAAGAGTACTTATTCAAGCCTTCGGGCATACTATCTTACTCTGCCGGAAGTTTTGGCGGTGTTCGTGTAGCGGTACATGCCCGAGCGGCTCTGGCCGAACTAGGCATGAGTAGCATCCCTTCCATTCAGCCCATTCCAAAAATTTCATCGGCACTCGATTCAGACGGAAATGCGGAAGATGAAAGATTGGTCAAACGTTTCGATCGTTTCGCCTCTGAGTTGCTGTGGTATGCCGATGCACTCAAACCGGCTCGTGAAAAGGGAACTCCTTATTAATTAAAAATATCTACTCTGGAATTGGGGCGTCGCACATCGTCCCAAATAAAGCCTTCAAATTTTTTCGCGTCTTCCGGAAGCTGTTCCACCGGAAAGAATGATCCTTCGGGCTTGGTCAAAAAGAGAATTCGATCAATCTCTTGCTCGATCATGTAAATCTCTATTTTGGAGCATATAGCTTTGTTCACTCCAATATATTTCACGGGAGAAGGTTCGGTAGAAATGCTATCCTTTTTTTCCTCTTCGGCAGCATAGTAAAGCGATTGCCCGTTGCCTTTAATCAGAATCCTTCGAAGATCATTGTCCTCAAAAAAGCCTGTTAAGTGCTTTCCTTTAATTTGGTTGTACTTGATCGAATCGACTTTATTGACCATAAAGGCATGGTCAAAAACAAAGAGTTTTTCTACTCTGCCATCGTAGGTTCTGATTAGAATGGTATCACCTGTTATCTGAAGATCTTCAGCCCAGAGAACCGGTTTGGTGAACATGTAAATCAAACTATCATCGCTCGCGTAAATCAATGAATCGGCTGCTCCTTGCATGTCCTTTCGGTAAAATTTAACCGACGGATAGGCATAAACACGATTGCCAATGAGGCTATCCTCCACCGCCATCAGGGTGTCGCCGTGAAGAAATAGGGTATCGGTCAAATCGTACTGTAGCATCTCGGCATTTCCGGTCACATAGTTTTTGCCCGTGGCATCGTTGTATTCCCCGTAATCGCCGTTGATCACAAATTGATCGGCTGTATCTACCACACTCACATTCAAGTAGGCCTTACCCAACTCTTCATTCCTGGAATACCAGAGGCTATCGCCTTTTAGAAGTTGCTTTCCATTGTCGATGTAAGCGTTTTTATTGAATTGGGAAATATCGTTGAATGTGTCGTAAAACCCGTTTTCACAGTAGATCGTATTGGCATCGCTGTAGATGAAAGTCGGGCCATAGAAGTAGGCGATCTCAGACTGATTTCCGTATCGGAGTGTGTCGGTCTCCACGCGGTACTGTGGATTGTTAAGCACCACACTGTCGCGAAAAAAGAAGAACTCGCTATTCGAATCGTAGATACCCTCACAGGAAACCAATCGGTTGTCGTTCTTCTTGCTAATGATGTTTCCACGATCGTAGAAAATCGCTTGACCCGTCTTTCGATCGTAGTCTAAGGTATGCGTGGTAAGTGTCATCTCGGCATCTTTCAAGATCACGTTGTCCCTCACTTTTATCAGCTGAGTATTGCCGTTGTAATTCAGCTTGTCGCTGGTCATGGTAAGCGTGTCGCCTTGATTCACCCGCACGTGACCGAAGGCATCGAGACTATTTGTCGCATTGTAAAGGTAGGCCGAATCACAGTACATCACCGCCCCTTTGTGTTTGAAAACCACGTCACCCAAAAGTCGTTGGGCATCCACCCCAATGCTTTTGTCAAAGCGCAGCTTATCTGCCCGCACCAATTTGATTTTGCTCTTTTCTTGAGCGAAAGAAGCAAGAGGTGCAAGAATAATGAGCATTAAGATGCCCGACAAAAGTTTCCCGAAATTCATCGGAGTGCAATTGGCAATTCTCGTGCCGCTATTAAGCGGGAACGCCTGTACGAACAATGGTTTGATTTCTGTTCGGCCCTACTGAAACAACCGTGATGGGAGTATCCAACGCCTTTTCCAAGTAGTCGATATAGTCACTCAATTCTCGAGGAAAATCATCTTCGGTGTTGAGTTGCGTGAGATCAGTTTTCCAGCCTGGCAGCGTATCGTAGATGGGTTCGATTTCTTCTCCGTTGACATCGTAAGGGAGGTAGTCGATTTTTTCACCACGGTAAATGTAGTGTGTACAAACCTCTATTTCATCGAAGATAGAAAGCACATCGGCCTTGGTCATGTTTAGCATAGTGACTCCATTGATCATGATGGCGTATTTCAACGCGGGTAGATCAATCCAGCCACAGCGGCGAGGTCTGCCTGTGGTAGCGCCAAACTCGTGACCTTCTTTTCTCAGCCTTTCACCGGTTTCGTCGAAGAGCTCCGTCGGAAACGGGCCACTTCCCACCCGCGTGCAGTAGGCTTTGAAAATACCAATGACTTCGCCGATTCTATTCGGGGCTACCCCCAATCCGGTACAGGCACCCGCGGCGATCGTGTTCGATGAGGTTACAAACGGATAACTTCCGAAGTCGATGTCCAAGAGGCTTCCTTGGGCTCCTTCGGCCAAAATCTTTTTACCTGACTTCAATGCTTTATTCAGCTCGTGTTCGCTGTCGATCAAAGTCAAGCTTTTGATCATCGCGATTCCTTCAAACCAAGCCGTTTCCTTTTCGGTAATTTCGTACTCAAAGTCGTATGGTTCTAAAAGTCGCTCGTGCTTCGCTTTAAGCGCCTCGTAGCGATTTTGAAAATCAGGAGATTCGATGTCACCGACTCTCAATCCATTCCGACCCGTTTTGTCCATGTAAGTCGGTCCGATTCCTTTGAGGGTCGATCCGATTTTCTTTTTGCCTTTGTCCGCTTCACTCGCACCATCGAGCACACAATGCGTAGGCAAAATGAGGTGGGCCTTGCGGGAAACCACCAAGTTTTTATTTACGTCAACACCCATTTTGGCAAGGGCATCGATTTCTCTTTTAAAAATAATGGGGTCAATGACTACGCCGTTACCCACCAAATTGAGTTTTTCAGGATGAAAAATCCCCGAAGGAATGGTGTGCAAAACGTGTTTTATGTTATTGAATTCCAAGGTGTGTCCCGCATTTGGACCACCTTGAAAGCGTGCAATTACATCGTACTGCGGTGTCAATACATCCACAATTTTCCCCTTTCCTTCATCACCCCATTGGAGCCCTAGAAGTACGTCAACTTTTGATTTCATGTACCCTTATTGAGAAAGTTCTTTCAAGTGCTTTACCGCTTCATCTCGGGAATCTTTCAAAGTGAAAACGGTGTCGAGTTTTGTGACGGAAAACAAAGATTTGACTCTGCTTGTAGACCCCGTGATCACGGCTTCTCCGCCATTATTGCGGCATTTGTTCATCAAATTCAACATGATGTTCAATCCGGTACTGTTCATGTACTCCAATTCGCTCAGGTCAATGATAAAGCGATTGTGGCCCGATGCCATTTGCTCTTCAACCTCGGCGCCTATATCAATCGCCTCGGCCTTGTCGACCAACTTGCCTTGCATTTCTAAAAAAACAAGTTCTTCCTTTTCGTTAATAGAGTAGTTGAATGCCATTGGTTTTATTCAGATTGATTTGAGTCGCTTTTACTACTTCCGTTTCGCTCGGCGTAAAAGTACAAACTATGGTGCATTATTTTGATGTCGAAAATCTCCTCAACGGTAGCTTTTATTGCTTCGATGCGTGGATCACAAAATTCTAAAACCTCTCCTGTTTCAGTTACTATCACGTGGTCGTGCTGCTTGTACTCGTGTGATTTTTCAAACTGGGCCGGGTTTTTACCGAATTGATGTTTCCTTACAAGGCTGCATGCCATCAGCAAATCGATGGTGTTGTAGAGAGTAGCGCGGCTCACGCGGTAGTTTTTATTCTTCATTTGAATGTAGAGTGATTCTACATCAAAATGCCCTTGATACTCATAGATTTCGTTGAGTATGGCGAACCTTTCAGGTGTTTTCCGGTGACCGTTCTTCTCGAGATACGCCGAAAATATTTGCTTTACTTTTTCCTTCAGTTCTAGTGTCGCCACGTGTTGACTTTAATCTTCAAAGTTAGTTGATTTTAGAAAACTGCTAACCGTTTCCGGAACCCGAATCTTCACCGAGCTTAACACGCTCTACGGTGAGGACCCCTTCTACGTCTTGAAGCTTTTTAATAAGGCTGTTCAAATGATTTGTATTGTAGACGAGTACGGTCACCCTCCCGTCAAAGACGCCGTCGTTGCTTTCAAAACTAATGGCTTTCATGTTCACATTGAGATCTGACGAGATAGTATGGGTGATTTTTTCAACCAATCCCAAATCGTCAATTCCCTTAAACCGAATTTTTGCCGCAAACTCACTTTCTTTTTGACTTTGCCATTTTGCCTTAATGATGCGGTAAGCAAAGTTCGACCTCATTTGAACCGCGTTCGGGCAGCGCACGCGGTGAATTTTTATTCCATCATTTATCGTCACGAAGCCAAAAACATCATCTCCCGGAATGGGATTACAGCAATGCGATAATTTGTAAGGTACGTCGACTTCATCGTCACCTATTATCAGGGTATCTTTTGGAATGGACTGCGCACCTGATTTTCTCGATTCCTCGTGCTCGTACTCCGTGTCTTCACGTTCAAAATGAAGTTGTTTTTTCTCGACAGTAAACCCCTTCAATTTCTTTAAGCTGACTTTTCCTTTGGCGATGTCTTCGTAAAGAGAAGTTGCAGAGCTGTAGCCGTAAAATTTTTCAAGTTCAGAGACATTTCCGCTCGCAAACTCTACTCCTAAACTTTTGAACTTTCGTTGAACGATTTCCCTGCCCAAGCTCGCGACCTTCTTTTGCTCCTCTTTCAGCGCCTGCTTTATCTTCGATTTGGCTTTGGCCGTAACCACGTAGTTCAGCCAGTCTTCTTTCGCCTTTTGTTTTTTTGACGTAAGGATTTCAATTTGATCGCCACTCTTAAGTTTATGGCTAAGCGGCACCAGTCGCTGATCCACCTTAGCTCCTATGCAAGCCTCACCCACTTGGGTATGGATTTCAAATGCAAAATCCAGCGCCGTGGCTCCCGCGGGGAGGGTTTTTAGCTCTCCATTCGGCGTAAAGACGAAAATCTCATCGCTAAATAAATTGAGTTTAAAATCATCGATAAAATCTAAAGCCTCTCCATTATTGGTTTCGAGCATATCGCGAATGCGACTCAGCCAAGTGTCGAGGCTCGATTCTTGGGCTTGCTGATCTTTGTACTTCCAGTGGGCGGCATAACCTTTCTCAGCTATCTCGTCCATGCGTTGCGTTCTGATTTGAACCTCTACCCATTTGCCCGTCGGACTCATCACCGTGGTGTGCAGGGATTCGTATCCATTTCCTTTCGGGGTAGAAACCCAATCCCTCAATCGGTCGGGGTTTGGCTGATAAAAGTCTGTCACCATGCTGTAAACATTCCAGCAAAGCGCCTTTTCATTTTTGAGATCAGTCTCCAAAATGATGCGAATGGCGAAGACATCGTAAATCTCTTCAAAAGGAATATTCTTTTTGTGAATCTTGTTCCAAATGCTATGGATCGATTTGGGTCGTCCTTTGATTTCGTATTTAAAACCGGCCTTATCGAGTGCCCTCTTGATCGGCAAGGTAAATCGGTTGATGAACCGCGTTCTCACCGCTTGACCCTTTTTCAGGCTGGTTTCAATTTCTTCGTACTGTTCGGGCTCGGTATACTTCAGCGATAGGTCTTCGAGCTCGGTTTTGATGGCGTACAAGCCGAGGCGATGAGCCAATGGTGCAAACATGAATTGCGTTTCACTGGCAATCTTCAGCTGCTTATCGCGACGCATGGAACCGAGGGTGCGCATGTTGTGCAACCGATCAGCCAACTTGATCAAAATCACTCTCACATCATCTGAAAGAGTGAGCAGCATCTTCTTGAAGTTTTCGGCTTGGATACTGGCGGTATGATCGAAAACATCAGAGATTTTGGTGAGCCCATCGATGATGTCTCTCACCTTGGGGCCAAAAAGGTGATCGATATCTTCTAAGGTGATTTCGGTGTCTTCTACCGTATCATGTAGGATGGCAGCTACAATGCTCGTTGTGCCCAGCCCAATTTCTTCTGCGCATATTCTGGCTACGGCCAAAGGATGAAGAATGTATGGCTCACCCGATTTTCGGCGCATGTCTTTATGCGCCTCCAAGGCCAGGTCAAAAGCTTTTCGAATGACTTTTCGATCTTCTTTTTCTTTCGAAAATTTTGCCGTACGAAGAAGTCCACGGTATGCGGGGAGGATGAGTTTCTTGTCTTCTTCGGGATCGAACTTCTTCACGGGCAGATCTTGGTTAAAACTGTTTTACTTGGCTGGTAGTACTTTCGTTCTTACTTCTCCGAATCCGATTTTGATCCCGTCTTTCTCGCAGGAACCGCGCATTATGACTGAATCTTCGTCGTTGATAAATTTTCTTTCCGTGCCATCGGGCATTTGAACGGGTTTGCTACCGCGCCAGGTAATTTCCAACATTGAACCGTAGCTCGAAGGGTCGCTACCCGATATAGTACCCGAAGCCATCATGTCGCCGCATCTCACGTTACAACCGTTTACCGTATGGTGGGCGAGCTGCTGATTCATGTTCCAATACATATTTTTGTAGTTGGATTCACTCACGGTCTTTTCATCACCACTCGGAGTTTCAATGGCCACCTCAAGTTTGATGTCGATGTTTTTATTTCCCGCGTATTCCAAGTAGGGAAGGACTTTAGGATCTTGTACCGGGCCTTCCGTCCGGAATGGCTCCAAGGCATCAAGTGTCACAATCCAAGGAGAAACGGAAGAGGCAAAATTCTTGGCCAGGAAAGGCCCCAATGGAACGTATTCCCATTTTTGAATGTCTCTGGCCGACCAATCGTTGAAGAGAAGCATCCCAAAGATGTACTCTTCCGCTTCGGCTGTCGATATGGAATCACCCAAGGCCTTTCCGTCGAAAGTCACGAAGGCCATTTCCAACTCAAAATCGAGCAATCTCGTCGGGCCATAAACCGGGGGCTCGGTGTCATTTGGCTTGGTTTGTCCTTTCGGTCGGTGAATGGGCTCTCCTGATATAATGATCGATGAACTCCGGCCGTGATAGGCCACGGGTATGTGTTTCCAGTTTGGTAGAAGTGCGTTGTCGGGATCGCGAAACATGGTTCCCACATTTGTGGCATGTTCGATACTCGAGTAAAAATCGGTGTAATCTCCAACCTGCACCGGCAGGTGCATTGCTACATCCGATTGTTGATGGAGCGCAGATTCTATGTCCGATTTTCTATCCAGAAAGGATCCATCAGCATCAAAAATTTCGGCGAGTCGGTTTCTCAAAGCTCGAGTGGCCTGCTTGCCTTTTTTCATCAATGCGTTGAGAGTCGAACTTTCAAAATCACTCGACTCAAAAGGCAGGTCGGAGAAAAACCCCTTTGCCGCCAGCGCTGACAAGTCTGCCAAATACGCGCCAATTGCTACGCAGGTTTTCGGGTTATCAGACCCAATAGAAAAGACTCCAAAAGGCAAGTTTTGAATGGGAAAATTACTGTTATGAGGTATTTCGACCCAAGACTTTCTCTTCGGGTCATTGGCAGAAATTTGCATAAAGAATTTTAGTTTGAAGTTAGTGCACGGTGCGCGAAGAGTGGGAAGCTACTCATCATTTGGTTGACTTCTCCTTTTACTTTTTCGATGATCGCTTCATCTGCGCTATTGGTGATTATTCGGTCGATAAAATCTACCACCGCATCCATGTGTTCTTCGGTAAGTCCACGTGTCGTGATGGCAGGTGTTCCTATTCTCATCCCGCTGGTTACAAAAGGCGATTTGTCGTCGAAAGGAACCATATTCTTGTTTACGGTGATGTCGGCTTTGATCAGTGCGTTTTCAGCATCTTTACCGGTAATGTCCTTCGAGCGAAGGTCGATGAGCATACTGTGGTTATCGGTTCCGCCGCTGATGACGTCGTAGCCTCTTTTTACAAACGAGTCAGCCATGGTTTGCGCATTCTTGATAACTTGTTTGCAATACGCTTTGTACTCATCGGTAAGTGCTTCGCCAAAAGCAACCGCCTTGGAAGCGATCACGTGTTCGAGCGGGCCTCCCTGTGTTCCCGGGAAAACGGCTGAGTCCAAAAGGGACGACATTTTTCTAACGACACCTTTCATGGTAGTCAAGCCAAACGGATTGTCGAAATCCTGTCCCATCATGATGATCCCGCCACGTGGCCCGCGCAGGGTTTTATGGGTAGTCGAAGTCACGATATGGCAATGAGGCAGAGGATCGTTGAGCAGCTTGGCAGCAATCAATCCGCTCGGGTGCGAAATGTCTGCCAAGAGCAATGCTTTGATTTTATCGGCGATGTCTCTGAGTCGGGCGTAATCCCAATCTCTGGAGTAGGCTGAGGCACCGCAAATGATCATTTTTGGTTTCTCGTCAATCGCTTTCTTTTCCAGCTTGTCGTAGTCAATTACTCCCGTTTCTTTTTCTACTCCATAAAAGGAAGGACGGTAGAGCTTGCCGGAGAAGTTTACCGGTGAACCATGAGTGAGGTGCCCCCCGTGACTGAGGTCAAAGCCCATTATTTTATCACCCGGCTGAAGGCAGGCCAGCATGACTGCTGCATTGGCTTGAGCTCCGCTATGAGGCTGTACATTGGCCCATGCCGCACCGAAAAGTAATTTGAGACGTTCAATCGCTAAGTTTTCCGTTTGGTCTACAAATTCGCAGCCACCATAGTAGCGTTTTCCCGGGAGTCCTTCCGCGTACTTATTGGTCATTACGGAGCCCATTACTTCCATCACTTGCTCACTGGCAAAGTTTTCGGATGCAATAAGCTCTATGCCTTCGAGCTGTCTTTTGCGCTCTTTTTCAATAATATCGAATACGATTTGATCTCTTTTCATGGGTGTGTTTTTCAGCAATTGCCAAAATTAGGAATTCCTTTGGAAGGCATACCTTTGTTTTATGCAAAAAGGCTTGCCGAATTTACCGGAAGGAAAGGGGCTGATTTTATTCGATGGGTATTGCAACTTCTGCAATGGCGCCGTCCAATTTGTGATCAAGCGCGACCCAAAAGAGCACTTTCGTTTTTCCAGTCTGAGCTGGCCTCCCGCCCAATCACTCTTGGAAGAATATCCCGAATTTGGCGAAGTTGATAGTATTCTTCTGTTCGAAGAAGGCGAGCTTTACCAGAAAAGTACGGCGGCATTGAAGATTGCCGGAAGGATGAGCGGACTCTGGCCGGGGATGAAAATCTTCTTTATTGTACCCCGGTTTTTGCGCGACCCCGTTTATGATTTCATCGCCCGAAACCGCTATCGCTGGTTTGGGAAAAAAGATACCTGCATGATGCCCGACAAGAAGGTGGATCATCTTTTTATTGGCAGTGAGTAGAGGATAAGGAGTGCTGAGATATAATAGTCGATTGTCACTGGCCCTGTCAATTTTAAACTAACCCATTGAAAATTTTACTGTTCCAGAAGCTACGACCGACATTCGCCCTC
>JGI12210J13797_10509001_pt1 | contig 18483 bp, 13 predicted proteins | sample ElkSlonscriptome_3_FD_13797 | JGI IMG/M metagenome (IMG submission 13797)
CGGGACGCCGTCGGAATGGATTGGGTATCGGGCGAAGTGATGTTCGCTTGCAACTCGATCTGGTTGCCTTGGCGAGCCACCAGCACTGAAACACTCTCACCCGGAATGGTATTAAGCACGAGCCGTTTCAGGTCGGAGAATTTCTCTACTTCGCGTCCGTCGAATTGCTCGATCACATCACCTCGTTGTATGCCCGCTTCCTCGGCTGGCGAGCCAGGCGTGATGCTGGCAACGAGGGCGCCAGTCGGTTCATCCCGTTTGAATTGGCGCAACAATTGCGGGGTCCAGTTTTGGATCATCACCCCGAGCTGGCCGCGAAAGACTTTCCCATATTGCAGCAGGCTGTTCATGGCGTGCATGGCGGTATTCGAGGGGACAGCGAAACCGATACCGATCGAGCCCCCAGATTGCGAAGCGATCATAGTGTTAATGCCGACCAGTTCCCCTCGCATGTTAATGAGTGGGCCGCCGGAGTTGCCTTGGTTGATCGAGGCGTCCGTCTGGATCATTTCGCTGATGTTATTCCCATCACGCGCGGCTCGTTCCTTGGCACTGATGATGCCTCGGGTGACGGTTTCCTCGAGTCCCAACGGGTTGCCGATGGCGAGCACCATTTCGCCGACTTTCGCCGCGTCGGAATCGCCAAAAGGTAATGGTTTGAGATCGTCCGCTTCAATCTTCAGGATAGCCAGATCAGTTGGGGCATCGACCCCGAGAATTTGCGCTTCCAATTCGCGGCCATCACTCAGTTGAACGAGAATTTCGTCGAACCCATTGACCACATGGTTGTTGGTGAGGATATGCCCCTCTTTTGAGACGATCACTCCACTGCCAAGCGCGTTTTGAATGAGACCGCGCCGAGAATTCGGGACGACGAACGGCAACCGGTTGCGCATCAGTTGGCGATCGATGGTTCGCGAGGTTTGAATGCTGACAACCGATGGTGTGACGGCTTTGACCAGGCGCGCGTATTGGTCGCTCAATTGCACAATACCCGGGATGGTCGCCGGATCGATGGAAGGCGTGGTCGCAGGGGTGAAGGCCTCCGCTTTGGGCACGTTTTGCGCCTTAGCTAGCGGAGCAGGCACATGGCGGATCGTGTAAATCGCGCCACCGACCAGTCCCACGGTTAACAGGATGGAGAATGTTTTGTTCGTAAGTTTCATAAATTTAAGAAAGGCCCACGTTAACTGACGTCCGAATAGCGCTTCGCATTCATTTCCATGACGAGCGGTTTAAAAGAGCGATGCGCTTCCTTCGCCAACTCTGGGTCGTCTGATAGTATATCGAGCGCGAGATCGCGCGCGGTGGTAACTAGCCTAGCATCATTCACGAGATTTGCCAATTTCAGTGGGGAAGCGCCGCTCTGGGCGGTGCCCAAAAGGTCGCCCGTGCCGCGTAGTTCCAAATCTTTTTCGGCTATCACGAAGCCGTCGGATGTCTCTTCTAACACCCGGAGTTTCTCCAGCGCGAGTGCGGCCTCTGGATCGACCGCTTTTTCCTTCTGCGTGGTTAAGGCAGTCATGAGGAGGCAATCAGACTCCAAGGGGCCTCGCCCGACCCGGCCTCTGAGCTGATGCAATTGGGCGAGCCCAAATCGTTCCGCGTCCTGAATCACCATCACGGTGGCGTTTGGCACGTCGATCCCGACTTCGATCACGGTGGTGGCCACGAGCACGCGCAATTCCGCCTGCCGAAACGCGTTCATAGTCGATTCCTTGGTCTTCGCATCGATCCGGCCGTGCAATAATCCAACGGCGTACGGACTCAAGAGTTCCCGCCATTTTTCGAACTCGCTAGCGGCGGCTTTCGCCTCGACCTTCGCAGAATCTTCCACCAACGGGCAGACCAGATAAATTTGGCGGCCCGCCTCCAGTTTCGTGCGGAGAAACTGGAGGAGCTCTTTTTCACGGGCACTGGAACGCACCCGGGTGCGAATGGCGCCGCGGCCCGCGGGTTTGGCTGGAATGATGCTGACATCGAGGTCGCCGTAAGCGGTCATCGACAAAGTGCGAGGGATCGGAGTCGCGGTCATGACCAGCACATCCGCGTTGCGCCCGCCTCGTTGCAGGCGGGCGCGCTGTTCCACACCGAACCGGTGTTGTTCGTCGATCACGATGAGCCGGAGTTGATCGAAAAGATCATGGTCATAAAGCAACGCATGCGTGCCGATGATGATGCCCGGCTTTTCCTGAGGCAGAGCGTCGAACAACGGAAGCGCTTCGCCGGTCTCTTTGCGGCTGCCAGTCAACAAAGCGCACCGAATGCCGAGCGCCTCCAGCCAGCGTTGGCTCGCCAAGTAATGTTGCTCCGCCAGGATCTGGGTCGGCGCCATCAAAGCCGCTTGCCCTCCGCTCGCCACGGCCAGCAGCATTGCGGAGAAAGCAACAACCGTTTTTCCTGAACCGACATCGCCCTGCAGCAAACGGTTCATCGGATGCGGCGCGAGCATGTCCTGCTCGATCTCGGCGAGGGCCGCTTGCTGGCCTTGGGTTAATTTAAATGGTAATCCGGCGTGGAACTCTTCCAGCAGCGCGCGATCGATCCGATCCGTTTCGCGCCGTGTCTCCAGCCGACGCGCCCGTCGCCAAAGCAAAGGCATTTGCAAATCGAGTAATTCTTCCAGCACCAACCGTTGTCGGGCAGCTTCCAGCTGCTCCCAATCCTCGGGAAAATGAATCTGCCGCAGCGCTTCGCGGAATGGCAACGCGATGGCCTTCTCGCCCGTCGGCCGATCTTCGACGGTGGCCCAGTCGACTTCATCCAACACCCGATGGATCAGGGTGCGAATCCGGCGAGCTTTCTGACCGCCTCCCGCCGGATGCACCGGCGTGATCCGACGGAAATGGATCGATCCATCATCAGCCTCGTCGACTTCTTCATACTCAGGGGCCACCAGAGTCACTCGATCGCGGTAAACGGACGATTTTCCCCGCACGACCAACTCCATGTCCCGCACAATCTGGCGATGAATAAACGGCAGGTTGAACCAAACCAAGGTCAAGCCCGGCTCGAGTAATCCCGATTCCATCGGCTCAAAATCGGCTTCGAACCGGCCACCTCGACCATACCGCATCCGGCGCGTATCGGTCACCCGCCCCCGGATCATAACTGGCGTCTCCGTCGCTCCTCGCGGAAACGGGTCGAATTGTGTCCGATCTTCATACCGGCGCGGATAATGCCGGATCAAATCGCTCACCGTTGTTAGTTGCAGACTTTCGCAGGCTTTCACTACGGAACGCGCCAGCTTCGGGATCTCGGTGACCGGACTATCGAATGAAAAACTCATGCGGTGGCGAACTCCGAGCTGCTCGTGCGGATCGCCCGGATCGTCACTTGAATCTGGCGGTTGCCCCGGTATTCATTCACGCCGACCTGAAACGCCACATCCCACGGAGGCGCAGGCAATGGCGTGCGAGCGCCGTCGAACCAGATCGCGCGCACCCCGCCCCCATTCCGACCGAATCGAAATGATAAATGTTTTTCTTTCATCACCCGAGGCGGTTCAGCTGGCCGAACACCGCACATGGCGAAGAGCGGCTGGGCATTGGCCGCACCGTAAGGTTGCAATTGTTCGTGCGCTTCCAGGAATTCGAGATGCAACTCATCGTAACGCACGATCGCATCGATTCGAAGGGAAGGCTGCAGAAGTTCCGGCGTTACGGTCCGGGTGACGGCCTCTGCTAATGACTGCCGCAACGTATCGATCTGCTCCGCTCGGATGCTGAGGCCTGCAGCCGCATGGTGACCACCGAATTGTTCGAGACAGGGCGCGGCTTGTTGCAAGAGTTCGATCAGCGAGACCCCGTCGATACTGCGTCCGCTCCCCTTCCCCATCCCGTTTTCATCGACCGCAATGACGAAAGTGGGACGATGAAACCGGCGCATGATTCGGGAAGCGACGATTCCAACAACGCCGGGATGCCAACCTTCGTTCGCCAATACGATGGCCTTCGGGTCTGGCATGTAATCGAGAGCGGCCTCAGCTTCGCGTAAGGTCGCTCGTTCCACACGTTGCCGCTCGGTATTGCGATTATTCAATTCATCGGCAATGGTGCGTGCCCGACGCGCATCGTCCGTGGTCAGGAGTTCGAGCGCGGCTTCCGCGGTGCCGAGCCGGCCGGCCGCGTTGATCCGTGGGCCGAGACGGAAACCGACATCATCCGTGGTGGGGTTCGGACCGACTTGACCCACTTTCATTAGCGCCTGCAAACCAGGCCAACAGGAGCGAGGCATTCGCTTAAGGCCGTGATGCACCAGGATCCGGTTTTCACCGGTCAACGGCGCCAGGTCAGCCACTGTCCCGAGCGCGACCAGATCGAGCCAGTTTCGCAGATCAGGATCCCGCCGGTCGGTTTGTTTGAGTAAGGCGTGGCAGAATTTAAACGCCAACCCGGCCGTGCAAAAATCGGTATGCCCCTGGCCGAGCTTAGGATTGACGATCGGCACGGAAGTCGCCGGCGTGCTCGGTTCGTGATGATCGATCACAATCATGTCGATGCCGCGCGCCTGAGTGGCGGCGATTTCCGCGACGGAATTGGTGCCGCAATCCATGGCGATGATCACCTGAGGCTGCGTGGTGTTGATACAGCGTTCCAGGGCTTCAGCGGATAATCCGTAACCTTCAGCCAGTCGTTCGGGCAGAAAACAAGCGACCTCAACGCCCCAGGCCTGAAGAAACCGGCTGAGAATGGTCAGCGACGTCACCCCGTCGACATCGTAATCGCCGAACAACGTAATCCGGGCGTTCCGGACCACAGCTCCGAGGAGCAATTCGACAGCCGGCTGCATGCCGGGCAAAAGAAAGGGATCGGGAAGCGATTTGAGTTTGGGGCCGAGAAAATGATCCGGCGTCAGGCCTTGCAAAGCAGCACGTTCGCACGCCATCGTGGCCAGCGCCGCGGGTAGTTGAAATTGTCGGGCAATCTCACGGGCATCCGGTTGCTCGACCGGTTGCCGCAAGATCCAACGCATGACCGAATCCATTCGTTCAACCTAAAGAGTGAATTTGAACATATGCAAGAGCTGAAGCGAGGGAACCATCGGGGAACGAGTTTTTAAAACGCTTGGTCCTTCACATCTGCGGCGAGCTGGTTCTGCCATGTTCTGAGAAGCCCCCGACAATTCCCCTGCTCTCTCCAAAAGGCATCCAATTTCCCTCCCTCATCCGATTGTCTGGCAATGCAGACCTCGGACTACGTTGGCGAAGGATTCTCCAAGATTGACCAGGACATGGCTTACCTGCGCGAATGTTTGCGGGAGGTGTTGGTCGAATTGGGGGAAACAGAAGCAGCAGCCCTCTTGCCCTCGAAACAATCGAAACCAGAGCAATGGCCACCCTTTTCAGCCCGCCTCTGTCAACGATTCTCGATCGAGTTTCAGCTCCTCAATATGGTCGAGGAAAATGCCGCCGCCCAGATGCGCCGCGTGCGAGCAGGGGAAGGCGCCGGACCAGAGCCTGGTCTCTGGCTTTATCAATTGGAAGCGATGAAAAAAGTGGGGCTCGACGGACCCACCATCGCCCAATCACTGCCGTCCATCCGGGTCGAGCCCGTCCTGACCGCCCACCCGACCGAAGCCAAACGCGGCACCGTCCTCGAACAACACCGCGAGCTCTACCTGCTCCTGGTCGAAAAAGAGAATCCCATCTGGTCTCCGGACGAAGTCGAACGCATCCGGTTCCGCATGAAAGTCGCGCTCGAACGGCTCTGGCGCACCGGCGAAGTCCGGTTGTCCAAGCCCGAAGTGCAATCCGAACGCAGCATGATCCTGCATCACCTGCGCGAAGTCTTTCCCATCGTCATCCCCATGCTCGACCTCAGCCTATTGCAGGCATGGGAACAAGCCGGCTTCGACCGGGATTGGTTGACCGAGTATAATGCCTGGCCACGGCTCTCGTTCGGCACGTGGGTCGGGGGCGATCGCGATGGTCACCCGCTCGTCACCGCCGCAGTCACTGAAGAAACGTTGCGGGAACTGCGCGCCTCCGCCCTGGCTGTTCTCGGTCAGCACCTCGACCAACTCCCCGCCCGGCTCAGTCTCTCCAACCGCTTACATCCTATTCCCGAATCCCTCCGAAAAGGCATTCGGCGCCTCTGCCGTCAGCTGCCCCGTGAAGCAGCGCACGCCATCCAGCAACGCAACCCGGAAGAATCCTGGCGTCAATTCGCCAGCCTCATCCGAGCCCGACTCCCCCACCCGGGGAACGATTCCTCTGGCACTTACCAATCCGCGAACGAACTGAAAGACGATCTCCATCTGCTCCGCGCTAGCTTGGTCGAAGCAGGCGCCTCGCGAATGGCCCGGCACGACATCGATCCCATCCTGCGCATGACCGAAGTGTTCGGCTTCCACATGGCTAGCCTTGATATCCGTCAGAACAGCAGTTTTCACGACAAAGCCATTGGCCAGCTGTTGGAAGCGGCAGGAGAAAAAGAGACCGACTTTGCGAATTGGCCGCGGGAGAAACGGCTCCACCTTTTGGAACGGGAACTCGCCACGCCGCGTCCTTTCACCCGGCGCGGCGCCAAAGTCGGGCCCGAAGCGCAGGCGGTGCTCGAGTGTTACCGGGTGGTGGTGCAGGCCTTGGCTGCGGGCCGGCGTGAGTCGCTCGGCGCCCTCATAATCAGCATGACCCGTGACGTGACCGATCTTCTCGTCGTTTATCTTCTCGCCAAAGAAGCTGGACTCGTTTTTTACGAAAAAGGCGCCATGATCTGTCCTCTGCCGGTCACCCCGCTCTTCGAGACCATCGAAGATCTTCAGGCCAGCGAAACGATCCTGACCGAATTCCTCCAACATCCCGTGACCCAAGCCAGTCTCACCTGGCGCCAACGGGAGAATGGCACCGCGCGTCCCGTGCAACAAGTGATGGTCGGATACAGTGACAGCAATAAAAGCGGCGGCATCATGGCGTCCCAATGGGAATTACACAAAGCCCAAGCGCGCATGGGCCAGCTCGGCGACCGGCTCGACACCGCTATCCGATTCTTCCACGGCCGAGGCGGCACCATCAGCCGCGGCGCTGGACCGACCCACCGGTTCCTCGAAGCCTTGCCCGCCGGGTCGCTCTGCGGCGATCTTCGCGTCACCGAACAAGGGGAAACCATCGCCCAGAAATACGCCAATAAACTGACTGCCACTTACAATCTGGAGCTTTTATTAGCCGGAACAGCTGGCGTTACCTTTACCCATCGCCGATCCGAAAATCCCGATCATGATTTCGAAGGAATTGCCGAGTTTCTAGCTTCCGCTAGCCAGGAACATTACCGTGCACTTTTGCAATCAGAACGATTCATGGATTTCTATTCGCAAGCAACGCCGATCGATGTGCTCGAGCATTCTAACATCGGTTCGCGTCCAGCCCGCCGCACCGGCATCCGTTCGCTCGATGATTTGCGCGCGATCCCGTGGGTCTTCAGTTGGAACCAATCCCGTTTCTACCTTCCCGGCTGGTTCGGGGTCGGCACCGCGCTCACCCAATTAGGTCGTCAGGACAAAGCCGCCTTCGACCAGCTCTGCCAAAATATTCAGCGCTGGCCGTTCATGCGCTACGTTCTGACCAACGTCGAAACCAACCTGGCAAGCGCTGATCCCGGTATCATGGAACAATACGCCGCGTTGGTCGAAGATCCGTCCGTGCATGAGTCTTTTCTCGGCAAGATCCTCGATGAATATAAGCGGAGCCGCCGCATGATGGACCGAATCTTCGGCGGACGCACCTTATCCAAGCGCCGCCCGCGCATGGTCAAGACGTTACAATTAAGAGAACCAGCCTTAGCCGTCCTGCATCATCAACAAATCGAACTCATGCGAGAATGGCGAGCCATGCAAGCGGACGGAAAAAAAACCGAAGCGGAAGCCATGCTCTCCGACCTCCTCCTATCCGTGAACGCCATCGCCGCTGGCCTTCGCACCACAGGCTGAGTTGTCTGGAAAAGACGAACTTTCACCTTGGGATCGACCCGAGCGTTCTCCTCAGGAGTCCCCCTTTTTTGTCCGGCAATAGCCCTCCGCTTTCTCTACTGGAAACGTCTCATCCAAATTCACATCATTCGCACTCTGGTTTTTCCCCCATCCGAACATGCGTTCGAACCATGGCAACCATTTTTCGTTCTCGATCAGTTCGAGGAAATACACTTCATGTTCCTTTTCTCGAACTCCCATCTCATAGAGCTCTTCATCATGCGCATGAATTCCGAGCTCATGAAATTCGTGGAGCATCACGAAATACTCGCACACATTTCCGCTCTCCAATTTTCCCGCGAAAAAGTAAGGCATGAACCGGCCGATCAAGTGGCAGGACCACCCAATAATTTTCCCGATAATTAAGAACCGAACTTCGTAAAAGCCGGATACCGGAATCTCGTAACGGTCCATGATCATGCGCACCTGCCTACGATGCTCCCATTCATCAGCCTCAATTCGTTTCACCGCCTCGATTTCCTCTGGATCCTTCAAGGACGCCGCATGCCCGATGTAGGCCAGCGCCGCTGCCTTCTCCGCGGAGTAAGCCGTGCGGAGCGAATGGATCAGGGCCGGGTGATCGATTTTCATGAGGTTCGATGAAACGTTGTCAGAAGGTCGGCGGCTTGCTCAAGATACAAATGCTCGCGGGATCTCTGGCGACTGAATGGCCATCCAGTTCGTCGCGCGTAAAAAAAGGCATAGCGTATCGCTTTAACCTACTGCCTTTTAATCGCGCAAAATGAATCCCACCGACTGAGTGCATCCAACGAAAGTGCTATACAAAAAAGCATTCACCCATTGCTTTTGGCGTGATTCCCACGTTGAATTATCAACCAATGCAAAAAATGACACAGTGAGCTTGCCTGGTTCAATCCGTCTAACCCGCTGGCATTAGCTTCCGGATGCAACAGCGGGCCAGCGCTTGCTTACTGTGGTTTGTGATCATTCGCCATGCCTTATCTGACCGTTCCCCTCGCCTTTCGCCTGACGGCAGTCGGTTTCCTTAGCCTGCTGTTCAGCGCATTGTTGCCGGCTCAAGAGACCTTCGTTGCGGTTGGGATGGAGGGAAAAATTTTACGTTCTCAGAACGGGATAGAATGGCAGGATTACTCCGTTGATCATGATGACCGCCATTTTCATGCGCTCATCTGGAATGGGGACGAATTCATGGCGGTGGGCGAGCATGCTCGAGCCGAATCAGGGGAAGGCAAGGAATGGGATTTCCATCGGACACGCGATCAATCCCGCGATGTGGCCTACGGTAATGAAGTCTATCTCAGTGTGGGGTCCGGTCGAAACGTGGAAGTGAATCGATCGGAGGATGGTCGAAGATGGCGGCCTGTCGAACTGCCATCCGTCTTCAGCCAAGATGTGAATTTACAAAGTATCGAGTTCGGGAATGGGCGTTTCGTCGCGGTGGCCGATGACGGGGCATCGGCGGTGACTCTTGATGGCAACGAATGGATCGCTTCACAAGACGGCCGGAATGCTCCGCAATTTGGTGCCGAAGTCTTGTTTGGGGGCGGCCGATTTCTCCTCATTGGAGGCAAGACACATTTCATCAGTGAGGATGGGCAAAGCTGGCATCCCGTCGAAATCGATCCGGAGCGACCGGTGCTGGGGAGAAGTCCCAAGGTTTGGGCTGACACCTATTTTCTGATTATCGATCCGCTCTCGGGCAAGGTGTATCGTTCACCAGATGGCGTGAGGTGGCAGATCGATCAGGCGCAGGGAGCATTTCCGAAAATTGGGGGGATCGCATTTGCCAATAGCCGGTTTATCGGCATTGATTACGGCGATCAGTTGGTGGCTTCGCAGGATGGTTTGCGTTGGGAAGTGGTTCGGCCGAGAGAAAAGGGAGCCGACTTTTCAGGCCAGCTACAGGATGTTGCCGCGGGGTTAACGACCGGATCAGCCGAGAAAGCGCCGGATTAAGCCGCATCGATTTAAGCCCGCTGTTTTCATTAAAGCGGGAAGTGATTGCGCCGCGTTAAGACATCGCGGGAGCGATCGATCATTCTTTCCAGTCGAACGCGCCTTTACGCAGGGCGTAAACATACCCGACGGTCAGGATGAACAGGAAGCCAAGCATGCTCCAGAGGATCATGAGGCCTTCCGTCTCCAAAAAACGGCGGTAAACAACCGCCCATGGATACATGAAGACGATCTCGATATCGAACAGCACGAATAAGAGGGCGACCAAATAGAACTTCACGCTGAACCGTGGCTGTGCAGCGCCTTCTGGCAGCATGCCACATTCGTAAGCGCTGTCTTTGATGGGGGAACGTTTGCCGACTTTCCCCATGATAACACTCACCCCGAGGGCGGCTGCCGCGAATCCGATCGCGACAATCACTTGCATGAGAATGGGCAAATAATCGATCAGCATCCCTTTTCCATCCGCGAAAGCGGGCGGAAGCTCAATGAGAAAATGGGTGGATCGATAAAAAAGCGCGTTTCATTCGTCCCTGAGCTGGCGCAAGGCCAAAAGAAAAGCGGTTTGCATGGTCAGATGCTTGAACGTATCGCGGTCACTCGGAAAATCTTTGCGAACGGCAAAAGCATTTTTTCCTTTTTGACTGATCCCGATAAAAACGGTTCCAGCCGGTTTTAGTTCGGTTCCGCCTCCTGGTCCGGCAATTCCGGTGGTGCTGATAGCGAGATCAGCGTGAAGGGCCAGGCGCACCCCTTCCGCCATTTGCTCGGCAACCTCCGCGCTTACGGCGCCTTTGGCCTTCAGCAATTCGGGGCTGACGTTGAGTTGACCGATCTTTACTTCATTGGCGTAAGCGACGACACCCCCAAGAAAAACTTCAGAAGCGCCCGGCAGATCAGTCATGGCATTGGCGATCCGGCCGCCCGTACACGATTCTGCGGTGACCAAGGTTTGGTTGCGCTCGCGCAATTCCCCGAGCAAGACCTCCCCTAACGAGCGTCCGTCATCCGAAATGAGCGCATCGCCGCAGGCGTGAGCGATCATCGGTGTGGCCTGCTCGATCAGCGCAGGTTCGGCAATCAAACGCAGATCGACCTCTCCTGGGCGAGCACAATACCCGATCTCCACCGAGCCGAGTTTCAACAACTGGTGTTCCAATAAATCCTGCACCTTCGACTCGCCGAGCCCCACGATCTTGTAAGTGGCATGGGTCGTCGTGGTCGTCTCCGTCAACGCATCTAGACGCGGCTCCACTTCCCGTTCGAACATCGGATAAAGTTCTCGCGGCGGACCGGGCAAAAGAAAGAGATGCGGCGAATGCCCCCCACCATCGAGGGGACGTGGAGGAAAATAGAGTCCGGGCGCCGTGCCGTTGGTATTCGGCAAGACTTGCGCCCCATCAGGCACGAGCGCTTGCCGGGCAATGGCGGCGTTCATCACGAAGCCGCGCCGGCTCATTCTCGCATCGATGGCCTGCAGAACCTCAGGATCCTGCTGCATGCTGACTCCGAGCAGTTCCGCCGCGAGGTCTCGAGTGATATCGTCGCTGGTGGGTCCCAATCCACCGGTCACAATCAGAATATCGCAGCGACCGAAACTTTCACGCATGGCTGATCCAATGGCCGCTCCATCGGGAACGGTCGTTTGCCGTTCCAAACGTAGGCCGAGAGGGAAGAGTTGGTCAGCGATATATCGGACGTGGGTGTTGAGAACGGCTCCGAGCAATAATTCGGATCCGGTATTCAGAAGCTCGAGACGCATCATGGGAGACGCAGCCAATGCAAATGCAGGTTAGAGGTCAATGCCGCGCTAGTCACTACCGGCTTAAAGCCTTCAGCCAGGCGCCGATTTGAAGCCGCTGAGCGTTGATTTCCTGTTGATTATAGATATGCGCCAGGTTGACCAACATCCGATGCAGAATCTGGCGTGGATTGGCCGAGTCAAGGAAGTGCGCCTGCATCGCGAGATCTTGTTTCGCGAGAATCGCTTCACAATCCGTAGCGGACAGCTGCATACCTTCGTTGAAAGGATCGAAGAAAACATCGTCGTAACGAGCGATGAAATGCCCGGGTAAATTAATGCCGACCACCGGTTTCCCGACGCGCTTGCCGAGCAGGATATAAAGCAGGGTCATAGTCACCGGAATACCGAGACGGCTTCCGATAACGGCTGGGAGCAAGGAATTGCGGGGGTTGTAATAGTCATCTGCGTTGCCACGAAAACCGAGGTCGCCGGAAATGTAACGCGCCATATTCCGCACCACCGCGGTGGCATTCTCGACCCCATGAAGAATCTCCCCTAATTCCCTGCCCCACACATCGAGTTGATGCGCGGCTTCATCGGTCTCGATACCGGGAATCAGGGCCCTGGCAAGTAACCACGAGGCATTCTCGAGATCCCCATCTTCGGGGAACAGATGACAAAGCAGAGTGAATTCCTGATCGGCTTGGGTGCTCTCGATTCGGTCCAGAATTTCTTTGGCGTGACGAGCCACGCGGACATCATCGACATGGATGAGCGCCTTAATTTTCGGGAGAGCATCGGACCCGATCTCGAGCAGCTGTTCCTTCACCATCGCCACGGTATCGGGATCATCATCGCCCAGCAATTGAATGAGGGCGGTGTGCTGATTACTCATATTTTTCAATCGCCTTCGGTCTGAGACCGGTCAAGGGGAAAATTGCGAGGGCGGCGCAAATACTAATCGGGTCTGACTGGGGTCTGACTGAAAACGGGTGCGAGCTAATCGGCCGTCCCACTCGAATCCCCGAGCTCCCAGTTTCCGGTAGCGCACTCAGAAACTTGTTCCAAGTTCCTCTACGGCTGTGCCCACCGGTCCATTCCTCTCGCACCTGATCGACACCCACTCCTACGGGAATCCAGAATCCCCTGATGAATTGAGACTTATAACTGGGAAGTCGAGGGGCTTTCTGGACCCGCTGCCGAGGCCGGATCTTCCGGGGTTTCATCCAAGAGTTCGTGCAATTGCTCTTCGAAGCGGGCGATTTGGATCGGCTTCATCAACAATCGATGGACGCCGAGCGAACGAAGTCGCGTCGCTTCCGCCATCTGAGGGAAGGCCGTCAGGATGAGGACATGACCAGTATATCCATCTTCCCTGGCCCGCTTGATAAATTCCCATCCGTCCATGCCCGGCATGCGCAAATCCGAGATGATCAGATCGATCGATTCCCTTTGCAACAGAGCCAAGGCGCTCTTGCCGTCGGTCGCCGAACGGACCGCATACCCGAGCTCCCCCACAATAGTTCGGAGCATTAATACAATTTCAAAGTTGTCGTCCAGTAACAGGATCTTTTTCATTACGACGTTCCGGTCTCCCTAATAAATCTCAATAACTACCCAGTTCCTCGACTGAAATCGGGTTCGATGCAAGCTTCTATGTCAAACGCGCCACCTCCACCAACCGCCCCACCCTCTCGCTGGAAACGGTTCCGCGGCTGGCTCGAAGTCGCCGGCTGCCAACTCGCATTCCGTCTGCTCCCCTGTTTGCCCCGCCCGATGATCCGTGCCCTAGCGGTCGTGGCCGGCTCCCTTTTCCACTGGTTCGACCGGCGATCCCGGCGAGTGGCTCTCGAAAACCTGCAAGCCGCGTTCGGCGATCAATACACGGATCAACAACGGGACCGCATCGCTCGTCGATCCGCCTGTCATTTTGCGCTCACATTCTTCGACCTCTTCTGGGCGCGCCATCTCTCTTCGGAGAATTTGGAGCGGTATGTGAAGTTCGAAGGCTTGGAAATCTTGCAACAGCACGACCAGGCCGGCGGGGTCATCGGCATCTGCATCCATTACGGCGCCTATGAACTGGCGGCTTATGCCTGTGGATTTCGCGGCATTGAGGCGACCATGCTGGCGCGTGATTTTAAAAATCCAGGGGTCACAGCGCTGTTCACCCAGGCGCGGGAAGCTTCTGGGCATCATATTATCCCGCGCGAAAAAGCGTTACGCCGCATGTTGGGCGTTTTGCGAAAAGGTCAGACGGTGGGATTGATGATGGATCTGGCGCTTAAATTGCACGAAGGCGGATTCGCCCAGGATTGTTTCGGGTTAAAAATGAATGCGACCGCCATCCACGGCGCGCTGCATCTTAAAACGGGCCGACCGTTATTACCCATCAGCAACGAACCGCTTCCGGATGGCCGCAGGCTGGTCCGGCTGCATGAGCCGTTGCGCTTTCCTCCTGGCTCGACGGCGGAGCAGGTTTCGCAAGGCTGTTGGAATTTTTTCGAAGAACAGGTTCGGGCGAAACCGGAACTCTGGCTCTGGAGCTATCGCCATTTTCGATACAAACCATCAAACACCGACCGCTTTTATCCGTGGTATGCGCACGAGGCGGAAGTATTCGACGAACGAGTCGAGGCAGCCGAAGGCCGACAGCTTAACCGTGAACCGTGAACCGTGAACCGTGAACCGTGAACCGTGAACCGTGAACCGTGAACCGTGAACTGTGAACCGACAGCTGAACCGTGAACCGTGAACTGGGAACTGGGAACTGAAAAACCGTTTCCGCTTGCGGCATTGCATCCGGCATCCTAGCGATAGAAGCGATGTCCAAATCTTCCCTCGTTCTGGCCATCGATATCGGGACCTCCTCTTGTCGCAGCGCGCTGTTCGACGAGGAAGGCCAACGGGTCGACGGCACGTTTTTCCAGAATTCTTACCAACTACAGACCAACCGGGAAGGCGCCGCTGAACTCGATCCCACGACCTTAGTTCACCGCCTGGAAAGTTGTCTCAAACAGACGTTGAACCAACCGCTGCCCGATCAGGCGGTCATCGAAGGGATCGGCACCTCCTGTTTCTGGCACAGCATGTTGGGCGTCGATGAACTTGGACAAGCGGCCTCACCCATCTATACCTGGGCCGATGCGCGTTGCGCAAACGAAGCAGCCGACTTGCGCAAGCATCATGATGAAGCCGATTACCACGCCGCCACCGGGTGTATGCTGCGCCCTTCTTTCTGGCCGGCTCGATTGCGGTGGCTGGCGAAAAGCCAGAGCGGCACCGCCTCCAATATCGCGCATTGGTGGTCGCCAGCCGAATTCATTCAATCCAAATTCTGCGACGAGGTCACCGTCTCTCGCAGCATGGCCAGCGGCACGGGACTCCTCGATGTCGACGATCCTTACTGGCACGATGAATCTTTGCAGATGGCCGGTATCACCCCCGAGCATCTTTCGCCGATCGACGATACCAGTTTGCCGTTGAGCGCCGCCATCCGGAGAAAATATCCCGCATTAGCCGAGGCCCGTTGGTTCCCGGGGATCGGTGATGGCGCTGCCAGCAACCTCGGCTCCGGCGCCACCCGGCCTGGCGTCGCCGCCCTCAACTTCGGCACCAGTGGGGCCCTGCGCATCGTCCTGAGCGACCAGAAAAAAGTGGAAGTTCCCAACGGACTCTTCCATTACCGAATCGACGACCAGCGCCGCATCATCGGCGGAGCCATCAGCAACGCCGGAAATGCCCGCGAATGGTGTATTGAAAATCTCGCCTTACCGAACGACCCGGTGACGCTGGAGCAAGCCATCGCCGACACACCGCCGCTGCAACATGGCCTCACGGTGTTGCCGTTCCTCAATCCGGAACGCTCCCCCACCTGGAACGAACAGGTAACAGGCACGATTACCGGTCTGCGCATGCACAACAATGCCATCGAGATCTATACCGCCATCTGCGAATCCACCTATCAACGAATGGCCCGTATCCTCGACCTCCTCCGGCCTCTCGCCGGCAGGAAGACGCCGAAAATTATGGTCGGCGGTGGGGTGCAGAAAAGCCCCGCCCTGCTTCAACGACTTGGCGACGCTCTCGGCGCACCGGTTTATCCTAATGAAGAACGCGAAGCCTCCATGCGCGGCGCCGCCGTTTTCGCTCTCGAACATCTCGGAAAGACCATCCCGGACGTCACCGCGGATATCACTCCCATCAAACCCCGCCCAAAATTTGCGAAAGCCTTTGCACATCAACGCGAGGATCTCGTAAGACTCGAAGAACTGCTAAACAACACCCCTCCCTTTGGCTCATGACACATATCGAACGTAACTTTCTGCTCCAGACCGAAACCAGCCGCGCCCTCTACCATCGCTACGCCGAAGATCAACCCATTTACGATTACCATTGCCATCTCTCGCCGGCTGATATCGCGAATGACCGGCAATTCAACAATCTGCACGAGATTTGGCTCGAAGGCGATCATTACAAGTGGCGCGCCATGCGTTCCAATGGGGTGCCGGAAACCTATTGCACCGGCGATGCGCCTGCTTACGACAAGTTTCTCGCTTACGCCCGCACCGTCCCCTATACCCTGCGCAACCCGCTCTATCATTGGTCGCATCTGGAATTGAAACGTTATTTCAATATTGATCTGCCAGTGAATGAAGCGAATGCCGATGCCATCTGGCAAGAGACGGCCGAGAAACTAGCGACCCCGGAGTTTTCGGCCCGTGGTATTTTGCAAAAATTTAAAGTATCCGTCGTTTGCACCACGGATGATCCCACCGACACGCTTGAGCATCATCGTGCCATTCGCGAGGCCGGCATCGAAACGAAAGTCTACCCGGCTTTTCGTCCCGACCCTGCCATGCGGGTCGATCAACCCAAGGACTTTAACGCCTGGTGCGATAAGCTGGCCGCCGCCGCCAACACGGACACCGGCAACTTTCGCGGTTTCGTCGAGGCGTTGGAGAACCGGCATCACTTTTTCCACGAACAAGGCTGCCGTCTCTCCGATCATGGATTGGACCGAGCTTTCGATGATTTTTGCGATGACGCCACCGCCAGCCGGATCTATGATAAAGTGCGGGCGGGTCAGCAACCCGACGAGTTGGAATATCGGCAGTTCGCCACCTGGGTAATGATACACACCGGGCGGCTCGACGCCGCGAAGGGTTGGGTGAAACAGCTGCATCTCGGGGCACAACGCAATAACAACACGCGCGCTTTCGAAAATCTCGGGCGCGACACCGGTTTCGATTCCATTGGAGATGAACCGCAAGCCAAGGCATTGGCGCGCTACCTCGATGCGTTAGATAAAGAAAAGAGTCTACCACCCACCATTCTCTATAACTTGAATCCGCGCGAGAACTACGTTTTCGCCACCATGATCGGTAATTTTCAGGACGGCACGAAGCCAGGGAAAATGCAATTGGGATCCGGCTGGTGGTTCCTCGATCAACGCGAAGGAATGACCTGGCAATTGAATGCGCTATCGAATCTCGGGTTGCTCTCTCGATTCGTAGGCATGCTCACCGACAGCCGCAGTTTCATGTCATATCCTCGCCATGAATATTTCCGGCGTTTACTCTGCGACATCTTAGGCGGCGAAATGGAGCGAGGAGAACTACCAAACGATCTGGAGATGGTCGGACAAATGGTGACCGACATTTGTTACCACAACGCCGTCGACTATTTCGACATGGCGCCTGGAATAGCTGCGGATTCGTAAACGCCAACCGCTCCAAGCTCAACCCACTGTTTCATAAAGGCGGGAAGTGATTGCGCCGCAAATTTTTGTGCAGAGCAAGAAGTTCAGGCGGGGGCGTATCCGTTGAGATACGCAGCCGCCTGAACGACATAGCTCTGCGCAAAAAGATCAAGCAAGCGCGACTGGTTTTATGAACCGACGGGATGAAGTCCCGCCTCCCGGATATTCAAGATGCTCGCTGTGGCACTTTCCATAGGGCTCAATCTGCCCGGTCGATCCTGTTCCACGACCATCCATTCCGTGCCGCGTGCCGCAGCGGCTTCCATGGCGCCAAAACAATCGACCACGCCCACACCAACCGCCGCGAAATAACCGCGCCCGCCGTCATCGGCCAGATCTTTCACATGTAAAACCGGTATCCGATCGCCGCACCGACGAATGACCGTTACCGGATCGGCCCCGCCGAAATGGCACCAAGCGATATCTAATTCGAACTGCAACTTCTCGGTGTTGTCGTAAAGATAATCGAATGTCCGGATATGATTCTTTTTGCCGAACTTCGGCTGAAACTCATGTTCGTGGTTATGATAGATCAACCGCAGACCGGCTTCCTCGGCTTTGCCAGCCATCCGATCGAGTTGTTCCGCCAACTGATCGAGCTCTTCCTGCGTCTCGGGTCCTGCCCAATAATCCGCGACGAATGGCGCCCCGATCGCGTGTGCGGTTTCGAAAGCCTGCGGGAGTTCCTCTTCTTTGTAATGACTGCAACGGGCTGCCACGCATGACATCCCCAGATCTTCCAGTCGCTTGCGATTCTCTTTCGTCGCCTGGGCGGTTTCTCCGACAATGACCTCCCCTTCCACGCCTTGATAACCGAGCTTCGCCATTTTCTCGAGGGTCCCCCAGAGATCCTGCTCGAGTTCTTCTTTGATCATGCCAATGAAACCAACTTTGTAATTCATCCAGCTATTCTGCGGATGGAAATCGCGGTGGCAACCCACAAAATGCGGTGGTCCCGAATACACGGGTCTGATTAAAGGTGGGTGCACGTCATCGCAGAGGGATTCGAACAGGACTGCCGGTATCGGACTCAGAAACACGTTCCTCCTACGCCCCGCGACCTCCTATCGCCAAC